>OGIU01001646.1_pt1 | contig 10275 bp, 8 predicted proteins | sample 1571791 | NCBI WGS metagenome assembly OGIU01 (sample SAMEA2582104, study PRJEB24529) | metagenome | biome: Human gut stool | place: China | collected 2011
ACAAACCAGATGCCGGCGCCAATGAAGGTTTGAACCGACAAGAGGGCGATCATAACCAAGCAGGCGATCCCAGACAGAATTGGTAAGACTGGGAACCACGGCACTTGGAAGCCCCCCTTGTTCCCGATGTCCTTGCGCTTGCGCAGTGGGATGATCCCAAAGGAAACGAAGGTGAAGGCCAGCAGGGTCCCAATGTTAACCAAGCTAGTCAGTTGGTCTAAGGAAACCAGTCCCCCCATGGCGGCGATGATGACGGCCACGATCCAAAGGGCGGCTTGTGGCGTGGAACTGTGTTCATCAAGCTTGCTCAAGAACTTTGGCAAGAGCCCGTCACGCCCGATGGAGTAAACCAGTCGTGAGGAGGAGTAGGTCATCGTCACCATCATGGTGAACATCCCGACCAAGGCCCCAATCGATAAGAGGTCGGCGATCCAACCCTGGTTAACGGCCTTTAAGGCAAAGGCGACCGGGTTGGCAACGTCTAACTTGGTGTACGGAACCATCCCGGTTAAGACCACGGAGACCCCCATGTAAAGGATCGTGGCGATTACCAAGGTGCCGATGATCCCCAGTGGCATGTTCTTCTTAGGGTTCTTAACTTCGGCGGCCGAGGAAGAAATGGCGTCAAAGCCCAGGAAGGCGAAGAAGACGGTCGTCGCCCCGTGCATCACCCCACCCATCTTAAATGGTAAGAAGGGGTGGTAGTTGGCCGGCTTGATGAAGAACAACCCGACCCCGATGAAGACCAGGATAATCAAGATCTTGATGATCACGGCGACGTTGTTGATCCGCATCGAAGACCGCATCCCCCGCGATAAGATCAGGGTGACGATCAAGACGATGGCCACGGCGACGATGTTGATGTAGGTACCGTGGGCCGGATCAAAGGGCCCAGAAAGGGCGGTCGGGATGTTAATCCCAAACGAGGCGAGTAGGGAATTAAAGTAGGCCGCCCACCCGGTTGATACCGAGGCGACCGCCAACATGTATTCCAAAATCAAGGCCCAGCCCAAAATCCAACCGATGAACTCCCCAAACACAACGTTACCGTAAGAGTAGGCACTCCCGGCAACCGGAAGGGCCGAGGAGAATTCGGCGTAACACATGGCTGCCAACGCACAGACGATGGCGGCCATTAAAAAGGACAGGGTCACCCCCGGCCCGGCATCATTGGCTGCTACCGTGCCGGGAAGGATAAAGATCCCGGTCCCGATCACTGCCCCGATCCCGAGGGTCATCAGGTCGAAGGCAGTCAGTGACTTCACGAACTTTTGGTCGGCCCCCAAATAGGTTTGAAGGCTCTCCTTTCGCATTATCTTCAGACTCATAATCGCTAACCACCTTTGCTATAATTTATGATAAAGTCTACTTAAACATGATAGAGAACATATTATTAAAAGTCAATTAAATTTTAATGAGGTGAGTTTTGTGGCAATTGAAGTAACCGCCGGCGCCGTCGTTTACCGGCATGGCCAAGCAGGAATCGAGTACCTTCTCTTACAAAGCATGAACAAGGGCAACTTCTGGGGTTTTCCCAAGGGACACGTGGAAGCGGGCGAAAGCCTAGTCGAAACGGCGACCCGCGAAATTAAGGAGGAAATCAGCCTCCAAGTCGCCGTCGACACCAGCTTTTCGGTTTACACCGAATACGACCTGCCCAACGGTAACCGCAAGCAGATGACCCTGTACTTAGCCGACTTTGATCAAGCGGCCGGCCTCCACTTGCAGGCCGAAGAAATTAAAAACGCCGGCTGGTTTGATTACCAAACGGCGCGGCAAAGGCTGACCTACGATAACTTAAAGGACCTGCTTGACCAGGTCAACGCCCACCTGGAGGAAGCATAATGGCGGGAACAACTAAGCCCGTCTTTGTGATCACCGGGGCGGCCGGGAGCGGCAAGACAACCGTGGCCAAGTACCTAAAGGATACCTACCAAATGGCTAAGGTGATCACCCACACCACCCGTGCCCCGCGGCCGGGTGAAGTTGATGGAGTCGATTACTACTTTGAAAGCCCCACGTCAATTAAGGACCGCCACTTGCTGGAACGAGTCGAGTACGATGGCCACCTCTACGGCTCTTCTTACGAGGGGCTAGAGGCCGGCTGGGCCAAGCACCCGGCCGACGTGATCGTCTTGGATACCGCCGGCGCTTTGACCTACCACCAGGCCCTGGGGGACCAAGCGGTGGTGATCTTTTTGACCGTTAGCAATCCGCAAACCCTAGCCAAGCGAATCAAGGAGCGGGGCGACCAGTTGGATGCCGTGAAGTCACGCCTGACGTCTAACGAGTACCGCCGCGATCAATCGCTACCGGACTACTTGAAGGGGATTGCCCACGTGATCGTCAATGACGACTGGGCCCAGACCACGCAAAGCCTGGACGCATTAGTCGCCCAGGTCGCCCCCGGGGTGGTACAATCAAGCTAGTTTCAAAAACGTAATCATTACTAAAAAAAGGTGGGATAACCGTGGATAAACTCATTACCCAAGCCGAAACGATCATCAAAAATCACCAGTTGCGTTTAACCAAGCAACGCCGCTCCCTGATTGATTTGCTGGTTCACCAGCCGGACCACTACCTAGACATCACAATGGTGGACCGCTTGATGCGGGACATGTACCCCGGGATCTCCCACAACACGATCTACCGCAACCTCGAGGAATTTGAGGAAATTGGCCTGGTGGAAATCACCCAGCGGAGCAACTGCAAGGCGGTGAAGTTTTCTTGTGAGGACGGGGCCCACCAGCACCACCACCACTTTATCTGTCAAGAGTGCGGCCGGGTCCAAGAGATTCAGATGCCTAAGTGGCCGACCAATTTTTATGAACAACAGTTGCCGGGGGTCCAAATCACCGGCCACTCCTTTGAGCTCTACGGTCTTTGCGCCCAGTGTGCTAAGGAAGCCGGGTCAAAATAAATTCACGGGAATATAAGAATCTTTTAAACGTTACGAATCGCCGGCTAGTGTATAATTTGTAATGCTAATTTGTAATGCTAAAAAGGGGGATGAGAACGAAATGCCATTAAACACACCACCATTTATTACACCGTTTGCCCTGGTGTCGGTGGTCCTCGCCTTGGGGGCGACCAACGTGGTGGTCAACAAGACGACCAACACCAATAACGGAGCGGTGGTAGTTTCTTCGGGTTCCCGCTCGACGTCAACGAACTCCGGGCCAGCCAATAGCGTAAGCAAGCCGAGCGATGACGGCAGTGATAAGGATAGTAGTCAAACGCCGGGGAACACGACCGATTCTTCGTCGGCTAACAAGACCAACACGGCTAACAACACGACCACCAATAATAACGACACGACGGCTAATGACGGCGGGAGCACCACTAGCTCGTCCACTAAGAGCACGGGAACCACCAACACCCCCAATTCTTCGTCGTCAACCAACAACACCAAGAACAATAACACCACAACGGGGACGACCACCAATAACACGGCGGGAACCACCCCGACAACCACTAATTAAGGAGGGGCGCCATGTTTTCATTACTGGACATGATCAATGGGTCGCTGGGTTACTTTAACCTCAGCGTCAAGATTAAAAACCGGATTTACGTGGGCCTGGCCTTTTTTGGTGACCTGTACCTGATCTACGTCACCTTCATGCTCCTAAAGAACCAGTCCTGGCTGCGGGGCTTTTTGTACTTCTTGGCCGTGGTGGGGGTAACTTACTACCTCTACTTGAACGCCGTTTATTATTTCCTGGGAAAAACCTCGCGTTTTGACTTCCTGTCGCCTTGGCTATCTAAGTTGACCGGGACGACGCGTGAGACCCCCGAAGAAAAGGAGCGTCAGCGGCTCGAAAAGCTGGCCGCCCTGCAAAAGCAAGCAATGGGGGCGTCCAACGGGTTATTCACTGGTGAAGACGTGATCCAAGCCGAGGTCGAAATCGATTCCCGCGAGCAAGAAAACCTCCGCAAGGTGGTCGACCACCTAGTCGCAGAAGGGGTCCTACTCGCCGACTACAACGGCCTGGACGCCGACGGGATTATCACCCAGTACCAAGAAACCGGCCAGCCGGTCGACGCCTTAAACGTTGGCCAGCAGCCACCTTACTTTGAACTGGTTCACGATCCTTTGGGCCACCGCCTGGAGATTTACATGGGGCTAAACCAGATGGAAAAACGGCCGGTCGGCCACATCAAGCGGGTCGGCTTGACCGACGTTCACACCGCCCACGACCAGTTTGACCTCTACTTGGCCAGCCTCTACGTCACCGGGGGGCCACGCAAGATCCCGGGTCGGCGGGGTTCAACGATCCTGACCGATGGCGACTTTGGCCTGGTCGCCCAAGTGGCCTACCGGGACCGCCAGGGTCAAACTGATAGTTCAACCACGACGGGCGCACCAACCCAGCCGCTGGGGGCCCGGGAACGGGCCCGGCGCCGCCATTAACCAATCAAAAAAAGCACCCCGCGGGGTGCTTTTTTTGTTGGGTGGCTAAGTACGGGCAAAGAACGCCGCCTGGGGCGCCAACCATTTGCCCTAGCTTAGCCCACGGCCTGCCAATGGCTGGTCCGCACTTCCAATAACGTGCTTCCAACCACGTGCCTAGTGCCTAAGCAGGCTGAAGAACGATGCGTACCGCATCAACCTTCACCCAAGCTTAGTCATACGGCCCGTCGAGAAGGTTGGTCGCACTTCCACCTTAGTACTTCACCACGTACTGCAGTTGGTAGTGTTGCGGCTTACCCGGGCGCAGGACCGTGTCACCAAAGGCCGGGTTGTTAATGGCGTCGGGGAGGGTTTGACCTTCCAGGGCCATGGCCATCCACGGTTGAGCGGGGTGGTCGAGGTCCTTGACGTCATTGTCCAAGCCGTTGGCCGTGTACATGATCATGGCGTTACGGTCGGAGTAGATCTTAACTTCACGCCCGGTAGCCGGGTCGTTCATGATGGCGACCGGCATGTGGTCCAGGGTATTGCTTGGTTCCACCACGAAGTAGTCGTCAAAGCCGCCCTCAGCGGTTTGGGCCTTCATTTGGGCCAAGGCGTCGCCCATCCGGGTAGCAGTGGCGAAGTCGTACGGGGTGCCCTCGTTAACCAGCTTTTCGCCGGTCGGGATCTTACCTTCGTCCACGGCCAGGTGGTGCTTGGAGTTTAAGGTCAGCTTGATGTTTTCGATCGTGTCGTCGTCGCTGATGTTCCAGTAGGTGTGGTTGGTCGGGTTAAACAGGGTTGGTTGGTCGCTAGAAGCGAAGAAGTCGATCGTCAAACTGTTGTCCTTGTGGAGGGTGTAGACGATCCTGGCGTTTTCGGTCCCCGGGAAGGTGTCCATTTCCTCGGTGAAGGTCTTGGTGAAGATCACTTGAAGTTGGTCGTCGACTTGGTCGGTCACGGCGTCCCAAATTTGGTCCTTAAACCCGTGGGAACCCCCGTGGATGTTGTTGTTCCCCTCGTTTTGTTCAACTTGGTACTCTTTGCCATCTATGAAGAAGTGGCCGCCGCCGATTCGGTTTGCCACCCGGCCAATCGACTTGTTTAAGCACAGACCGTTGTCCATGAAGCCGGCCACCGTGTCGGAGGACAGCACCAGGTTCTTGTGGCCGCCGTCCTTCGTTGGAACGGCGTAGGCCTGCAGTAAAGCGGCCAGGTTCAAGGCGCTAACTTGAACGCCGTTATCGTTTTCCATCGTGTACTTAATGACGTCTTGGCCTTGCCAAGTACCAAAGGTTGAAGTCGTAATTTGCATATCAAAAACATCTCCTTGATGAATTAGTAAGCGTTTTCCACGTTCCCTATTGTAGCATAGCTAAGGGCGCCTGCGGCTGTTTTTCGTAAAACTTTACTAAAACTAACTTTGGAACAATTTGTGACATTTGTCTTATAATAAAACAAAAATACTAAAATCAGCCTGTTAGAGATCGGTGTCCCACTCTATAATGTGGGGTGTTAGTTTGGAATGGAGGACCGGGAAATGAAAGCCAACCGAACCGTGCGGGACTTTGAAGTCGCCTTGATGAATCTACTGCTGACCACCTCATTTGAAAGGATCACCGTCGATCAGATTTGCGACGAGGCCCTCCTGCACCGGAGCAGCTTTTACCGCTACTTTCATGATAAGTACGACCTACTCGAGCAAACCTTAGGGGCCTGGGTGGAGCGGATTGTTGACCAAACCGCCACCGAAGACGACCTGATCGAAGCCTTAGTCAGCCAAATCGAAGCCAACCGGGCTATGTTTTCCAACCTGGCCAACGGGGGGATGCGGAGTTCCTTTTCGGCCGAGTTGGTCCGGATGATTGCCGAGATCTTACTGGCCCGGCGCCAGACGCCGAGCCAAAATACGATCGTGGTCGCCCTCAAGAAGGCGAACAACCCGGAAATGCTGGCTTACGTCTTGAGTGGGGCAATCATGGGCACCTTTTACTGGTGGCAAGAAAACAACTACCACGTCCCGAAAGCAGAGGTGGTTACCTTCATCAAGCGGTCGGTGCACGCCCTGGTCCAATAGTTTCAAACTCAAAATCAATTGAGAGAGAGGAAAAGATCAATGTGGGAAATGATCAAGGCCGAATTTCGGCATATTCGACGTAATCGCCTCCTGTTGTTATCATTTATCGTGATTTGTTTTATTCCCTTCTTGTACAGCATTTTCTTCTTGAAGTCGGTCTGGGACCCGTACGGGAGCACCCAAAACTTACCGGTCGCCGTGGTTAACGAGGATCGCGCCGTTAAGTACCAGGGGCAAACCCTAAAGGTCGGCGCCCAGCTGGTTCAGGAATTAAGGAAGAATAAGCAGCTCAAGTGGGAGATTGTGTCTAAGCAAACGGCTAAGGAGGGGCTAGCCCACCGTAAGTACTACACGGTGGTGACGATTCCAAAGGACTTCTCTAAAAACGCCGCCACCGTCTTGGATCAGAACCCTAAGAAAATGGAGCTGAAGTACGAAACTAACGGCTCCTTGAACTACATCGGCCAAGTCATTAGCGAAATGGCGATGACCAAGCTCAACCAAAAGATTCGCGCCCAGGTGACCCATTCCTACGCCACCACGATGATCAAGTTAGTCAAACAGGTGGGGACCGGCTTTAATCAGGCCGCCAGCGGGGCTAAGCAGATTAGCACCGGGATGGTGACCTTAAATTCGGGGACCAACCAGTTTGTCGCCGGGGTTTCAACGGTTAACAACGGGGTCCAAACCCTACAAGCGGCCGTGACGCCCCTAGCTAGTGGCGCCAGTCAATTGGCTTCGGGAAGTACGACCTTAGCCAGCGGGGTTAACCAATACACCAGCGGGGTGGGCCTGTTAGCGGCCGGTTTAACCAAGTTGAGCGCCAATTCGGCGGCCTTAAACGCGGGGACGGCCACCCTGGCCAGCGGGGTCAACCAGTACACCAGCGGGGTGGACCAACTCGGCAGTGGCCTGACGACCTTAAAGAACAACTCGGCCAGCCTGCGCAGCGGGGCGGCCAGCCTGAACCAGGGGGCTAGTCAGTTAAGCAACGGGGCGAGCCAGTTAAACGCCACCGTTAACAGCTCGCTGGGCAGCCTGGACTTCACCGGGATCATGTCCGCCATGAACCAGGCCAGCCAAATGAAGAGCAGCCTGGCCAGCCTCCAGTCCGGCTTGACCCAAGCCCAGAGCGTCCTTTCCGCGGTCAGCACCGAAGCGAACCAGTTAAAAACGGCGTCGAGTGCCTTAAGTGGGGTCAGCTCGGCGGCTAGCTCCCTGAGCGGGGTGGCCCAAAACGACAAGGAGATCGCCCAGTCGGCCACCGACTTGGCTAATAAATCAACCACCGACGCCACCACCAAGGCCCAGCTAAATGCGATTGCCCAAGAGGCCCGGTTCAACGTGAAGACCATCCGGGACTTAGAGACGGCTTTAAGTCAGGTCAACAGCTTGAGCACCAGCCTGAGCGACCTGAAAAGCCAGCTTAACAACCTGCCTAGCTTACAGACGACCTTGAGCGGCGCCCAAACAACTTTGGATCAGGCCAACCAACTGTTGACGATCCTGCAGGGCTACCAAGGGGCGTTGTCTGCCATGCCAAGCCAACTGGCGGCCCTCAAGCAGGCGACTAACAGCTTGGCCAGCGGGGCGGCCAGCCTGCAAAGCGGGATGAGCACGGCCCAAGCCGGGATTAACCAATACACGGCCGGGGTGGACACGGCCGCTAGCGGTGCTAGTCAACTGAGTGCCAACTCAGCCAGTCTGACCAGCGGGGCCAACCAACTCCAAAGCGGGGTTAGCCAGTACACGGCCGGGGTTAACCAAGCTAACGCCGGGACTGGTCAGTTAACCGCTAATTCGGCGGCCCTGGTTAGTGGGGCCAACCAATTAGCCACCGCCCTGATTCAACTCAACGCCAAAGTACCAAGCTTGGTCAGTGGGGTGAGCACCCTGGCTAGCGGCACCCAGAAGTTGGTCGATAATTCGCCAGCCCTGGTGGCCGGAACGGCGAAGTTAAACGCCGGGGCCGGTGAGCTAGCTGATAAGTTAATTAGTGGCGCCGAAAAGGTTAATGCGGTGCAACCAAGCAAGAAGGCCGCCAAGATGTTTGCGGCCCCGACCACCGTTAAGCACACCAATTACAGCTACGTACCAAACTACGGCCACGCCCTAGCGCCGTACGTCTTGTCGGTGGCTCTATACGTGGGGACCTTGATCTTTAACTTCGTCTACCCGATTCGCCGGGTCGCCTTGTTTGGTCGTAAAGCCAGCGCCTGGTGGGCCAGCAAGTTAGCCGTCGGGATGACCAGCGTCACCGTGATGGCTCTGGCGGAAGGCGGCATTATGATGCTGTTGGGCCTCCAAGTCCTACACGTGCCGTCCTTTTTCTGGACCCTGATCCTGTTTGGCTGGGCCTCGATGGCCGTGGTCATGTTCTTATCGATGACCTTCGATAACCCGGGCCGGTTCGTGGCGATGGTCCTCTTGATGCTCCAACTCGGGGGCTCGGGGGGGACCTTCCCGATGCAGGTGACGATGAAGTTTTATAACGTCATCCACTGGTACCTGCCGATGACCTACTCGATCCTGGGACTGCGCAACGGGATTAGCGGCGGCCTGGGAGCACATTACGTGGCCTTTTGCAACAGCGTCTTACTTGCGATCACGATCGTTTTTGTAATATTACTGCTCGTTTCGATGATCTACCTACAACGCCATCACTACGCCGGCAAGTCCGAGCTTGACAATAATCAAGAGCTCCTCGGCCCGGAAGCAGACGATGACGGAATGCACCTCAAGGACCGTCAGTAAAGCGTCTGATAATTAGATAATAAATATTAATAAGCGTCGGGACACTCCCGGCGCTTATTCTTTTGTGTGAAATTTTAACGTTACCAAATTGTTATCTTGACGTAAAAAATAAAGGTGTTTACCCGTGGTGCTAGTTAATTTTTTCCTAGAGGAAAATGTCTAAACATGTTGGTAAATCAACAAAAAAACGCATATAGTAGTCTTAAAACTCCCAAGAAATGAGGACTACATATGCGTTCATCAAAATATAATGAACATTATACAGATACTTTTATAACATTCAAGGAAATTATGAGAACTGTTTCTAACATATACCACAATTGTGTACCAGATAAGATTAAAAACCGAAGAAATACTGATTAACTGAAGCAACGCGATACAGTGATTATTGCTTGTGTTATATGGGGCATAATTAATGGCTATACTAGCCAAAGAGCCACGTATAGAGCGGTTTGTTCCGTCTTATTTCCTAATGGTGACTTTCCTAGTAGGAGTCGATTCACTCGCTTAAGTTCAAACTTAGCTTACACTATCAAGATTATTCGATACTTTTTCATCAAGAAGCTCACCAAAGGTGAACTAGTCGGAATTATAGATAGTTTTCCTAGTCCATTATGTAAACCAGTTAGAAATAGACAAGCAAAACTATTGAATCAAATAGCCAAAGTTGGCTATAACTCAACAAAAAAATCTTATTTTTATAGTCTTAAAATTCATATGATCGTTACTAAGACTGGCTTTCCGATTACTTACTCAATCACTAATCCAGGTGTCCATGACGTGAAAGTGTTAGAGACTTTATCGGAAGAAGCGAATCTTTCCAATATCCTAGGGGACAAAGGATATATTAGCCATAAAATCCATGAAAAGCTTGCCCTTAAGGGCATTACTATATCCGTTCCGCCACGTAAAAACATGGATAAATCAGAAAAACTAGACCACAGCTTACTTGGAAAACAAAGAAAAATTAGGTTGTCAAAATTTCAACTCACGTTCTGGTCAACCACCACTGACTAAAGTCAGTGGCTTGTGAGCAAGCACCCTTCTGATG
>OGIU01001650.1_pt1 | contig 10262 bp, 11 predicted proteins | sample 1571791 | NCBI WGS metagenome assembly OGIU01 (sample SAMEA2582104, study PRJEB24529) | metagenome | biome: Human gut stool | place: China | collected 2011
TTTTATCATGAGTAGAGGAAAAGAAGTAAAAGAGTTAAGAGAAAAAATGGGAATGAACAGACGCGAGTTCAGCGACTACTATGGTATTCCATATCGAACAGTTCAAGATTGGGAAGCAGAGAAAAGAGAGCTTCCGGATTATTTGTTGCGATTGTTGAAATACAGAGCGGAAATAGAGCGTCGAATCAAAAGTGAGGATAATTAAAAGGTGGTACTGATGATTTGTTGGACTAGAAATTATTATATTTAGTTCAAGATAAGATGATTTCTAGTCCAAGAATTGGTTCAAGGAAGGGTTATCAGGTATCATAGTATTCTTTGTATATTTTTTTATCATAAGCATAACGCAATGCGTCAAGTTGAAAAGGAGGCTATTTAGTGGATAAGAAAATAAGCGTAATATCAGATTTGGATGGAAAGAAAATTGTTGTAATCAGTGATATTCGTTTTAAAGGAAAGAGGAATATCAATTGGGAAGAAGTCGAGCAGTATTTAAAAGAATACATAGGAGATTGCTATGAAGTAGTCGAAACCTCGGATCAAGTTTATATTGGTTCAGATTTTCCAGGAGAATTAAAAGGATCTGAAGATACTAAAAGATTATATGGAGCGAATGCGAAAGCAAAGGCTAATGCTACCCAGGGAATTCCTATGCTTCTTCAATGTGCTACGAATAGACGATGGCAGGAAAACTTTAAAGGAAAACATAATGTTGATGCAAAGTTTGGATGGTATAGGTTTACGACAAGGTTTGCGCTCCCGGTATATAACAATGATACTGGAGATCTTGAACGATTTAATATATTCAGGATAGAAATGTTGATACGACATGCTGCGGACGGAAATTTATATCTGTATGACATGGTAAACATAAAAAAAGAAACGAGCACCCCGCTTGAGCAATAGCTGTACGGTAACAAACCCATTTCTTGATTATATGATACATTGAATAGTATTAAATGTCAACGAAAAAAGCATAAGAAATCTCAATGAAAAGCCAGCCCAGCTATTCATCAGACCATATGGCACATGACCAGCTTGCTGGACACATGCCAATCTCCGAATGATGTTGAAACAGGAAATGTATTATGGTGCTATTGCAGGTCATAAAAGGCAAGGTATCGGCGTTGGATGCAAGCATACTGTATCAGTACCGAAAGAAGAGCAGTTTATCGTGGAAGGCAGGCATGAGGGAATAATTACTAAAGAGGATTTTCTGAAAGCACAGGAAATCTTTTATGAGATTGGTGAAACGAAGAATGTTATTCAAAAGACATATCCTCTTTACAGGAAGGTTAAGTGTGGTATCTGTGGAAGGGCAATGAGTTATAAGGCATATTCTCGTAATGGAGTCACCTACAGATATTTTACCTGTCCACATGCAAAAGAGCAGACAGGCGAAGATGGATGTTGCAAGCGGTATGTTATAGAAGATAGTCTGAATGAAATAGTATGGTCTGTGGTAAGGCAGCTGCTTGATATGACAGATGTCTTTAAGCAGAAACTGGACAAGCAGAATAATGTCAGCAGACAGGACAATCTGATTCTGGCCGAAAAACTTGCCAAACTGCAGAAGGAAAAAGAAAAATGTGAATCAGATAGATTTGCAAATGTGGATCAGTTCATGGCGGGGCGGATAGATAAGGAGGTTTACCAGAGAAGAAGAACAGACCTAGGAAGGCTTTATGAAAGACTTGAAGCGGATATTGCAGAACTGGAACAGAAGCTTAAGGCAGCGGAAACCGTGAAGGGTGACAGCTTATCGCAGGCACTTGATGTGATGAAGAAGTATTCCAGAGCAGATGAACTGACACAGGCAATGGTGCAGGAACTGATTGAGAAGGTTATTGTTACGGATCCAGAGCACGTGGAGATTGTTTGGAAGTTCAAAGATGAAGTTAGAAAGTTCATAGAGATTTAAGAGAGAGTCGGTTGGATAATGAGTCTGACCGGCTGCTTTTTACGTTGAAAAATATTCGGTTTTGATGTACTATAAATTATACGAATAAGACAACTTGATTTTTCGATAGAGGACAGGAATTATGGTAAAAAACAATATCGAATTGGACGTAAAGACAAAGTGTATAGAGCAAGGGAAAACTCAGGTGCAGATTGCCGAAGAGATTGATACCACAAAGGCTTACGTTAATCGTGTGATTAAGAAAAAGGTGGGTTGAGAAAATAAGACTTTTGTGCAGATGATGGAAGCACTGGGGTGTGATGTTGAACTTACATATGTGAAAAGGGAAGGGTAAAAACTATAGAAATGATAAACATAAATTTATTTTGGGGATGATGATAAATGAAAAATATAGCTGAGTATATTGATTTCAAAAAAGGTATTATAAATGAGTTGAGCTCTTTAGGTATCTCTGAACTAAGGGAATGTATGAAATCAATAAAGGATGAAGCTGATCAGGCTAATTGGATAGAATATCTTAGATGGGAAGTAGAAGCTTTAGATCTTGCTGAGAATTTTATTGACTTTGAAAACAATGAGTTGGTGGACTCTTGCTCCTATAGTAATGGATTTAGATATCCAGATATTGCGTCTTTTACTGAGGAGAGAATAAGTTTTTATAGGGATCTTGTGGATAATGAAGCTAGCATATATTCTGATGAAGTTTTATCAAGATATTATAATGTGTTGATACAATGTGATAAGAAAAATGGATACAAATATATAGATTATGCGATTGCGACCATGGAAAATTTGTTTGGTTCTCTTGAAGAACATAAGTCATGGCATTACTGTGCACGAATTGTACATCTTTCAGTAGTTTATCAGAAAATCGATGTGATAAAGAAATATATTGAAAAAGTCAGAGAATTTGTACTTTCAGATATTGTGTTGAAAGAGGACAAATTGTTGTTTTTGCCGTTTCAAATGCGACTGTATTCGAAATTAGTATTCATAAAAAAGAATGTAAATGACCATGAAGATAACATAAAGGAAATAGTGAATCAAGGCATTGCGGCAATAGCTATATGCAATGGCGCATATGCACCAACAGCTGAATATATTTTTGATAATTTGCTTTATATTGCAAATAAGTTGAAAGATGAAGAAATGTGTAAAAAAATAAAAAAACTAAGGATTGAGAAACAAATAAAACTTGGCGATGCGGCGATGATAGAGGGAGATTACTATAATGCAGCAGTTTTCTATGAAAGGGCTGCTAGCTATGGTAATAATTACGGCATGCATAGTAGTATGAATGATACGCTATCAAAATTAAAAAAAGCCAATGTACATATTGGAGAAACTACGCATAGTACTTCGGTTAGGTATGAAGTTCCTGACAGTGAAGCTTATTTGAATGAAATACATAAATTTATTACAGGTAATCCAGATAAGGATTTTAGAAATATAACAGGATTTGTTATAGCTAATATTCTGGACAATAGCAAAGGATTTTTCCCAGATATGACTGAATCGTATGAAAAAGGTAAGAAAAGACAGAGCAATTGGATTTGGAAATTTGTTTCTATAGCTAAGATGACTAATGAAAGGAAGATAGCCGAGGTATCTAAAGATGAAGACCAAATTAGATATTTTCAATATGATGATTATGTTACACATTTAAAATTTATAACCAATATTTGGTTTGAGCAGGTTATGCACGAAGCAATGATAGAAGGATTAAGCAATGTTGGTATGAGTGAACAGATTGTATCTGCAGAATGGCTATCGGATGCAAATAAATATTTGATTCTTGAAGCTGTGAAATTATTATCGGAGGAAAGATATGCTGCATTTATGCATGTTGCAATTCCATTATATGAATGTATTTTCAGACGACAATTTTCTTATCATGATTTAGCTACAACGCACATTGATATGAATGATGGATCTCAGCAGGAAAAAATATTCGGAGTGTTTATACGAAGCAATATGGTAAAGGAATATATGCCACAAAGCTTAATTGATATGTCAGAAGTTGTATTTACGGATGAACTTGGACTGAATTTGAGAAATAATATTGCACATGGATTATGTGAAAAAGAAGATTTTAACAAAAATACGGCTTATTTGGTATTTATGATGTTGCTTATGATTACTAGATTCGATTGGGTTGCATATGGAATTGCTGAGAAAGAGAAAAAAAGTGAGAAATAGAATCAATATAGGTTAATGTTACACTTGATTTTTCTGCCATCTAAAAAATGGCAGAAAAATTTGTTAGACCTATCTTGACATACGCTGATGAGGCTCACCACAGTTCTAACAATATTTACACCAAGGTCATTAATTATTTCAATCCGAAACTGTTTTTGGGTATGACTGCGACACCGGATAAAAGAGATGATAATCAGGAAGGCAAAAATATATATGAGATTTTCCATTATCAAATCGCTCATGAAATCCGTTTACAGCAGGCAATGGAAGATAATCTTCTTTGTCCGTTTCATTATTTTGGTATCAGTGAGGTTATTTCCCTGGATGATAAAACATTGCAGGCTGCGAAGTTGACAGATGAGGAATTTAATCAGCTTACCAGTGATGAGAGAGTGAGGCATGTGATCGAACAGTCGGAATATTATGGCTACAGTGGCGATCGTGTAAGGGGACTTATTTTTTGCAGTCGTGTTAAGGAGTGCGAAGAATTATCAAGAAAGTTTAATGCTCTGGGATATCGTACAATTGCTCTTAGTGGTGCTGATAATGAAGAAAAACGACAGGAAGCATTCGAGAGACTGGCAATGAATGAAGCAGATGCAACGGAAGAGATGCAGCCCTTGGATTATATTTTTTCGCGAGATATATTAAATGAAGGTGTGGATATCGTTGAGGTGAATCAAGTCATTATGCTTAGACCAACGCAGTCTCCCATTGTATTTATTCAGCAGTTGGGACGAGGACTTAGAAAGGCATCAGGGAAAGAATATGTTGTTATTTTGGATTTTATTGGAAATTATAATAATAACTTTATGATTCCGGTAGCTTTATCAGGGGACCGTTCTTATAACGCTGATGTAATCCGCAAATATGTAATCAGTGGAAATAGTACAATACCAGGGGCTTCAACTGTTCATTTTGATGAGATTTCCAAAGATAAGATATTTAAGTCCATCGATAAAATCAAAGGGATGAAAACTCTGATCAAAGAAAGCTATGTTTCTCTGAAGAATCGGTTAGGACGGGTTCCGCTTCTGTATGATTTCTATGAAAATCAGGAAATTGATCCACTGGTAATTGTTAGAGAATATAAAACATATTATGCTTTTGTGCAGGCAATGGAAAAGGATAAATACAAGAATAGCCTAAACGAACAGGAGAAATTAACACTGGAGTATTTGTCCAAAACAATTCTCTCAGGAGTGCGCCCTGATGAGCTTGCAATATTAAGTCAATTGCTTTACAGAGATCATATAGGGGTTGCAGATTTTATAAAAGAATACCAAAAGACCTATGGAATTAAAATCAGCACATCACAGGTAAATGAAGCAATTCAGGTGCTGCAAGGACATTTCGTGAGTAAAGAAGCAGAATATCAGAAATTTCGTCAGATTGATATTCTGGAAAATGACCAATCAGGAATGATCCGAAGACTGAAAAGTTATACAGAAAGACTTGCACATATTCAGTTCTACACACAGGTGGAAGATATTATAAAAGTCGGTATTGCCAGATATAAGGATAAGTATTTTCCGGGGCGAATTGTGGATAGTCCGTTTGTATTATACGAAAAATATTCCAGAAGAGATGTAAGCCTTCTTATGAACTGTGGCAAGGATTTGTCCTCTATTATGTATGGTATGAAAAGAATTGAAGATGATGTTTTCATTTTTATTACATATCACAAAGAAGAAAGTCAGGATGAAAAAAACTATGTAGATGGAAAACCTGATTATGCGGATGCTTTTGAGGATGATCTGATTTTTAAGTGGGACTCTCAGATTGGGAAAGGCCTGGATAGCTCATATATGAAAGATGTACTTGAAGCTGAAAGAAAGCACTTGCTTGTGAAAAAGTCAGATGCGGAAACAAGCTTTTATTACATGGGACAATTCACTGTGGTGGAAGCCAGAAATGCCCGGAAAGAAGATAATCGCGGACGTATGCAGCCGATCACGAAAGTAACGATGAAAATGCAGCATCCAGTGAGAGAAGATTTATTACGGTATTTACAGTCAAATATTACAGCATAAATGATTTGAGGTACGAAAAAGATGAAGACAATAAAAGTAGTTGCAGCAGTTATCTGCGACAATATGAAAGAAAAGAATAAAATTTTTGCAACGGCTCGTGGTTACGGTGAGCTGAAAGGCGGCTGGGAGTTTCCTGGAGGAAAAATCGAAGCAGGTGAAACACCTCAGGAAGCATTAAAGCGAGAAATCATGGAAGAACTGGATACAGAAATTAAGGTTGGTGAATGGATCGATACAATCGAATTTGATTATCCGACCTTTCATCTTTCCATGGACTGTTTCTGGTGTGAAGTGGTTTCCGGCGATCTTGTTCTGAAAGAAGCGGAAGCTGCACGATGGCTGACAAAAGATGACATTGATTCCGTTCCGTGGCTCCCGGCGGATCAGACCATTTTGAATGTTATCAGAAGCTCAATGCAGCCAGTGAAACCACTCCATACCAGCGAATATGACAACGAACCTCTGCAGAGATGCTGAGGATTTCCGGAATGAAAGATGAACTGGGCCGTCCCATGACGCTGCTGGTGAAAGCCGCTATTCCCAAAAAATCGTAAAACAGAGGCCTCTGAATCTTTTCCTAATAAGAAAGAGATTCGGAGGCCTTTATTGGTTGATTTAGCTAATTCTGTTCACGAAAGGCGGTGCAGGACCTGCCGGACGCTGTAACCGTCTTTCTTGAAATCGGAGAACAGAGCATCGATGCGGGTAGGCGTCACGCAGATCAGATTCATCGGTGAGGGCAGTTTTTTCAGAGCGTCCAGCGGGATCTTCTTGAAAGCAGCATGGGCGTTGTACTCCTCCGAGAAAGGCTCGACCATCGCCGCAATGCCGGTGTCCTGCAGGCTTCTGAGATTGCCAAAACCATCGTACTTGTCGTAAATGGCAAGGCAGACGTGACTGTTCTTTTCCAGTCCGATGAACTTTCTCCCGCCTTCCGAGAACATCCCGAACTTGCCGTCATTGATATGGCTTTGCTGGTCAGTCTGGCTCTGAATGTTCTGAGCGGAAGCCGCAGCGAATAGCGGACAACCAGTAACCCGTAAAAATGAGGTGATAGCGATGTAATCGGAGGTGAGTGAGCCATGCGAAAGAGTGCCCCCATTGAAGTGGTGGTACATTACCCCAAAACGAAAGAGGGATGGGACGAACTCGGAAAACGGGTCGCAACCGCCCACGCCAACTATGTGATCGAAAAAATCGACCGTCTGAACTGCCCCACATGGCAGAAGCTCGAATTGCTGCAGGCGGTGATCGATACTACCAAAGGAACCTACAAACCCAAGGAACACCAAAAGCCCGGCTGGCAGCCGAGCCGATAAACAAAGCCCCACGCTCAACATATGCTTTTCTGCTCTGACCAGAGACGGTCAGATTCAGAGGCAGTGTTGAGCGTGGGGCTTTTTGTGTTACATAAGTTTTTGGAATTTTGCTGACAAAATAAAATCATTGATTGTTGGCGGCCAATATGGTGTTCTTTTTGTAAGGGAAGGTGAAGTGCATGAATCGTCGCAGCGTGAAAATTATGAGAAGAAAAGCCGGGGGAACAGCAGGAAAGAATGCAGAAAAGTATTCGGTCAATCTCCCGGCAGTGTGGCTTCATGCGATGGGACTTTCAAAAGAGGACCGGGTAGAACTTTCTTTTGACGGTGAAAAAATCACCATCCAGCCACTTGCATCCACAGACCCGGAAGTGTTTCGCAGAAATGCAGAACAGAAAGGACATCAGCTGAAAGAATATCGGTATTATGACGGAGATACGTTGTGTACCGTGATTTTGGCAGATTTTACAGCGGAGCAGATCTGCATCGAAAACAAAGTTGACGAAATACTGGATACTGCGTTTGGTGTGAACGAAACGCCCTCGTGGGAAGACTTCCTGGCCTTTCTGGCAGACCGATGCATTCCGAAAACACGAAAGGGCTTGGATTACTATCTGGATGCTGTTGGCGTTCCGGAATATGACCCGGTTCTGCTTGTTGAAAAGACGCAGGGAAGAATGGCGGAGGATCACAAATGGCTGGAAATTATTTGACGCTGCATACCAACGACAGGGTTGTGGTGACGACTTCGCGCGGAAATCAGGAAAAATGGTTCGATGCGGAGAAAAATCTCTGGTATAAGGTGGATGATGGCTGCTTTGAGGCACTGGCAGAAGCTGTTTCCAGTGAAGTCTTGCGTAATTTTACAAATGCAGTTCAGCTGCCGGGAATCTCCGTGGCAAATTACTGGGTCGATACGGCCGAGGTTCATGGTTTGAAACGAGTGGTCTCTGTGAGTGAAAACTTCAAAAGGGAAGATGAGAGCCTTATTACTGCAAATACGATCCTGAAGAACAGTCTGGGAACAGGCTATCTGGAAGAATTTAACCGCAGGACAAGCTTGAAAGAGAGAATCCGGCTTCTTGTGGATGCAATGGAAGAGGCGACCGGAATGCAAAATATGGGCGAGTATCTTACGACATTGTTTGAGATCGATGCACTTTTTTGAATCAGGACAGACATCTGAACAACATTGCGCTGATTCGGGATAAATTTGGTTATAAGCCCTGCCCGATTTTTGACTGCGGAGATTCATTCTTACTGGATTTTGCTCTGTACAGCCCTGAAATTGAAAGCCGTGCCTATCTGACAAAGACACAGTGCCTTCCGTTCAAATCCCGTTTTACGCAGACAGTGCATACGGCACAAGCTCTTTACGGAAAGCAGCTTGCGGTAAACATTGATAAAACAGGTATTGATACGATCCTCGACAAATATCTGTGCTATTACCCAAAACAGTTCCACTTTTTGCTGAAAGAGCGTATCGAAACCGTTCTGATGGAGCAGCAGAAAAAGCTTTTTGAAAAGTAAAAGCTCTTGCGTCCCGTGAAAAAAGAAGGTAATATAAATACAGAGCAAGACACAGAACGCAGGGAGGAATGAAAACCATGTTTTACGAGATCATGCACCGGGAAAGCTGTGTGGCACAACTCAGCACAACAGGAGAGTGCAAGGTCTGCCTTGAGGATTTCATGCCCTATGATCTGGTTCTGGTGGAATCGGATGATTTTGACGAGCGCATCAATAATATAACGAACTTTTACTATTGGTGCGCCTCCCGGATGTTGACGTTGGATCGCACCTACGCCAAGGAAATCCTGAACAGTATCGGTGCATCTCAGAGTGTTACGGACAGGGAACGAGCACAGATTGCATTATCCTACCATTGTCTGTCTTTGCTGGATGTGTTCTGGGTGAAAGAAGAAAACGAGAAGATTCGATTCGAGGATATCAACCTTTTTGCACACTCCTTAAGCAATGCGCTTGTGGATATTGCGCTGCGGGGGCACCAAATGACGGTGACAAACGCCCATCTTCTGGCAAATGACCTGTCTACGGGCGGCTTGTACCCCAAGGCGTGGGTGCGAAAAGAGGATGGCTTCTATCTTTACAAGGATGGCGGCAGGGAAGCGGTGGAACGTGAAGTGTTGGCAAGCAAAATCTGCCGGTGCTTTGACTGCCATCAGGTACTGTATGAGCAGGGGATGTTTGAAAATGAGCCGGTTTCTATCAGCAAAATCATGACATCTCAGCGATACAGTCTTGTGACCTATGCAGCCTATGACGTCTACTGCACGAACCGTGATTGGAATACGCTGGATAAGATCTTAGAGCTGGATGCTCCCGGCTACTATATGATGAACATTCTGGATTATCTGGTGGGCAACACGGATCGCCATTGGGAAAATTGGGGGCTGTTGGTGGACAATGAGACGAATCAACCTATCCGGCTGCATGACTTGATGGACTTCAACCGGGCGTTTCAGCAGTACGACACGCCAGAAGGCGCAAACTGTCTGACCGTGGGAAAACGCCATCTGAGCCAAAAAGATGCTGCAGTGGAAGCGGTGCGGAACATCGGACTGAACCAAGTCCGTCAGGTGGAGCACGCCGTATTCTCCGGGCATCCGGCATGGAAAGCAACGTTTGAAGAACGACTGCGTGTTTTACGGAACGCCATGTAAGTCAGAGCGAATATCAGATCCATCCCAAAGTGCGCTGGGGAGAGGATAGCATTTTCGATGCACCGGCTGGCATAAGTGGAGAAGCGCGCCCGGCGGGTGGAGTCGA
>OGIU01001653.1_pt1 | contig 10226 bp, 10 predicted proteins | sample 1571791 | NCBI WGS metagenome assembly OGIU01 (sample SAMEA2582104, study PRJEB24529) | metagenome | biome: Human gut stool | place: China | collected 2011
CTTGAAATCCGTGTACGCCGATGCCGTCCGAAGGCCGGACAGGTACGATGACATACCGCCGACATTCTCGGTGATCGACATTTCGTTGTCATTTAAAACGATAATAAAATTCGATTTCAGGCTGGCCGCATTGTTCAGCGCCTCGTACGCCATGCCGCCGGTCAGCGCACCATCTCCGATGATCGAAACAACGGAATAATTTTCTTTTTTCAGTTCCCGTGCACGCACATAGCCGACGCCTGCGGAAATCGAGGTCGAGCTGTGGCCGGTGTCGAATACATCGCAGTCACTCTCGCTCCGCTTCGGGAATCCGCTGATGCCGCCTTCCCGGCGCAGCGTTTCAAACCCGTCTTTCCGCCCGGTCAGAATCTTGTGCGTGTAGGACTGGTGTCCCACATCCCAGATCAGCTTGTCTTTTGGAAGATCGAAGACGCGGTGCATCGCAATCGTCAGTTCCACGACACCAAGATTGGACGCCAGATGGCCGCCGGTTTTACTCAAAGACTCGATAATAAATTCCCGGATTTCATCTGCAAGCGCCGGAAGCTGGTCCGCCGGAATCTTCTTAATATCGTTTGGTTTCTGTATTTTTTCTAACATGAAATCATCCCTTACTTTTTTCTGGAAGTCAGAGATTCAAACAGCTCTTCCAGAAATATTTTATCTCCCGGACAGGACAGATTTTTCAGTTCGTCCACGGCCTCTTTCGTGAGCCGTTTTACCTCCTGCTCCGCCCCGTCTGTGCCAAACATCGTCACATACGTTGTTTTTTCATTCTTTTCATCGCTGAAAACCGGCTTTCCAAGCTCCTCCATCGTGGATGTGACATCCAGGATGTCGTCCCGGATCTGGAACGCGATTCCGACTTTGGAGGCAATCCGGCAGAGCGCGTCAAGATCATCGTCGTTTGCTCCTGCAAGTGCCGCACCTGCCATCATGGCAGCCTCTAAAAGCGCCGAAGTCTTGTTCTCGTAAATGTAGTCCAGCATCTCACGGTCGATGGCGAAATGGCCGGCTTTTTCATTCATCACGTCAACACTCTGACCGCCCAACATGCCGGAAATTCCGGTTTTCTGACAGAGAATGCCAAAAGCACGCACTACGCGGTCGGTGTGCTCCTCCAGTGGAAAGGCTTTCCAGGCTGTCTCGTATGCATAGTTTAAAAGGGCGTCTCCTGCCAGCACGCCGACGGCCTCCCCGAAGACGACATGGGTCGTTTTTCTGCCGCGGCGGTAATCGTCGTTGTCGATCGCAGGGAGATCATCGTGGATCAGGGAATGGGTGTGAATCATCTCCATGGCTGCCATAAATGGTTTTACTGCCTCCCCGGTTCCGCCGAACAGACGGAAACTCTCCTGCAAAAGCAGCGGACGAAGCCTCTTTCCGCCCGCTGTCATACTGTAATTCATGGCTTTTGCCAGTTCCTTTGCAAAGCCTTCCTCTTTCGGCAGGTAAGCGACAATGATACTTTCCGTTTCCCGCGTTTTTTCTTCGAGTACCGCTTTAAAATTCTCTGAATGTTCCATCCTCATTCATCTGGAGCATTTTTTTCTCGACGCGGTCAATTTTCTGACTGCATTCATTCAAAAGCTCCATTCCCTCCTTGTATAAACGAAAGGAGTCTTCCAGGCTGACATCGCTGCTCTCCAGCGTTTCGAGCATCTGATCCAGTTTTCCAAATGCTGCTTCCAGTGTCTCACCGGAAGGGGTTCCTTCTTCTTTTCTCTCTTCTGCTTCCATATTTCCCATGTTTTCTCGATTCTCTGCTTTTTCACGATTGTTCCATCCAAGATACGGCCGATGTCTTCTCTGCGCGCGCTGTGATCTTTCCGTCTGATACACAGATTTCGAGCAGATCACCTTCTTTGACATCCTGCACCGAAGTGATGGCTTTTCCTTCTTTTTCCACGTAGGAATAGCCCTGGTTCAGCTTGTCCAGCGGAGACAGACCCTTCATCGCCTGAATGTAAAGGGCAAGGCGGTGGCGCGCTTCTTTGAGCTTTTCTTCCATCGCATCTGTATACCGACGCTCCAGCTCGGCGTGGCGTGCTCTCTGGTCACGGATCTTATTTTCCGGTCCGAGATACTTCCACTTTGTCTCGTACTGCAGAAGGCGGCTTCTCGCTCTCTGCGTCTGGTTTGCCATCGCATGGTTCATGCGGCTTTTATAATTTTCCAGTGTGTTGAGTACCGCGCGGACATCAGCGACCGCCAGCTCCGCCGCTGCGGACGGGGTCGGGGCGCGCAGATCTGCCACGAAATCGATGATCGTTGTGTCGGTCTCATGGCCGACGGCGGAGATCACCGGCGTATGGCAGGAAAAAACGGCACGCGCTACTTTTTCCTCATTGAACGCCCAAAGATCCTCGATCGAACCGCCTCCGCGGCCCACGATCAGCACATCCAGATTCAGTACGTCCAGACGGCGTATGCCCTCCACGATGCTGTCCGCCGCTCCCTCTCCCTGCACCATGGCCGGGTAGAGGATGATCTGGACAAAGGGATTCCGGCGGAGTGCAATGTTTTTGATATCCTGCACAGCAGCTCCCATCGGTGCTGTGACAACGCCGATTTTCTTTACATACGCAGGAATCGGCTGCTTGTACTCCGGGGCAAACATGCCCATCTCTTCCAGTTCTGCTTTTAGGGCCAGATACTTTTCGTATAAAAGGCCGGCGCCCTCTTTTGTGATCTCTTTTGCATAGATCTGATACTTTCCGTCCCGCTCATAGACGCTGATGCTGCCGCCGACAATCACGTTATCGCCGTCCCGCATCGGGAAGGCGAGGCCGCGCCGCGAACCGGCGAACATGACACAGGAAATGGTTCCTTCCGCATCTTTTAAGGAAAAATAGATATGGCCGGACGGATGGTATTTACAGTTGCTTACTTCTCCGCTGACGTAAATCCGGCGGAGCATATAGTCCTGGTCAAAGATGTTTTTGATGTATGAATTGACCTGGCCTACGGTGTAAACATTCTGATTTTTATTTCTCATCTTCTTCTCTTGCCAGTTTTCCAAGAATACCGTTGATAAAGGACGGAGACTGGTCTCTGCCGAAGCGTTTTGCCAGCTCAACGGCCTCGTTGATGGCTACACCGACCGGAACGTCCTCGTCGAATTTCATCTCGTAAACGGCAAGACGCAGGATCGCCAGGTCTACTTTTCCCATACGGGTCGTTTTCCAGCCCTCGGAAGTACGGTTCAGCATCTCGTCGATTTCCGGGATGTGCTCGGTCACATGATGGTATTTCTCTTCCATATAGGTCTGATCTTTTTCGCTTACGGTTACTTCTTCATCCTCGTCGTTGTCGTCAGAGTACGTAAAGTAAAGAGACATCTGCTGCGGCATCTCCTCTTTCTCCTGGAACTCTGCGGTATAGAGAAGTTTAAAAATATTTTCGCGAAGTTTGCTTCTGTTCATTGTCTGTTTTAATTCCTTCCTGTATAGTTAATTAACTATTTTTCTTCCATTTCATCTGGCTCTGAATAGTTAACAAGAACCGCGGGGTTGTAAGGGGTCGCCTTATTCCCTCGCGGTTCGTTGTTTTTTATTTCGTCTGTTCCATATTCACGCCTGCAATGGCTACATTGACATCGGAAACTTCCAGGCCTGTCATATTCTCGATCGCTGTTTTTACTTTTTCCTGTACGTTTTTGCAGGTTGCCGGAATCTCGTATCCATATTTGAGATTGAGGGCAAGATCCACGCAGACAACGCCGTCGAGTACATCAACTTTGACACCCTTGGAAAGATTTTTCATGCCAAGCTTGCTGACTAATTCGTTGGTAATATTTCCGGCCATGGAGGCTACCCCGTCCACTTCCGTTGCCGCAAGTCCTGCGATAATAGCTACCACCTCGTCTGCAATCTGCACGGTTCCGATTCCTTCGTCATCATATATCGTATAAGTGTTTCTTTTCTGAATTTTTGCCTCTGCCATCTTAAAGAACCTCCTCCTTGGCTGACTTTCCTTTATTATACCAAAAGTTTTCCGAAAATAAAAGTTTTTTTTATTCTTCTTCCTGTGCCGCGCACCACTCGCGTGCTGCCGGCGTGTTGGCAAGGCCGCCCTGGCCGGTCTCGCGCAGGTCCGGGGAGAGCAGGCTGCCCACGCGGCCCATGGCGTCAATGACCTCGTCGCAGGGGATAGCATAGTCCACCCCGGCCAGCGCCATATTGGCGCAGGACACGGCGTTCACGGCACCCACTACGTTGCGCTTGACGCAGGGCACCTCCACCAGGCCCGCCACAGGGTCGCACACCAGGCCCAGCAGGTTGCCCAGCGCCATGGCGGCAGCGGCGGCGCACTGTTCCGGTGTGCCGCCCTTCAGGCTGCACAGGGCAGCGGCGGCCATGGCGCTGGCAGCGCCCACCTCGGCCTGACAGCCGCCCTCGGCACCGGCCAGCGTGGCCCGGGCTGCAATGACCTGCCCGAAGCCTGCTGCCACATAGAGAGCCTCACAGAGGGCCTCTTCGTCCGCTTCTCCGGCGCGGGCCAGCGGCAGCAGCACCGCCGGGAGCACGCCGCAGCTGCCCGCCGTGGGGGCCGCCACGATCCGCTTCATGCAGGCGTTGCACTCGGCGGTCTTGAGGGCCTCGGCGGTCACCGCGGACAGGTAATCGCCGCCCAGCAGCTTTCCTTCTTTGTGAGCCTGTTCCACCTTGGCGGCATCGCCGCCGGAAAGCCCGCTGCGGCTGCGCTGGGCCGGGTCGTACTCCCGGCTGGTGGCCTGCATCACCTGCCACAGGTGGTGCATGGCCGCACGGCTTTGTTCCTCGGTCAGGCGGCTCTCTTCCAGGTCGCTGCGCAGCACGGCTTCGGCCAGCGTGATCTTCTGGCTGCGGGCGGCCGCCAGCATCTCTTCACAGGACAAAAACGACACGGCTCATTCCTCCATTCCTTCCGGCTCGTCCACATTCAGGCAGGTGACCTTGAGCAGGCCCGGCATCACGGCCAGCTGCTGTTCCAGCGTGTGGGGGATGTGGGAGTCGCATTCCAGCACCATGACCGCGTAGCGGCCCACCGCCGCCCGGAACACCTGCATGGACGCAATGTTGATGCGCCGCAGCGCCAGCGACATGGTCACCTCGGCGATGCAGCCGGGGGTGTCCTCGTTGTGGATGATCAGGGTGTTGCTGTCGCCGCCGAAGTCGGCGGGCACCCCGTCGATCTCGGTGACCCGGATGCGTCCGCCGCCCACCGACGCGGCCTTGAGCGACAGCTCCCGGCCGCTGCGGGCGGTAAGACGGAGCACCGCCGTGTTGGGGTGGGCGCTGCGCAGCTCCACCGGGTGGATCGTAAAGGCCATGCCCTGTTCCTCTGCCAGCGCAAAGCTGTCCGGCAGGCGGGAATCATCCGGGCGCAGGCCCAGCAGACCCGCCACCAGCGCCCGGTCGGTGCCGTGGCCCTTGCCGGTGGTGGCAAAGCTGCCGTACAGGCCGATGTCCGCCTTTGCCGGCACCTCGCCCAGCAGCTTCTGGGCCGTGTAGCCGATCCGCGCGGCACCGGCGGTATGGCTGGAGGACGGCCCGATCATCACCGGGCCCAGAACGTCGAAAAGTCGCATGACATCTACATCCTTTCTCTGTCCCGCCGGGGAAGGGCGGGGCAAAAATACCGGAATGGCATATTTTATGATTTTTATTATACCGCTTTTCGCTATCTTGTGCTATAATAACTTTACTATATGTTTGAAATTGCATCCTGGCAGGGACACAGGGGCCGGGCCGGACATGCCGCAGGGCATGGTGCGCAGCCCGGTATTCCCCTGCAGAGGACAACACGGAGGGTAAATCCTATGAAACTGGTAAGCGTGGAAACTCCTGAAAAGAGCGTCTGCAAAATGACCTTCAGCGCCACCGCCGAAGAACTGGAAGCCGCATCCAACGCGGTGTATGAGCGCACCCGCGCCAACTATACGATCAAGGGCTTTGAAAAAGGCGAGGCCGACCGTGCCCAGATCGAGGCCGACCGCGGTGAGCACACCTTCTGGTACGACGCCATCAACGACCTGATGGACAAGGACGTGCCCGCACTGTACGACGCTGCGCTGGCCGAGCACGGCTTCCACCCGGTGGACGAGCCCAGCTACGACCTGGTGAGCGTGAAAAAGGACGAGGGCTTTGTAGCCACCGCCACCGTGGCCCTGCAGCCGGAGCTGAACCTGACCCAGACCACCGGTTTTGTGGTGGAGTGCGTCACTCCCGCCGTGACCGACAAGGAGATCGACGCGGTGCTGGAGCGCCGCCGCAATGCCGCCGCCGAGCTGGTGCCCCACAAGGGCCCGGCCGTGAAGGGCAACGTGGTGCACATGGACTTTGAGGGCCTGCTGGACGGCGTGGCCTTCCAGGGCGGCACCGCACAGAACCAGTCCGTGCAGCTGGGCAGCGGCCGCATGATCCCCGGCTTTGAGGACGGCATCCTGGGCCACAAGGCAGGCGACGAATTCGACATCCACGTCACCTTCCCGGAGCGCTACCATGCAAAGGACCTGGCCGGCAAGGCTGTGGTGTTCAAGATCAAGCTGCACGACGTGTGCGTGCGCCAGCTGCCTTCCATGAACAGCGACTTTGCCAAGAAGGTGGGCGGCGTGGACACCATGGAAGAGTTCCGCGAGAAGGTGCGCAAGCAGCTGTACGACGGCCGTCACGGCGGTGCACTGAACCGCGCCAAGGATCAGGTGCTGGCCAAGCTGGCCGACGCCGCCGAGGGCGAGCTGCCCAGCGTTCTGGTGGAGAGCACCTACCAGCAGGAGATGCAGAACGTGCAGCAGCAGCTGCAGATGCAGCGCATGACCCTGAACAGCTATCTGAGCCAGATCCACGAGACCCGTGAGAGCTTTACCGCCAAGCTGCACGCCGGTGCCGAGAAGAACACCCGCGCCCGCATGGCTCTGCTGCAGATCGCACAGCAGGAAAATCTGGTGCCCACCGACGAGGAGATCGACAAGATGATCGCCGAGCGTGCCGAGCGCACCAAAAAGACCGTGGAGGAGATCCGCGAAAAGACCAACATCCCCGCTCTGAAGCGCACCGAGGCCATCCGCCGCGCTGCCGACTGGGTGATCGAGCGCTCCACCATCGAGGAAAAGTAAATCCGTAAAAACCAAAACCGCCTGTGCCGACGCACAGGCGGTTTTGGTTATTGGAAAGATTCTTTTATGCCAGCAGCTTGAAGCCCATGATGACGATGCCCAGCACCACCAGCACGACACCGGTGGCACGGTTCAGGGTCTTGGGGGTGGCCTTGTTGGCAAACACAGCTGCAATGCGCGCCCACAGCAGGGTAAACAGCACGCACAGCACCCAGACGCCCCAATCCGGTGCGCCGCCGATCATAAAGTGGGAGACTGCACCGGTGAGGGCGGTGAAAGTCATGATGAACACGCTGGTGCCCACAGCCGTCTTGAGCTCATAGCCCAGCACGCTGGTGAGGATGAGCAGCATCATCATGCCGCCGCCCGCACCGATGAATCCGCAGATGAAGCCGATGAGCATGCCGCACACCAGCGACTGGACAGCCCGCTTTTTGGCGCTGACGCCCTGCATGGCTTCCTTGGTGGTCATGACCGGGCGCAGGATGAACTTGATGCCCAGCAGGAAGGTCATGAACACCGAAAAGCTGCCCATGGTGGCCGAGGGCACCTTGCTGGCCACCCAGCTGCCCACCACCGTAAAGGTGAGCACGCTGGCCATCATAATGAGGCCGTTTTTGATATCGAGATTCTTGTTTTTATGGTAGGTGTAGGCCGAGACAGCGCTGGCCAGCACGTCCGACGACAGGGCGATGCCCACCGCCATATAGGGGTCCATGTGCAGGAAGGTGATGAGCATGGGGCTGATGACCGCCGCCGCGCTCATGCCGGCAAAGCCGGTGCCAAGGCCGGCCCCCATGCCGGCAAAAAAGGTGACCAGAACGGGAAACAACACGTTCATCTCATGCATTCTCCTTTAAAATATCGTCCAGATTTTTCCCGATGATTTCCATGGTCCGGAAAAAGGCCTCCCGGGTCGGCTCGTCGGTGTTGGTCAGCAGCCGCGCAAAGAACGCATTCTGCACCGCGCGGCCCCGCTCGATGACCGGGCGGGCCTTTTCGGTGCAGAGCAGCTCGGTCTTGCGGCGGTCGCCCGCAACGGCGCGCCGTTCCAGATACCCCTCCTTCACCAGCCGGTCTACATTCATCGACACCAGATTTGCCTTGATATGGCGGAACTCCACGATGTCGCTGGCCGTTCTGCGGTCCGGGTTGTTGGCAAGGAACATCAGGATATCAAAGGCCGTCTGCGGCAGCTTCAGCTCCTGACACAGGGGCTTGCAGACCGCATTGTAGGCCTGCGCGGTCTTGATGGCAAATTCCATGTTCGGATTCACGCCGAGTTCTCCTTTCATTTTTGAATCATTCATTTTTGAAGTATTATAGTGCAGCCGCCGGAGATTGTCAAGGGGGGCGGGAGACGAACCCTCTCCGTCACGGCTTACGCCGTGCCACCTCCCCCGAAAGGGGGAGGTCTATTACAGCTAACCGATCGATGAATAAAAGCTCCCCCCTCGGGGGAGCTGGCAAATCCGCAGGATTTGACTGAGAGGGTTCCCAAAACCCACAAAAAGGGACAGCGGAAAGCCTCCGGGCCTTTCGCTGTCCCTTTTATAACCTTTTATATTGTCTTAGAACACCAGCACGGCCACAAGCCGCACCAGCAGGGCGCAGACCCAGGCCACGACACACTGGTTCACCACCATAATGGTGGCCCACTTGCCGCCAAGTTCCCGCTTGACTGCGGCCACAGCCGCAATGCAGGGGGTGTACAGCAGGCAGAACACCAGCAGGGGAGCCGCCTGTGCCGGGGTCAAAGCTGCCGACAGGGCGGCGGTGGAACCAAAGAGGATCAGCAGGGTGGACACCACGCTCTCCTTGGCCATAAAGCCGGTGATGAGGGCCGTGGACACCCGCCAGTCCGCAAAGCCCAGCGGGGCGAACAGCGGGGCGATGTCGCCTGCAATGCGGGCCAGGATGCTGTCCTGCGGGTAGGCCGTCAGGCTGAGCTGCAGGTCAAAGTTCTGCAGGAACCAGATGACGATGGTGGCCGCAAAGATGACCGTAAAGGCCTTTTGCAAAAAGTCCCGGGCCTTTTCCCACAGCAGCTGGGCCACGTTTTTCAGGCCGGGCAGGCGGTAGTTGGGCAGCTCCATCACAAAGGGCACCGCCTCGCCCTGGAACACGGTGCTCCTGAGCAGCAGCGCCGCCAGCACGCCCACCACGATGCCGCCAAAGTACAGCAGCACCATGACAAGGCCCGCATAATCCGGGAAGAACGCTGCCGCAAACAGGCTGTAGATGGGGAGTTTGGCCGAGCAGCTCATGAACGGGGTGAGCAGGATGGTCATCTTGCGGTCCCGCTCCGAGGGCAGGGTACGGCTGGCCATGACGCCGGGCACCGTGCAGCCAAAGCCGATGAGCATGGGCACGATGCTGCGGCCGGACAGGCCGATGCGGCGCAGCAGTTTGTCCATCACAAAGGCCACGCGGGCCATGTAACCGGTGTCCTCCAGCATGGACAGGAAGAAGAACAGCACCACGATAATGGGCAAAAAGCTCAGCACGCTGCCCACGCCGGTAAAAACACCGTCAATGATCAGGGAATGGATCGCTTCGTTGATGTTCCAGTTGGTCAGCAGGGTGTCCACCGCACCGGTCAGGGCGTCGATGCCGGCTTCCATCAGGTTCTGGAAGAACAGGCCGATGACGTTGAAGGTGAGGTAGAACACCAGACCCATGATGGCGATAAACGCCGGGATGGCGGTGTATTTGCCGGTAAGGAACTTGTCGATGCGGTTGGAGCGCAGCTGCTCTTTGCTCTCGTGGGGCTTGACCACCGTCTGGGCCACCAGCTCCTGAATGAAGGAGAAGCGCATATCCGCAATGGCGGCGGCGCGGTCCAGCCCGCGCTCCCGCTCCATCTGCACGATGATATGTTCGATCATCTCTTTTTCGTTCTGATCCAGCTTCAGGGCTTCCTCGATGCGCCGGTCGCCCTCCACCAGCTTGGTGGCGGCAAACCGCACCGGAATGCCCGCCGCCTTAGCGTGGTCCTCGATCAGATGGATGATGCCGTGGATGCAGCGGTGCACCGCGCCGCCGTGGTCGTCCTCACTGCAGAAATCCATGCGGCCGGGCCGCTCCTGATACTTTGCCACATGAAGGGCGTGGTCTACCAGCTCAT
>OGIU01001654.1_pt1 | contig 10215 bp, 7 predicted proteins | sample 1571791 | NCBI WGS metagenome assembly OGIU01 (sample SAMEA2582104, study PRJEB24529) | metagenome | biome: Human gut stool | place: China | collected 2011
TGCCATTATGGAATACAAAAAAGGAAAGAAGCTCCTGCTGGTACCTGACACCCAGCAAAAGCTCCTTAATCTTTTTCTCAGCGATATTACTGCCCTGGCTCCAAAAGGAACCGCCCGCCACTGCCGCAATGCCTGGCTCTCGATCCCTGCACAGCTCGGCAGAACCAGCCGTAAATTCCAGTACACCCGCATTGCAAAAGGTGCTACTGCCAAAGTCTACCACGAACCCCTGCAGTGGCTGATCAGCACCGGACTTGCCATTCCCTGCCAGACGGCTGTCTGCAGCAAACCTTCGGAAAACTCCTTACATCTGTATCCTGTTGACACCGGATTATGCTCATGCATACTAAAAATCCCTGCCTCCAGCTTCTGTCAGGAGAAGAAACCACCGCCGGTACAGCCTGTATCGAAACCTTTCTGGCACAGCACTTTATCCGGAATGGCTATGCCCTCTCCTACTGGTCCAGCGGCAACCAGGCGGAAGTTCCCTTTTTACTGTCCAAAAACAGTCACTTAATTGCCATAGACTACCGCACCACCCCACATCAGAAATGCAGGAACCTTATGCAGCTGAATAAATCTTCCTTCTCTCCTGCACCCACGCAAATGTATTTAATCTCTGCCGAAGACTTCAGACAAAAAGAAGCTTATCGGATCGTGCCTGTATATGCGGTATTTTGCATATAGAACATGACAGCTGCAACAGGCAAAAGCAGACTCCAGCCGGTAGTTCTTCTCGCTTTCCTATCTTCGGAAACAATCGAGTAGGAGGGAGTGATTAGCTCCCTCCTACTCGATTTATAATCTGTTTTGCTACAGGTTGGCAGTCCTTTTGTATCCCAGGACATCCCAGATGGTATTTGCGTAATTATACTGCCATCCCCTGTATGTATATCTACAGTTGCTGCGAAGATAATTAAACAAATTGTACCACGCATTGTCAAAATCTATCTAGCGCTTGTCTTAATTTGTCAATAGTTTTTTCTAGTAACTCTTCCTGTTATTTGTTATAATGAATCCATGTTAATCTGTAATGCTCCAGGAGAAAAAGAAATATGGAAAAATTATTTGTTACAAAACTGGAAATAAAAAAAGTGCGCCATTTAAAAGATATCACTATCAATTTATCTGATACTACTTCCCGACATCTGATTTTTACCGGCAAAAATGGAAGTGGTAAAACAAGTGTATTAGATGCTATTGCCGCTTATCTGAAAATGAAATTCCAAGTATCAGATTTAGATTTAGAAAAAACAAAAGAGATGGATCCTTATACTTTGAATTCAGCAAAACGTTGTTTAACCTATTTCAATACGCTGAATTCATCTGTTAAACTGTCATTTAATAATGAGACAGACATAAATTTAAAAGAACTATATGCCGATGGAAGTTTTTTATTAGCTTACTATAAATGTGACAGAAACTTTCAGGCTGAAGTACCTGAACATATAGAAAAAGTTTCTCTAAATGATGCCTATGATCTAAACGATGCTCCCAGAAACTTGTTTGTTAAATATCTTGCAGATCTAAAAGTGACAGAAGCATTGGCAAGAGCAAAATCAAATAACACAAAAGCAGATTCTATAAATAATTGGTTTATCCAGTTTGAAAAGCTTTTGCAACAAATATTTGAGGATACTACGTTGAAATTAGATTTTAATGAAGATACGTTTTCCTTTATGATCTACCAGAGTGGAAAAGAACCTTATGATTTCAACTGTATGTCCAGTGGATTTTCAGCCATCATGGATATTGTTCTGGATCTCATGATTCGTATGGTCAAGAAAAAAGGACGTATTTTTGAATTTGACCTTCCCGGAATTGTACTTATAGATGAGATCGAAACGCATCTTCATCTTGAACTGCAGAAACAGATCATGCATATCCTAACCTGCCTGTTTCCAAATATTCAGTTTATCGTCTCAACGCATTCTCCGTTTGTGCTTAACAGCCTGGATAATGTGGTAATTTACGATCTTGAGAATCATATCGTTGTTGAAAATGGCTTGTCAGATGTACCATACGATGGAATTGTAAAAGGTTATTTCCAGGTTGATACCTTATCAGATACATTAAAAAATAAATTTCAGCAATATAAAACCCTTGTTCAGAAGCCGGAACTTACTGATGATGACTTTGAAAAAATTGCAGAGTTGGAAATGTTTTTGGATGAAATCCCTGATTACCTGGCTCTTGGCATCACCACAGAATATCAGCAGTTAAAAGAAGAACTGGCACAACGGGAGGATATTTGATGGTAAAAATAGAACGTTCTTTTCCCTCTCCTGCCTCTTTGGAATCAGAAGCAAAAAAAGTTTCCGGAAGCTATGAACAGCCAGATGTTGTATCCCGGTTGAGAAAAGATTTTCACGATAAGTGCTACATTTGCGAACTGAAAAATCTTCAGGATCCTCAGGTAGAACACCTTTTGCCCCATAAAAACGGAAAATACCCTGAACGAAAATTTGACTGGAACAATTTATTCTGGTCATGCAGTCACTGCAATGGAATAAAAAATCAGAAAAAGTATGATGACGGAATTATAGACTGTTGTAAAAATGATCCAGAGCTTATGATGACGTTTAAATTAAAAGATGGAAAAACTGAAATTTCAGCCAAAGATGAACATAATTCCATGGCAGTAAGAACTGCTCTGCTCATTTACGAATCCTTCAATCTTCTCAATACTGGTATGCGGACATATAAAAGTGCAATGCGCTACAATGAACTTACAAAGGAAATGAACCTTCTATATGACAATCTTGAAGCATATAGAAAAAATCCTGATTCCAGATATATACAGCGAAAACTAAAGGCACTGCTCCGTCGGGAATCTGCATTTGCCGCCTTTAAAAGAAACTACATAAGAGATAACAGCAAAGAATTCCCACAATTGCAGTCTTATATAGAATAGCTCCTGTTTTATATGGCAGGAGTTATTTTTATTCTTCCCCTTTTATTGAAAGTATGCAATTATTGCTGATTTCTCAGCTTGTCATTAGCCAGAAACAGAACCGGGTTCCGATTTATTGTGCTAATAGAGAAAATACAGATACAATTGTTGAAATTTATTTTTGCTGATCCGACACCGTCAATTTTTCAGACAGATCCCTTGAGCATTTTATATTTTATGAGTCTCATTATGTATTGTTACTTGCTTACTACAATCAGCATAAAACCAGAAGAATTTTTCAATACAACATCAGATTTATTTGCAATAACTGCCTGTTTTTACTACGATTGTCAACAATTATCCACTTATAAATCATAAAATTCGGACATTCCTTAAGTCTGAAATCAGTTCCCCATACGAAATTTTTTCAAAAATCAACCTGTCCACCACCCAAAGGGGAACTATAATCATGACAAAGATTAAAAACACGAAGAAAGGCATGGCTAAGAAAACCTTAAGTATGTCTCTCGTCGTTGCAATGCTGGCAACCTCTAACGTGCCGGTTTGGGCTGCTGAATTTAGTGACGGAACAGACGCAGATGTTGCAATTACATCAGAAGCTCCGGTTGCTGAAGATACAGATGCCGCTGATGCAGCCGCATTCTCCGATGAGGCTACACCAGAAGTTACAGAGAATACAGATGATATTGCAGATACTGCAACAGCAGCAACAGAAAAAGCATTATATTTTGAAAAAGCAGAAATTGGTAAATCAGTTTCATTTGCAGACGACAGTGTATTAAAAAATGCTGAAGGAAAAAATGTTACTGTTTTTGATTATGAATGGTTAATCGATGGAATGCAGCCTGCTAAAGATGATGGAAATGCAATGGACGCGAAAGATTATTCAGGTCAGGTACGTCTTGGCGGAAAAAATCCAAGTGTTGCCGAGATCAAAAATGCTATTACAAAGTTTACACCACTGCAAAATCATTTAGGTAGAAAACTTACTCTTAAAATTACAGGTGTCAAAGGAACTGCCGAAGATTTTGAAGGTTTCACATATGAAACTCCTGCTGTAACTATTACTGCAAAAGATGTAAAAAGTATTGTTACTGGAATCAGACAGACGGGTACTTTAACTTATGATGGTACAGCAAAAACATTAACTGCAAATGATGTAAAGCTTACATACAATAGTGGCTATAGTTCATCTGATATCGCAGCTTCTGATTTCACTTTCACATATGATGGTGATACTGTGAATGCTACAAAATCTGGTGAACCTGTCAAGGTTACTGCTACTGTTAATAAGCCTGGATACCAGGGTTCTCTTACGTTTGACATGACTATTAACCAAAGAACACCAGCTCTTAGTTCTGATAAAGACTTGACAGACAAGACAAAAAATGATTTAGCTGTTAACTTAAAGAAGACTCAGTATAAATATACAGGTTCAGCTATTAATCTGTTAACAAATGTAGAAGATAACTTTACCTTAAAGAGCAATATTTCCGGAAACACATTAAAGGCTAAAGCAATTACTAGTGTTAATCTGGTTGATGGTACTCTTACAAATGCTGGTGATTCTGCAAAAGTGAAAGTGTCTATTACTAAAACAGGCGATGACGAGTTGAATCGTAACTATGCTGTAGGTGCATTTGATTCCAGCAAAGGTATTGGATATACTACAGCAGAGAAAGCTACTGTTGTTGCCCGCGATTTAAGTACATGTGCAATTGATGATATCAGTATTGGACTTTTGAAATCAAAGAATATCACTAAAGCAGATATTAAGAAGCTTCTTTCAATCTCAGAAGGAAAAGAAACTCTTAGCACTAATACAACATTTATGGATAATGTGGATATTGAAGTTGATACAGATGCAATCCATAAAGGTGGAGAAGGTACTTATACAGTTGTTGTAAAACCAACAGATACTACGAAGAATGTGATTAATAGAAAGACTATTAATCTTTATGTTGCCCAGAACAACATTGCAGATGCTACTTTAGTTACTAAAGATGGTCAGTTAGCTGCTAATACAGAATTAAATTCTTCAACTGACTTAGGTGATGAATTCTATCAGGGCGGTTCTGCTGTTGAAAAAACTGCCGATCAGTTAGGCACTATTGTAATTAAAGGGTCTACTGATGTTGTTCTGAAAGCTGGTACCGATTATAAGGTGATTTATGAAAACAACACTAATGTTGGTAAAGCCAACGTTTATTTACAGGGAATCAGTAGTACATTAGGTGGTAAAAAATGTATTGGTACATTTGACATTAAACCCGCAGAAATTACTTCAACTACAATTACTGTTCCAGAATCAGTAGCTTATGACGGTTCTAAGACAGAGGCTTCTGAATATCTGAAAAAATCCGATATCAAAGTACAGGCTAAGACATATACCTGGACTAAGAAAACTAATGGAACTTTTGATAAAGTTGAAAAATTAATTGATGTACCAGATACACTCTATAAAACAACATTTGGTACTAAATCTGGAACTCTCAGTGGTGGTAAAATAGTTGATGGAACAAAGTTAACTACTACTGTAACAGAAGCAGACAAAATTGACACAACAAGTGATGCATATAAAAATTATAAAATCTCTGCATTAGCAAGCGGTATAACAGCATCTAAGGATACAACAGTAGCTACTTTATCCATTGCAAACGCAGATGTAACTGTAGTTGGTGCTCCATTCGTTTATACAGGAAAAGAAATCAAACCTGATTTAGTTGTAAAAGATGGTAACCGCACACTTGTAAAAGATGTTGATTATGAAGTAGTATCTACTGTAAATGCAACAAATGCGGGAACAGCTAAGATTACAATCAAAGGTAAAGGTGATTACAGCGCAGCTAAGACAAAGACTGTAGAGTTTACTATTAATAAGGCAGATCTGTCAAAAGTGACTATTACTCCTAAGAAAGCATCTGTTGCTAATAACTTTACTTATACAGGAAAGAAACTTACACCAGCATTAACAGAATATGATGTTAAACTTGGCGATGAAACACTTACAACAGACCTTGCTGATATTAAAATTACATATCCGGCAAGTTCTTCCGCAAATGTAAATGCAGGTAAAGAAGCGGGTAGCGCAACACTTACAGTGAAAGATACTGCTAAGAATCCAAACTTCGAGGGAACAAATGCATTCAAATTTGATATTGAACAGGCAGTATTGAATGAAAGTGGAACCTTTACACTTTGGAAAGATGGAAAGGTTGTTGGATTTGATAAAACAGCTACATCTGAAAGTGGCGTTTCATCCTTTGCGCCAATCTTTACAAATGATGGAACAGAGCATACTTTTGATAAGGTAACTTACAAACCAGCTGATTCCAAATATAAAGAAGGCACTGATTACGAAGTTAAATACTACAACAATGTTCGTGGAGAAGTTGCTGCCATCTATGTAAATGCATTAGGTAATTACAAAAATAACGCTAATAACAAGTTTGCGGATAAGAAAACAACTTATACTGACGCAAGATTCTTTAAGATTGGTGCTATTGCTATTAAGAAATCTGATGTCAAAGTAGCAAATACTGAATATGCTGGCGGAATCGCAGTCAAACCAACAGTAACCGTTACTGTAAATGGAAAAACTCTTGTAGATGATTCTGACTATAAGATTGAAACAGTAGGCGATGCTTCTAACGTAACTGCTAAAGATAAGATCTTAAAAGCAAAATTATATGCAAAAGATGGTTATGTATTAGATACTACATCATGGGGCGCAGGCAACATTAAGACAGATGCAGACGGTTCTTATGTAGAACTTACATGGAAAGTTGTAGCAAAAGATCTTAAGAACACAACCGTAACTGTTGATAAAGATGGAAATGTAACCGTAATGAATGGTTCCGTTGTTGTTCCATCCAAGGAATATGATGTCAAATTTAGTGAAGACGGAAAGAAAGTAACTGTAACAGCTAAAGCTGACAGCAAAAATTATACTGGTTCCAAAGAAGTTGATGTTGACGCTGTTAAAGTTGGTGCTCCAGTAATCAATACTGTTAAAGTGTCTGGTAATAAAGCAACAGTAATTCTTTCTGATGAAGCAGAAGGTGCATCCGGATATGATTATGTAGTCTCCACATCTAAAGATCCTTCAGATAAGGAAGCACGTATCGATGTTGTTAAGAATCAGGTTCAGACAACAGCTTCATTCAAATATTTACAGCAGGGAACTTATTACGCATACTGCCATGCTTGGAAACGTGATGAGAATGGTAAAAAAGTATTTGGTGGATGGTCTAACAGCTATGCATTCTCTGTAACAGCAATCACACCGGATACACCAGAGATTCTCAGTGTTAAGACAAAAGGTTCTACAATCACAGTAACATATAAAGAATCTGCTAACTCTACAGGATATGACGTAGTTCTCGGAAAAGGTTCCAAGAAAGAACATGGCGAGACTCGTCCATATCAGTATGGAAACTACAAAAAATTAAATGTTAAACCAGGTGTATGCAAAGCTGTATTCAAGAACGTTCCTGCAGGAACATATTATGCAGGAGTACATTCCTGGAACAGAACAGCTTCTGAAAACGATAACAAAGTATTCAGTAAGTGGTCAAATCTGGAAACTGCTAAAGTTAAATAATCCATTTGGGTAATTAATACAGATTCCTAAAAAAGAAAGACTCTGCGTGTAACAGCCAGGGTCTTTCTTTGAATACTTTTTTATATTTAGCAACAGAGGAAGGAGTTTGATCGGCATTGTGTAAAGATTTTATAAAAAACATATTTTTTTCAGCAATGATCTTTCTGATGACCCTGTCAAAGCTCAGAAAAGAAAAGATTTATATACAGATATGATCGCACAGATAATCAGCGAGTCACTATTCTTTTTTCAGGATGATTACTATAATGCTGATATTTCAACGATAGAACGTGAAATGACTCATATCTCCTATTGCATCGAAACATTTCCGGTTGTAAATGCAATGGTAGATAACCAGAAAAACTACATCATCCTTAATTTGTTTACAATGGTTGCGGCAAACAATATGACTATGATAACAGAATTATTAGACCTGTTAAGCCGTCCCGAAAAGGCAACTACATCACAGATTATGCAGTTGGCAGTAAAATGGTTGAATTTTCATGAGAATGAGAACATGATAAGTACATATACGAGGGAATACTATATACCTATTGTAGAAAATGGAAAAATGTATGCTGTCTGGAATGGATATAACTTGTTTCCGCCACAGAAATATTCGAAATATATGTACGATGTTTTTAAACTTATATTTCTCCATGAATTAGGTCACTGGCAATATGCACGTTTCAAAGAATCATGGAAAATGGCATATAAAAAGCAAGCATATAATGCGCTAAAAAAGCAATATGCTGCTGAAGTCGTTCCTGTAAATCAGAAACAGCTTGAATTATGGATGAAGGAAATCATTGCTGATTATATTGCAGTACTGGTTTATACTAAAACAAGTCGCCAGTATGATGACAGCAAACAATGCACAAAACATTGTTATATCGCAATAGGATTATTTTATGGTCTGATCGCAATGGAAGAATTGGCTCACGAACAATACAAAAAAGGAACAGAGAAACATCCTCCCGTTTATATCCGGCAAAATACAGTCCGTGAACTATATGCTGGATTCTTTTCAGACATCTTAAAAATTCCATATGACATATTTATGGAAAATGAAATTCAGGAATGGTATGTCATAGAGAGTTATTTTTCACAGATTATTGAAGAATATTGGAGAAAACATTATGGATAATCTTATAGCAATTGGAATTCGGAAGAGAATTGAAGAAAGTATTTCATCTGAACTTGGTATTCCAAAATCAGATGCAGAAAAGATATTCAACTTTATAAAAGCTACCTACCAGGAAAATACAGAAGAATTTGGATGTATTGAATTCAACACACCCAACACCGAAAATCTTATATTTGGGGACGGACAATATTATATCAATATGTCAAAAGGATTGTTTCTGATTATAGCACATTGTTTAGATATTACACTCACCAGAGGAGTCGTCTCTCATATATGCAGTATGTTAGGAATATTATCTCAGGTGTATTATAAAACCAGTCAGAAGAAAGGAGAAACCTGTCTGCTACGAGAATATCTAAGGAATGAAAACAATCTGAATGTACATACGTATTCTTATTTAAAAGGCGGTGAATGCATTAATAATGATCTTAGCTGTCAATATCACAGCTATAACGGAACCTGCTGTATTCAGGAAACAAATATTGAAAATATTCTTTCTGATTTAAAAATAATAATAGGAAATTTACATATAGAAAACGATTAGAAAGGTGTTTTATTTATGAGAGAATGGGAAAAATGGGAAAAAGCAGCAAATACATCAAATATTTTTTCATATGCATCAAATATTTTGCTCGACTATGTCAAACAAGGAATAGAAAATAATATAGAAGAAAACAAAAGCCTTATAATACCTCAAGCTGTATTGCATATTTTTTCATGCGAGATAGGATTAAAGGCTCTATTGCTAAAAGAAGATATATCTTATGGAAAAACACATAAATTAAATGATTTATTTGAATTACTTCCTGAACAAATGAAAGAAAATATACGAAATTTAACAAAAGAAAAATTTAAAATTGAATTCCACATGGATTGTAATTTTGATGATCAATTATCTCAAATTTCAAATATGTTTATCGAATTACGATATCACTTTGAAGCTGAGGCTTCAAAAGAGATTATAGTTGGATTTATAGTTGCATTTAATTCTTCTATACTCCATTTTACCGGAAGTTATAAATGATTTTATAAAAAGAGGATTTATACATGTACTATATAGATACGCTATATGAAATCCTCTTTTTTATCGTATACAAATTATTTCACTTCAACCAACTCAATCCTAAAATTCAACTCTTTCCCCGCCATCTCATGATTAGCATCAAACGTAATATTTTTCTCATCCTTAGCAGACACTGCAATTTTCTATCTTACTGATTTTCCGGGATGTCATTGTCCATCTTATTGTAATAATCTTTCCGCCTCTTCCATCTGGCAAGTCTTTCATAAGAATGCTATAATATCTCTAAAGCAAAAAATCTGAAAGGCGGTAACTGATATGGCAATGTTTTTAAATACTCCTCTTCCTTACAAAAGATATAAGAAGATTTCAGAAACAACATATTTCGTAGATAAATCCCTTATTCTGAATGACATATTTGGATGCATGGAAGAAGAAACACAGTATATCTGCATTACAAGACCGCGCAGATTCGGAAAAACGATCATGGCAAATAAGATCGGAAGAGCGTCGTGTAGGGAAAGAGTGTA
>OGIU01001657.1_pt1 | contig 10211 bp, 8 predicted proteins | sample 1571791 | NCBI WGS metagenome assembly OGIU01 (sample SAMEA2582104, study PRJEB24529) | metagenome | biome: Human gut stool | place: China | collected 2011
CGTGACCTGAAAATCGTATCCTCCCAGATCAGGCTGATGAACATGCTGCTGAGCGAGGGGCAGGCCATACTTCACCCGGACGGCTCCCTATCGTTGCGGTATTACGCATCCGAAGGTTCTTCACGAACCCTCGCACGGGGAATCAACAGAATGGTGATCCAATGGTATGGCGTCTTCGAATACTGGTTAGACAGCGACAAGGCGCGCGGTCTCATCTCGGAAATGAAAATGGGACGATTGCTGCCCGATATCATTCCCGGATGGCTCGGCCCGACGATCGACATCGACTCGACATCGTTGCTTCGGGGCGCGCGAGCGGCGGTCAAACCCGATCGAGGCGTGATCGTGTATGCGAGAGCCATGCGGGCCGGTGAACTGAATTCCATCTGGTTCACCTCCCAATGATGCCGGACCGGGTCTGAAGGTGTCTTCAGGCGACGATCTGCGAGCGAATGGGAGCCGGCTCCACGGCGTAATGCTTGCGCATGCTTTTCAGCATCGTACGAATGGCTCCGTTGGTTCGCAGCAGTACGGAACTTGTCGAAAGTACGACCGTGCGGATCGTCGATATCGTGCGGAGCCGGCAACATCGGTCGAATCATCGAAGAGGACCTGATCACCGACTGCAGACGCTCCTGAATGGTCAGACCTTTGATCATGCCGTTACGGGCGCAGTATTCGCACATGTTCGCGAAATCGCTTAACAGGAACGTATACCGTACGGCGGCCGGCGCCAAGGCCACAATGTCCTTGCGCTGGCTCTTTTCAAAACACAGGATCAGGTCGGCCTCGTCCGCCATCTGACGTGTGAGGCGACGGGAGCGGAATCCGCTGGACTCGATGCCCACGCTATCCATCAGGCGCGCGCTGGATGGATCGATCTGATGCATCGGCAGACCGCGGGTGCCGGCACTGGAGACGCGTACCGTGGTACCGGTCAGATATTTCGTCAGCAACAGCTCACCCATAGGCGAACGGCAGATGTTGCCCGTACAGACGAACATGATATGCATACGCTGACCTCTTGCAGTGCGTGTTTCGGTTCCTTATGCCGGCTCCAGGGCCGCCATACCCTATAAATGGATATTTTAGCGCAGTCCCTGCCTTCACCGAACCGCCATCGTGAGGGCTCGGGACGGAAGGCTTCCACCATCACCGTCAAATCACTATATGGACATATCTTGCAGTGCGAAACGGTTCGGCAATGTGGTTTCGATACACTGCCACGCACTACGTAACAAGCCGTGACCGCCTACGACAGACGGGGCGTACGGCAGGGGTTCCACGAAAGGACACATGATGAGCGAAGAAGACAAGCTCAACAAAAAAGTGGCCGAAGCCGTTGAAGTGGCAGCGAACGAGGCCGCAAAGCGCGAAATCGACGAACTGACCGAATTCGAGCACGCGGTCGACGAGATGCTGGCCTCCGGCTATCTGGATGATACGTTGCGCGTAATCGACACGGAAGGCGTGGCACAGGTGCTTCCGGTACTGGATTCCGAACCGATCTCGCATCTGGTCGAAGGCGTGGAGGCCGTCGGCGGGCGTGCGAACGTGTTCGTTCATACCAGCCAGGGCGTTGTGGCGCTGAGCGTGTTGGAGTACAAGCCGAACGACGAGGAGTGACGGCCGTACGGGAGTCGGGCTTGCCGGCTCCCGTACGGCTTTGGCCACGGTTACGGCCACGGCCAAAGAGGCCCTCAGACTTTAATGTGAGATGCGGGCCAAGGCGCGCTGAACGGCTTCGCGTGTGGTACCGGCGCCGCGTCCACGCACCCCGAAGAACACCATCAGCACCATGATGAAGCAAATGCCGGCACTGATGCGCAGAGCCCACTGAATGCCGAACACATTGGCGACGGCATACATGTCTTTCGCACCTCCGATGGCGGCCCAACGCAACGACGTAAACGTTTCCATCAGAATCACCAGTACCGGAGCACCGACCGCACCGGCAATCTGACGCACGGTATTCGTCACGGCCGAACCGGCACTCACCTCCTGCGGCCGCAGACAATTAAGCGACCATGTAGTAATCGGCATGAGCACGAATCCCATGCCGATCTGACGCACGAACTGCCAGATCGACACCCACCAAATCCAAGACGTCATGGAGATCAAACTCATCATGACCGTACCGAAACACAATGTGATCGTGCCGATCAGAGCAACCGGCCGGGCACCGAATCTATCGAGCGCCTTGCCTCCGAAAAACTGCGAAATGCACTGCCCGAGAGCGCCGGGCAACATCACCAGACCGCTGATCGTGGCGGAATAGCCGCGGCAATTTTGAATATAGAGCGGCATAATCACCATAATCGAACTGAATGCGAAGAACGACAGGGCCGCAGTAACCGTACCGACCATGAAACTGCGGTTCCTGAGCACACCCAGATTGAGCAGCGGCGGCTGAACCGTCCGACGACCATCTTCAGGCCGGGCGGCGGCATACCGGCGAGCGCCATGAATCTGGCGGGCGACGAACCATATGATGCCGACGATGCCGATCAGCATCGGCAGCCAGACCATGGGATGCGTATATGCGTACGATTCGATGTTCGTGAAGCCGAACATCAGCCCGCCGAAACCGAAGATCGACAGTCCGACGGAGAAGAAATCGGCTTTGGCGGAAGGGTCGTGCACGCCGAAGTTACGTAGTCCGAAGAATGCCAGAAACAGTGAAATCACGCCGATGATCGTTAAAGTGAAGAAGATCGAGCGCCAACCGTTCAAATCGGTCTGCACACCGCCCAAGGTAGGGCCGATGGCCGGGGCGACGCTCATGGCCATGCCCACGGTGCCCATGGCCATGCCGCGGTGGGACAACGGGTAGATCGAAAAGACGGTAATCTGCAGCACCGGCCACATCACACCGGTGCCGACCGCCTCCAACAGGCGGCCGATGAGCACCATCAAAAAAGTTGGACCAAGCCAAGCGAACAGTGAACCGATCGTGAACACAACCATGGAAACAAGCACGATTTCGCGCGTCGAAAAACGTCTCGTAAGGTATGCCGTAAGCTGCACCATCACGCCCATGACCAGCTGGAAAATCGACGTCAGCCACTGTCCGGTCGTGACGGAAATGCCGAAATCGGTCACAATGGTCGGCAGAGCGGCGCTCAATTGCAGCTGCGTGAAGTTGCCGACGAAAGTGATGAACGTCAGAATCGCGATGGAAACGAATGCCGCATGCGTCAGATGGCCGTTGGCATAAGCCTCTTCACGTGCGAGCGCCTGCGATGTTCCCTTCATACCATTGTTCATGCATCACCTCTGCCACGTCATAAATGACTTCAGAATTCTATGCCTACGGTCGGGCATTGCGCCCCCGGCCAAAGCTGGTTCAGACCTTGCCAAGGAGCGTGAGGAAGATAAGGAGAACGTTGAGTGCGACGATCAGCGCAGCGACGGCGATGTTGAGCGCATGCTTGAACGGACCGTCCGCATATTCGCCCATAAGATCCCTGTCGTGCGTGTAGCGCATGAGCGGAATGATTGCGAACGGGATGCCGATCGACAGCACCACCTGCCCGACGATCAGCGCTTCGGTCGGATTGCCGGCGAACCACAGCACAATCAGCGCCGGCACCAGCGTAACGATTCGGCAGGCCCACATCGGTGCCTTGATCCGCAGCAATCCGTGCATGATCTCGGAACCCGCGTACGTGCCGACGGACGTGGAGCTCAGACTGGAGGCCAGCAATCCTATGGAGAAAATCGTGCCGACGACCGGCCCCAACACACTCGCGATCGCATGCTGCGCACCTTCGATCGTGTCCGTGCCGGTCATACCGTACAACGAATTCGCAGCCAGAATCAACAACGACAGATTCACGGAACCGGCCAACAGCAGCGCCCAAAACACATCGATCTTACTGCCGTGCAACAGTTGACGGACGGTCGGCTTGCGTTGACCGGGCGCATAATGGTCGTTCACCAGCGTGGAATGCAAGTAGATGGCATGCGGCATGACGGTGGCACCCAGCATGGAAGTGGCCATCAACACCGTTGCGGAACCCTTGAAACGTGGAATCAGACCGGCCGCCACCGCCTTCGGATCCGGCGGCGCTATGAACAGTCCCGCGATGAAGCCGAACGTAATCACCAGCAGCAATGCGATGATGAGTTTCTCGAACATGCGATGCGTGGCACCTTTCTGGAAAATCAGCAGAATCGTGGAAACCACGCCGATAATGCACCCGCCGAGAAACAGCGGCAGGCCGAACAGCAGATTGAGGGCGATGGCACCGCCGATCACCTCGGCCAAATCGGTGGCGATGGCGATGACCTCGGCCTGCATGAAGAACATGAACCGACCGCCGTCGCCCATGCGCTCGCCAAGGATTTCCGGCAGGCTTTTGCCGGTGACGATGCCCAGCTTGGCGGATTGGTATTGGATCAGTACGCTCATGCAGTTGGCGATTACGAGCACCCAGACCAGCAGATAGCCATATCGTGCGCTGGAAGTGATGTTGGCGGCCACGTTGCCCGGATCCACATAGGCTACGGCCGCCACGAAAGCCGGCCCGAGAATGCCCGCCAATGCGTGTCCGTGACGTTCCTTGCCCATGGCCTTTCCGTGCCCTTCCCTGTGACTGGCGATTAACGAGCAACGTTATAGCGCGATTATGTTACCTCGGCCTGTATTTCAGCTTTCCGGAATGGACTGTGCGGGGCAACCGTGGAGCACCGACAGCATGGCCCGCTTCTCCTTGGTGGTCACGGTCAGACCGTACTTGTCTTTCACGCCGATCTGACGCGCGACGTAATCGCAACGGTAGTCGCCGTTCGTGGGCAGCCAATAGGCGGCCGACGCGGAACCCTTCTCCTGATTGGCCGGACCATCGACCGCCAGCAGATTGTACATGTCGTTGCCGTATTCGTAACGTTTGGCCCTGCTCCATTCGCGCGCGCCGGATTGCCACGCATTCTCAAGCGCCACCACATGGTCGATCTGCACGGCGCTGGACGTATCGCGCCCACGCCGGAAATGAATGGTCTTACCCGTGTACGGGTCGTTGAGCGTACCGGATTGCACTTTGCAGCCGCCGGCACTCTGGTACCGCACGTCCGTCAGATCACGGGCCAGCACATCCTCACGTACGTCGCAACCATTGCCATCCGCGTCCGTCTGACGATAGCCGAACGCGGTACGATCATAACCGGCCTTGCTGGGGTTATCGTCGACCGTAAGCCGTTCCAGCGTTTCCGCAGCGGTGCCGGTCGCCGTATATTCACCGGTGATCTCACCGACGGTCGGACTGGTTTTCGGCAGAATCAGGCCAATGGTGATGCCGACCACCGCGGCGATCACCAGTAGGCACAGTATGCGTTCGACCGGTCCTTCCGCATTGAAACGCTTCTTGCGAAAGTGCGTGACATTACGTCGTCGTGGCATGGGAATCCTTAATCATAGGCGCATGGGTCATAAGTCATGACTCATAGCTCATGTGGGTCATAGGCAGAATCTCATCGGTAAGCAAGCCGTTTTATGGGCGGCCGACCGTCGAATCTTCGGTACAACCGAATCTTCGGTACATTGCATCGAACTGCAGACGATTGCGAATCAGGCGTAAGTGAACGTCAGCGGATCGTGACCGGCACGGGTCGGACCATCAAGCGCATCGATGACCGCATGCTCCTCCTGGGTCAGCGCAAAACCGAACAGGTCAAGGTTCTCCCGCTGACGTTGCGCATGCACCGACTTGGGGATGATAATGGTGCCATTTTCGATGTGCCAGCGCAGAATCACCTGTGCAGGACTTACATGATGAGCTTCCGCGATACGTTCGATCGCACCGTTTCCGGCGTTCAGATCGGCACCGCGCGCCATTGGCGAATACGCTTCGACCGCAATGCCATGCTCCTTGCAGTATGCGACGACCTCCCGCTGCTGCCAAGTGGGATGCAGTTCGATCTGGTTGACTGCCGGGTATTCGCCGGTCTCATCATGAAGTCGGTCAAGATGCTCCGGAAGGAAGTTACACACGCCAAGCGTCTTCACGCGACCTTCCGCGCGGAACTCGACGAAGGCCTTCCACGTTTCGCCGCTGCGCCAGTCGAACGGGGTCGGCCAATGCAGCATATACATGTCGACATACTCGAGTTGCAACAGACCGAGCTGACGGTCGAAGGCCTTGCGTGCGGAATCATAGCCCTGCTCGGAATCACGCAGTTTGGTGGTGACCCAGATTGTTTCGCGCTTGCTGCCGGTATCGTAGCCAGTGTTCGCGAGCGCACGGCCCACGCCAGCCTCGTTGTTGTATCCGGCGGCGCCGTCGATATGGCGGTATCCGGCCGCAATGGCGCTTTCGACGACCGGCGTCACGCCTTCATCATCGATGCGTAGCACGCCGAGGCCGACCTGTGGAATCTTATTGCCATCGCTCAGCGTGATCGTCGGAACGTGCTGTTCCTGTGGTTCCGTCATTGTGGTTCCTTCCGTTCTTTGTGATTCGGTTTGGTTCTGTTCGGTCCGGTTTCCGTGGCATTTCCCAGATTAGCCCCGTACGCCGCCCGACTCATCCGGACCGGACAGAACCAAACCGGATCAAATGGAACCAAGCCGGACCGGACAAGGCCGGACCAGGCCTAGGCCGAACCACAAAGAACGGAAGGAACCACAAAGAACGGAAGTCTTTCGATCATCAACCCTTATGCTCGGGTGGTGGCGCGTGCAATAACACGCGACTGGGTGGTGATCAGTTCCGGCTCAAGATGACGCCCGTTGATGCGGTCGATAATGCGACTGACTGCAGTGGGGGCGGTCCAATCAAGACAGGAATCCATGGTGGTGAGCGGTGGCTGGAAATAAGCGGCTTCTTCGATGTTGTCAAAACCGATCACCTGCACCTGATCGGGCACGCTGATACCATTGGCCGCCAAAGTGAACAAGGCACCCAACGCCAGCTGATCATTGAAAGCGACAACGCCATCAAACGGCACACCGGAGTCGATGAGCCACTGCGTCACACGGGCACCGGAGCCGATGGTCCAGTCGTGGCCGGTGTTGCCGAGCAGACGCGAGTCAAAGGCAACGCCGCGCGCATCGCATGCCTCAAGTACGCCGCGCATACGCAACTGAGCATTGCCCTCCACCGCGTCGTGCAAACCATCCAGATCCTCAGGCGCGGTTCTGGCCCCTACCACGGCAATTCGAATCGCACCGCGGTCGAATAGGTATTCCGTCGCCTGCCTGGCTTCCTGCACATCGTCGGGAGTCACATGATCGGCCTTACCATGCGTGTCCCGCGCACCGACACAGACAAGCGGATAGTCAACATCAAGATCCTCCGGAGACAGATCTTCCACTTCGGAAATGGACAGAATCATGCCATCCGACACAGTGGTGTTGAAGCCTTCAAGCAGTGCACGAGCGCCACTGGCAGAGCCTTCCGCATAAGTGGTGACGTAAACGGAGTAGTCGTGCAGTCGCGCCGCGTCAATCACGCGATTGGCTAATTCGGCCAGGTATGGCGCGGTGAGGCTTGGCACGGCGAGCGTGATGAACCCCGTATTGCCACGATTGAGATTACGGGCGGCCACGTTCACACGATAGCCAAGCCGATCGATAACCCCTTGCACTTTCTCTCGCGTGCTTTCGGTCATGCGGCCGCTGTTGTTGATCACGTTGGAGGCGGTTTTCAGCGAAACGCCGGCTTCTTCGGCCACATCGCGCAGTGTGATGCGCTTCTTGTCCTGCTTCGTTTCGCTCATATCAGGGCTCCTTGCCTGCCTTTTGGCCTATATGTGGCAGATGTATCGGTTCTTCCGCAGTTTTCTGGCTTATGTATAGCAGGTATTCAACGAAAACCGAGATATTACCGTTGCCATGATAAGGCTCGGGTTCCGAGATTCACGATTCACCTGCCATATATAGGACGGATAAAGACGAAAGAAACCGGTAATCCGCCACATGTAAGCGAGATGCCCTCGAATCATGCCGGCGTGCCGACTGATTTCGATTATCGTCTGGTAATCAGCATGCCATTGCGATGAATGACGTAGGAACCCGGCCCTTCCGGACCAGCCTCGCTGTGGAATTGGCAGATCGGTTCGCCTTCGATGCCACGCAATGTAACCTCCTGCTTACCGCGGGGCATGTAGAAGTCGAAGGTCGCATCAGCGGATTTACGCACGGTATGCAGTACGTCGCCGTATCGGGGATCGTCTTCGCCACCTGAAGTAGTGAGATTGGCGCGGACGAACCTGCTCAGATCGGCCACGTTCAGGTCGCAGCCCACAAAATAGGCGGCGCCGGCACCGTACGGGTTACGGGTGATGGCGGCGGTGCCGTCCAGTTCCCATTCGTCCGCGGACTTTCCCGAATAGGTGGCGAGCACTTCGGTGTCAGGGCCTTCCACGTTCACATCGTTCTGCCACAGGCGGGTCACGGCACCGTCCATGCCGCCTCCCAATTCGATTTCACATGGCTCGCCTTCCGCTTCGCATCCGAGAATGTTGAACTCTTCGCCACGAATGCCAAGCATCTTGCGGAGCAAACCATTACCGGCACCCGGATATCCGCCGAGCCAAGTGTGGAAATGCTCGTCGATCAGGCCGGTCGCATAGCCGATCACCACCTGACCGCCGGCGGCCGTGAAGTCGGCAAGCCGTTGCGTATCGGCGGCGCTCAGCATCAGCACGCTCGGCAGCACCACCACGGAATATGCGCTCCAATCGTACTTGAGCGGTACTACGTCGGCCCGCTGCCCTGCGTCCAGAAACGCGCGATACCAGTCACGCACGTCATGCCAATGGCTGAGTTTCATGCTCGGCAGGGTTTCACTGCGCGTGGCCCATTCGGATTCGGCACTGAACAGAATCGCCGTATCGGAACGTTCGAGCGTGCTTCCCTGCATGCCTGCGGCGCTCAAATCCTTGAGCACCGACCCGAGTTCGCACACCTGACGGAACACCCTGGTGTCTTCACCGGCGTGTGGCAGCATGGCGGAGTGGAAGGCCTCCGATCCGAATGCGGAAGCCCGCCATTGGAAAAAGTTGATGGCGTCGGCACCCATGGCCACGTGCGCAAGGGAGTCGCGCACGATTTCACCCTTACGTTTGCGGATATTGAGCGGCTTCCACTGTACCGCCGAAGTGGAGTGCTCCATCACATACCAAGGCCTGCCGAGCGCCAACGAATCCATGAGCGCATCGGAACAGGCGAGTTCGTCGAGATGCGATTCGCCTTCATGGAAGTAATGATCGTTGGAGACGAAATCCACTTCTTCGGCCCAATCGGCATAGTCCATGCAGCACTGGTCGGTGGAGACCATGAAGTTCGTGGTGAATGGCTTGTCGGGGCAGATTTCGGCGATGGCGTCACGCTCGGCCTTGTAGAAGTCGAGCAGCATATCGTTGCCGAATCGCTCGAAATCCAGTTTCTGTCCGGGATTGACCATGCTGTCGGTGCCCATGAAGCGCGGGATGAGCACTTCGTCGAAGCCGTTCATCTCCTGCCCCCAGAAGGTGGTGCCCCAAGCCGCGTTGAGCGCGTCGACGGTGCCGTATTTGCGCTCACACCACTTGCGGAAGGCGGCCAGGGCGTTGTCGGAGTAGTCTTCGCGGTTGTTCCAGCCATATTCGTTGCCCATGTGCCAAGCCGTCACATATGGATTGTCGCCGTAGCGTTCGGCGAGTTTACGACACATGGTAAGCGCATATGTTTTGAATACCGGGCTGGTCGGGCTCCACGACTGACGCGAACCGGCGTTGACCTGATGGCCGTATTTGTCTCGCGGAAGGACCTCCGGATGGCTTTCGTACAGCCAAAGCGGAGCGGTGGCGGTGGCGGAAGCAAGATCGACCGCGATGCCCGCTTTGCCGAGCTTGTCGATGATGCGGTCGAGCCAGCCGAAGTTCCAGCGGTCCTCGGTGGGCTGGATGCGATCCCAGCTAAAAATCGCCAGGGCCACGGTGTTGACACCGGCCTGCTTCATCAGGCGGATGTCGTCGTCCCAGATTTCCTCAGACCATTGGTCGGGATTGTAGTCGCCACCGAACGCTATGCCACCTCCATTGCGAGTCAGCAGTCTCGGCCAAGAAAAGGTTCTTCTTGTCGTCATTCAAGCCTCCTGAAAAATGCGTTTGCCGCTTTCCGATTCTTTGATATCCCATATGATACAACGGTGTAGCAACGCTTTCTAAATCGATATTTCGCACAGATCGGAAGAGCGTCGTGTAGGGAAAGAGTGTAGATCTCGGTG
>OGIU01001661.1_pt1 | contig 10195 bp, 6 predicted proteins | sample 1571791 | NCBI WGS metagenome assembly OGIU01 (sample SAMEA2582104, study PRJEB24529) | metagenome | biome: Human gut stool | place: China | collected 2011
GGCTTTCCACATTAGCAGGTTGTGGATCAAAGGATGGTGGTTCGGCAACAGTTAATACTAAGCCTGAGGAACAGGGTAAGGTACTTAACATTTACTGCTGGAACGAAGAGTTTAAGAGCAGATTTGAAGGATATTATAAGAATGTTCCTTCAGATGTTAAGGTAAATTGGGTAATTACTCCTAACGAAAACAACGCTTATCAGAATGCTCTTGATGCTGCATTATTAAAGCAGAAGGATGCAGCAGCAGATGATAAGATTGATATGTTCCTTATCGAAGCTGATTATGCTTTAAAGTATGTTAATAGTGATTACACACTTGATGTAAAAGATGTAGGCCTTACAGATGATGACCTTAAGGATATGTATCAGTACACAAAGGATATTGCAACTGACAGCAAAGGAAAACTTAAGGCTACAACATGGCAGGCAACTCCGGGACTCTTTGCTTACAGACGTTCTATTGCTAAGGATGTTCTTGGAACAGATGATCCGGATAAGGTTCAGGAAGCACTTTCAACCTGGGATAAGTTTGATAAGGTAGCTGAACAGGCTGCTGCTAAGGGTTACAAGATGCTTTCAGGTTATGATGATTCATACAGAGTATTCTCTAACAATGTATCAGCTCCTTGGGTTGATTCTAATAACAAGATTGTTATTGATGATAACATTATGAAGTGGGTTGATCAGACTAAGAAATATACAGATAAGGGCTATAATAATAAGTCATCTCTTTGGGATTCAACATGGGCAGCAGATCAGGGACCTTCTGGTAAGGTATTCGGATTCTTCTACTCAACATGGGGAATTAACTTTACACTTTTAGGTAACTCACTTGCTACTCCTGTTAAGGAAGGTGGTAAGGAAGAAGTTGGTAACGGTATCTACGGCGACTATGCAGTATGTGAAGGTCCACAGAGCTACTACTGGGGTGGTACATGGATCTGTGCAGCAGCAGGAACAGATAACGCTAACCTTGTAAAAGATGTTATGAAGACACTTTGCTGTGATAAGGCTACAATGAAGAAGATTACAGAAGATACTCAGGATTATACTAATACAACATCAGGTATGAATGAAATCGCTAGCAGTAACTTCAAGTCAGATTTCCTTGGTGGTCAGAATCATATCAAGTTATTTGCTAAGTCAGCTCCTAAGATCAGCATGAAGAACATTTCTTCTTATGACCAGGGTCTTAACGAAGAATTCCAGAAGGCTATGAAGGATTACTTCGATGGCAATGTAACTAAGGATAAGGCTCTTGATAACTTCTATAAAGCAGCTATTGAGAAATATCCAAACCTTTCAAAGTAATTAGTAATTGCTAGTCATTAAGGCACAGTCATTATAATAAGTATGTTATATGGCTGTGCCTTTTTATATGGCAGGAATGGAGATATGTATGAATAAAAAGAAGAAAAAGTTTGTAAGCTATGCAAAATGGGGATACATATTTCTTATACCGTTCTTTGCAGTATATATTGTGTTTTCATTAATACCACTGATATCTACATTTTATAATAGTTTTTTTGAGAACTATATGGTTGGACTTATGCAGGTCGGACCTAAGTTCGTTGGATTTGACAATTACAAGGCCATACTGTTTAACGGTGATACATTGCTCTATCTGAAGAATACAATGATAATGTGGCTGATGGGATTTATTCCCCAGATTCTTATATCATTGCTTCTGGCGTCATGGTTTACAGATCTTAGATTAAGATTAAAATGTACAGGATTTTTCAAAACTATAATCTATATGCCTAATTTGATTATGGCATCTGCATTTGCCATGTTATTCTACGCAATATTTGCAGATCAGGGACCAATCAATAACATGCTTAACAGTATGGGATTGCCTACATATAGATTCCTTGCGGAGGTAGCAGGAGCGAGAGGACTGATTGCTCTTATGAACTTCCTTATGTGGTTCGGTAATACAACTATAATTCTGATGGCTGCCATCATGGGTGTTGACCCTTGTCTTTTTGAAGCGGCAAGAATTGATGGTGCTAATTCCAGACAGATATTTGGAAAGATTACACTTCCGCTTATTAAGCCTATTCTGGCATACACACTTATCACATCGTTGATTGGTGGTATCCAGATGTTTGATGTTCCTCAGATTCTTACTAATGGTAATGGTAATCCGGATAGAACAAGTATGACGGTTATCATGTATCTTAATAAGCATCTTTATAGTAAGAATTATGGTATGGCAGGTGCGCTTTCAGTTATTCTGTTTATTGTAACAGCAGTACTTAGTATATTTGTATTTAATTATATAACAAAGGATATGGAAGCAGCAGGAATCAGAAAAGCTAAGAAGAAAAAAGCAAAGGAGGCGAAGTAATATGAGTAATTCAGGTAAAGCCTCTGCAAGTGCTGACATTAAAGGCACTAATGCTGGAGTGAAAGACAGGATAATACTTACAACAGAGAGAGTGCTATGTTATATCGTACTTATTCTTATAACATTTTTGTGCCTTTTCTCATTCTATGTACTTATTATTAATACAACAAGATCACACCCTGATATCCAGAAAGGATTCTCGTTCCTTCCGGGAAAGTCGTTTATAGTCAACATGAAGAATGTTCTTGCTAATGAGAATATTCCTGTTATAAAGGGTATGTTTAACAGTTTGTTTGTTGCGGCATGTTCAGCAGTTCTGTCAGTGTATTTCTCAGCATTTGCTATTCATGCATATAACTTCAGATTAAAGAAGTTTGCATTTACATTCATTCTTCTTGTAATGATGGTACCAACACAGGTATCAGCACTTGGATTTGTTAAGATGATGGGAGACTGGAATCTTCTTAATTCTTACATACCGCTTATTGTACCTTCAGTTGCAGCACCTGTAGTATTCTTCTTTATTAAGCAGTATATGGACAGTGTGCTTCCAATGGAACTTATTGAGGCAGCGAGAATTGATGGCGCAAGAGAGTTCAGAATATTTAACCAGATTGTTCTGCCTCTTATGAAGCCGGCTCTGGCTGTTCAGATGATATTTACTTTCGTATCATCATGGAATAATTATTTTATACCTTCACTCCTTATTAACAAGGCAAGTAAGAAAACCCTTCCTCTGTTAATAGCACAGCTTCGTAGTGCGGATTTCCTGAAGTTTGATATGGGTCAGGTATATATGATGATAGCATTTGCTATTGTTCCGGTAATTATAGTATATATCTGTCTTTCAAAGTTCATTGTAAGAGGTGTTACACTTGGTGGTGTTAAAGGTTAGATATGCTTTTAGATTAAAAAAGAACCGTCCTGATTTCAAGGGCGGTTCTTTTTTAATCTTGTATCATGCACTTTAGTGATATGGCTGCTATTTAGAAAATATATTCTATGTATCTGTCAAGATGTTCTCCAGCTTTAAGAACTGGGGATGGGAAATTATTATGATGCATTGAGTCAGGAAAAAACTGAGGTTCAAAACATATGCCATGTTGATCGTTATATGGCATATTGTATTTGCCGGTACAGTTACCTATATAATTACCGTTATACAGCTGTAATCCTGGGAAACTGGTCTTTACAGACATGCTTATGCCTGCTTCGGGGTCGGTTACTTTAGCGGCGTATTCATATGCATCAGATAGAACATAATTGATATCAATACAATCTGTTCCAACTTTTCCCGGACTACGGAAATCATACATTGTTCCTTCAACAGGCAGAATATCACCTGTAGGGATATTGCTGCTGTCTACAGGTGTATAGTAATCTGCTCCTACAGATACTATATAATTACAGACGTTCTTTACCCCGGAAAAATTAAAGTAACTATGATTGGTGAAGTTACATACCGTATCCATATCTGACACTGCATCATAATGCACAAGTATTGAATTCCTGTCAGTAATAGTAATTGTCTGGGTGACTTTAAGATTTCCAGGGAATCCATTCTCAAGATGCGGGCTGCAAAGTGTGAGAATGAGAGCCTCAGGATTAACATCATACTGCCACATACATTTGTTGAAGCCGTGTCCGCTGTGAAGAGTGTTATTACCTTCGTTGGCAGGAAGATGCCAGTCTTTGCCATTAAGAGTTATGCATGCCCCTGCAATTCTGTTAGCAAATCGTCCCATTGTCCCACCGAAGTTCTGCTGGTCATAATAATATTCTTCCGGGGTATCATAACCAAGGATTATGTCGTGTTGTGTGCCGGATGAATCAGTCACGAACATTGACTGAAATGTTGCACCATAGTCTGAAACATAAAGCGATATGTCATTATATGAAAGCTGAATAATATGACACATTGTACCATCGGGGAGAAGCCCCCATTTTTTGACATTATATTGCATAAATACTCCCTTCTGTGTATATGATTAATACGAACAATAAATATGAATTAAGTATACCATTTTATACAAAGAAGTTCTATGTTTTTATATAAAAATGTGATATATTTATTTATATGTCGGATTAATATATTTAACTTAGGAGTGCAGCAGATTATGCTATGGACAGATTTATTTTACATGATTGTCATAACTACATTTACGGGTAGCGTACTTACTGTTGCATGGCTTATAACTTCATATTTACTTGATAAGACAGGATATCTTAATATGTCATACAGACTTGGAAAAGTTGTTGTATTGTTCTGGATAATTCCGGTAATGTATTACGCGATAAGAATGATTGACCGCTTAAGGTTCGTGTGGAATGGTTACGCATTTGATACATCACCGCTTATTATTAATGTGACAAGAGCTGTTGCTATTGTGTGGATAACAGGTCTGGCTGTTGCAATAATGATTTATGTGTTTAAGAGATTCAGAATTTTATCAATAAGGAAAGAATCATTTGCCTGTAATAAGGAGATGAACAGGATTTTCTATGAGATAAAAGAACAGATGGGACTTGGGAAATGTAAAATTACATTAAGGCAGTCATACAGAACAACTACTGCATATGTGACAGGAATACACAGACCGTGTGTTATTGTTAATGCAGATCATTTTTCTGAGAAAGAGATGAGAGTTGTATTTGCACATGAACTTACACATGTGGTTCATAATGATATATGGTTCAGATATCTTCTTGCGGTGGCAAGTATACTTAATTTCTTTAATCCGGTTATATGGATTTTTTACAGAAGATTTATTAAATATGCTGAGTATGCATGTGACTATTCTGTATGTATGTCAGAGAATGGACTACATGAATATTATGAAACAATATTTAATCTTGCTGTGAGAAATAATAATCTTTATGACATGCTGTCTGCAAGTCTGTATGAAAATAAAAACAGTTTAAGAGAAAGAATGGAGCATGTTATGAAGAGTTATAATGTTAAGAAAAGACCAATGGCTGTTGCAGCAGCTATACTGACTTTATTTGTTGCTATGAGTTCTGTTATGGTGGCGGGAGCAGCTACAACCGTAACTGAAACATCAGTTACGGTTGCGGAGGTAACTGCTGATGAAAAAAGAGAGCTACAGGTATTAGAAACAGAATATTATGAGGCTGCTGATTATGAAGATTCAGCTGTTACAGACATGTATGAAGAAGATGTTAATCCTGATGAAATAATGCCATGCGCTTCAAATGGTACAATCTCATGGGATGTGTATGCCGGGGTAAGGAGGTCAACATCAAGCTTTCATGCATCTTCTGGACAGAGGATAGTTTTAAGTGTATTTTCGGTGGAACCATTTCATAGCGTCAGAGCAGGAATTATACAGCCTGATGGTTCGAAAAGATATATTATTGCCAATGGCAATGATTCACACGTATTTGAGCTGACAATGAGCGGATCATACAGAATATATATCCAGAATGAAACAACAGAGAGTGTTCATGTTGAAGGAGCGTATTCTACATATTAATTAGTATATATTTGTTGAGGTTGAGAAGATATGAAGATTTTGCATTGTGCAGATATTCATCTGGATTCAGCGATGACGGCTAATCTTGATAAAGATAAGGCAAGAGAACGCAGGAGTGAGCTGCTGGCATCTTTTAAGGATATGGTTGGATATGCTGTGAAGGAGTGTATCGGGGTTATTATAATTGCGGGGGATTTGTTTGATACAAGGAACATATCAGTCGGAGCAAAGAAAGAAGTATATAATATAATAATTAATAATCCGAGTATTACATTTTATTATCTGCAGGGTAATCATGACAATGGAAGCTTTGTGTCGTATCTGGATGAGATTCCTGCTAATCTTCGTATGTTTGGAAAAGAATGGACAAGTTATAGCGCCGGTATAATCAATAATGGCAGTATTACAAAGGATATTGTTATTACCGGCGTGGAACTTGACAGTGATAATGTGGGTAAGATATATGGAAGCCTTTCTCTCAATGCAGGCAATTATAATATTGTTGTACTGCATGGGCAGGAGGCTTCTCATGTTTCTAAGAATAACGCACAGATAATAAGTCTTAAGGATTTAAGAAACCGTGGAATTGATTATCTTGCACTTGGACATGTGCATGAATATTCAAGTGACAGGCTGGATGCCAGAGGAGTGTATTGTTATCCGGGATGTCTTGAGGGAAGGGGTTTTGATGAGGCTGGAGAGCATGGCTTTGTAGTGCTTGATATTGATGAAACTTCTGGAAGTTATGATACATATTTTGTTCCATTTGCAAGAAGAAATATTTATGTTGCACAGGTTGATGTTACAGGGTGTGAAAGCACATTTGAAATTGAACAGAAATTAAGCAGTTTTCTTAACAATGCAGGTTTTACGAAAGATAGTCTGGTTAAGCTTGAACTTACAGGTGAATTGGATGTTGAATGCGAGAAAGATACGGACTATCTGTGTAAGCAGTTTGAGAACAGGTTTTATGCATTTAAGATAAAGGACTGCACCGCTTATAGGGTTGATTATATGTCTTATGAGCATGATGTTTCACTTAAGGGAGAGTTTATTAGAAATGTTATGGGGAGAGACGATATCAATGAACAAGATAAAGCTGTAATTATACGATATGGATTACAGGCATTGCAGGGGGAGGAGATAGTCTGATGAAACTTATCAGTTGTACAATCGAAAATTTTGGAAAACTGAATAATGTTACATATGATTTCTCTGGTGAATGTAATACGATATGTGAGGATAATGGCTGGGGAAAGAGTACACTTGCATCCTTTATCCGTGTTATGTTTTATGGATTTAAGAATGAAAGCAAGAAGAAATTAGTCGATAAGGAAAGAAATCGTCTTATGCCGTGGCAGAAGGGTGTTTATGGTGGTGAGATAGTATTTGAAACTGGTGGAGTGGTTTATTCACTTAGAAGAACCTTTGGGAAAAAGCAGGCGGATGATGAATTCCTGCTTGTAAGAAAAGACACTAATGTTGAATGTGATGATTTTTCGTGTGATATTGGAGAAGAATTGTTCAAGATAGATGCACAGTCTTTTGAGAGAACTGTGTTTATAGGTCAGAGTGATTGTGTTACGGCAACTACTGACAGCATAAATGCTAAGATTGGAAATCTTGCAGATAATACAGATGATATTAATAATTTTGAAACTGCTGTGGGAAGACTGACCGCGGTGCTTAATAATATAACAAGTACGAGGTCTACAGGATCTATATCTAAGAGAAAATCAAGAATAACAGAGCTTGCTGCCAGAATTAACAATTATTCACAGACAGACAGAATTATTGAAGAGCAGACAGATATAAGAGATAATCTGTGTGCTAAGAGAGAACAACTTAGAGCTGACAGAAAGAAAATGCAGGAACAGCAGAAGCATTTAAGTGTGCAGAAGGATATACAGGCATTGAAAGAGAAGTATCAGCTGCTTGATAAGGAATGTAATAATAAGAAGAACGCATTTGAGCAATATGAACATTACTTTAATGGGGAACTGCCTGAAAAGGAAGATGTGCACAAGCAGATTGAAATCTTTGATGAAGCAGGAAGATTAAGTGGAAAATTCACACACATTGATGATGATGACAGTAAAAGGCTTGAACAACTTAGAGGTATGTTTGAACAGGGGGTTCCTGATAGTGAAACTATTGATGAATGGCAGAATACTGCCGGACAATTAGATGAACTTAAAGAAGCTGCTGCGAAGAACCGTTTGTCTGACGATGAACTGAAAAAGCTTGAATGGTATAAGAAAAGGTTTGCAAGAGGAATTCCCGATGAAAACAAAGTCGGGAAGATTCATGATATCTGGATTTCAGCACAGAACAAGCAGAATTCTATTGTTGGCAAGGAAATGAAGCTGGATCTTGCAAGAGAGAATGAACAAGCAAGACTTGAAAGAGCTAAGTTATATAAAAATTCATGTGTGCCTGGAATTATAGCAGGAATCGTAATGGCTGTAATAGGCGGTGTGCTTGTTGTGCCTGTAATGGAAGTTGGAATTGCCATGATTATTGTCGGCTTGTGTATGGCAGTAGTATTTTCAGTGATAGGAACTGTGAAGAAGAAACAGCATGATAGTGAATTTATGAATATAAGTGCTGAATCTGATAATAAGCTTAAGGCAATTGAAGCGGATATTAATGATGATAAGAATTTTATCAGCGGAACGGAGAATGTTGTAAGGCAGTTCTGTGAAGAATATGAGATTACATTTAGCAGAGATAATATTGCATGGGAGCTTTCGGGTTTATGTCATGATATAGAAGATTATCGTGAACTTGAGAAACGGGCGGCTGGTCAGGACAACGAATTATCTGAACAGATAAAACAGCTTGAGAACAGGCTGGATGAATTTCTGAAACAGTATAATTGTGCCACTAATGGTAATAATTATAGTCTGACAATTGAACGTATAAGAAATGACATAGCGGACTATAAAAGAATTAATCAAGAAATGTCTAAACAGGATATCTATAGAAATCAGTATGAGCAGAATATGTCAGGTATTAAATGCTTTCTGAGAAAATATATTAAAGGCTTTAAGAGTGAGGAAAGTATTGGAGAAACACTTAGAAACCTTGACAAAAAGCTTGATGGATATTATCGTGCTAAAAGTGAGTATGATAATGCAATGATGATTAAAGCTGATTTTGAGTCAGAGAATGATATCAGTATGTTCACTGCACAAAATGAAGTTGATAAGATTTCACTGGAAGATATAGCGTCAGATATGACACGGATTGACAACATGATTGAAGAATATGCACAACAGATATCCCAGTGCAATAAGCAGTTAGAGAATCTTCAGATTCAGGCTGATGAGTGTGAAAGCTGCAGGCAGGAACTTAACCAGCTTACAGATATTCAGGAAAGCGAAAAGAATAAAGAGAGATTGCTGAAGCTTACAAAACAGATTATGGAGGATTCAAAGCAGTCTTTTACTTCTGAATATATGGGACCTGTTATGTCGGGCTTTAGGAAGTATTATACTATACTTACCGGATGTGAGCCTGATGCATACAATCTTGATGCAGATACAAAGCTTACTGTCATGGAGCAGAATATGCCAAGAGATATTGGATATCTTAGTGCAGGAAAGCAGGATCTGGTTGGAGTATGCATGCGAATGGCGCTTGTCGAGGCAATGTATAAAGAAGAGAAACCATTTCTTATATTTGATGACCCATTTGTCAATCTTGATGATAATAATATTAAGGGGGCTATGAAGCTTCTCGACGAGATTGCAAAGAATTATCAGGTTATATATTTTACTTGCAGTGAAAGCAGAATACACAATTAGTGTAGGATATACATTTATTAAGGAGAGATACAATGGAAGAAGTTATTCAGTATGTACCTAATCTGTATGCAACCTTCTGGGCACTTATACCACCGCTGGTTGCTATCATATTAGCGTTAATTACCAAAGAGGTTTACAGTTCACTTTTTGTAGGAATTGTAATAGGAGGACTGTTCTATGGAAATATATTCCAGAGCGGGTTCAGTTTTGAAAAATCAGTTCTTCATATATTTGAAGATGGTCTTGTAGGAGTATTGTCAGATCCTTACAATGTAGGAATTCTGGTGTTCCTTGTTGTACTGGGAATCATGGTGTGCATGATGAACAAAGCAGGAGGTTCCGCTGCGTTTGGCCGTTGGGCGAGCGTGCACATTAAGACAAGAATCGGAGCCCAGCTTGCGACAATCGTGCTTGGAGTTTTGATTTTTATTGATGATTACTTTAACTGCCTGACCGTTGGAAGTGTTATGAGACCAATCACCGATAAGCATCAAGTATCAAGAGCGAAGTTAGCTTACCTGATCGATTCTCCGGCAGCCC
>OGIU01001664.1_pt1 | contig 10189 bp, 6 predicted proteins | sample 1571791 | NCBI WGS metagenome assembly OGIU01 (sample SAMEA2582104, study PRJEB24529) | metagenome | biome: Human gut stool | place: China | collected 2011
ACAGTTCACTTTGTGTATTCGGGCAGGCAAACCCTGCCCCTACAGGTGATATATTACTATCAGCTAGGGACTTTTTCAGTGCCCTCTTTGAAACCTGCCCCTACGGTTATTTTCCTACCTTTATTAACCTAGGTTAGAAAACAAAAAATTAACGGGAGAATCTCCAAACCATTTGCTCATTCCAAACACTATCCGTATTTTTGGCAGAAATATCCAATTAAAACAATGAACGAGAACGTCCTTACCAAACTAAAAGTACTGGCAGAATCAGCCAAGTACGATGTTTCCTGCTCCAGCAGTGGAACCGTGCGCCGCAACCAAGCCGGCACACTGGGAAATACTGTGGGCGGTTGGGGCATCTGCCATAGTTTTGCCGAGGACGGGCGTTGCATCTCCCTGCTAAAGGTGATGCTGACCAATTATTGCATCTACGATTGCGCCTATTGCATCAACCGCCGAAGCAATGACATCCCCCGCGCCACCCTCACAGTGACAGAGCTGGTAGACCTCACCATCGAGTTTTATCGCCGCAACTACATAGAAGGGCTTTTCCTCAGCTCGGGCGTAGTGCGCAACCCCGATTACACCATGGAACGCCTGGTGCGTGTAGCCAAAGACCTGCGGTTGGTACATCGTTTCAACGGATACATCCACCTGAAAAGCATCCCTGGAGCCAGCCGCGAACTGGTAAACGAAGCCGGGCTCTATGCCGACCGCCTCAGTGTGAACATAGAGATTCCCAAGGAGGAAAACCTGAAACTGCTGGCGCCCGAAAAAGACCACAACAGTGTGTACCAACCCATGCGCTACATACAGCAGGGAGTGCTGACCAACAAGGAAGACCGGAAGAAATTCCGCCACGCCCCCCGTTTTGTGCCGGCAGGACAAAGCACGCAAATGATTGTAGGCGCTACCCCGGAGAGCGATAAAGATATATTGCATCTTTCCTCCGCCCTCTATCAGCATCCCACCATGCGGCGCGTCTACTATTCGGGCTACATTTCGGTAAACACCTATGACAAACGCCTGCCCGCATTGAAACAGCCGCCCCTGGTGCGCGAGAACCGCCTCTATCAGGCCGACTGGCTGCTACGTTTCTATCAGTTCAAGGTGGAGAACATAGAACATGACTCCTACCCCGACCTGGATTTGGAGATAGACCCCAAACTGGGCTGGGCATTGCGCCATCCCGAACAATTTCCGGTGGATATAAACCGGGCGGATTATGAAATGATTCTCCGCGTACCAGGCATCGGAGTAAAGTCTGCACGGCAGATTGTCGCTTCGCGCCGTTTCTCCAAACTGGGATTCTATGAACTGAAAAAGATAGGCGTAGTAATGAAGAAAGCGCAATACTTCATTACCTGCAACGAGTTGCCCACGCGAACGGTCAACGAATTGACCCCCATGGGCGTGCGCAAACTGTTATTGCCCAAACCCAAAAAGAGAATAGACGAACGCCAACTGACGCTGACATTTGAAGATAACGAATGACTTTATTTATCTACGACCATACCTTTGAAGGCTTGCTCACCTGCATTTTCGACGCTTATTTCCGCAAGACCTTTCCCGACTTGCTTTTGATGGAAGGCGAGCCCTTCCCCCTGTTTTATGATGAAGCCATCCACATCTCCACCGATGAAGGGAAAGCCCTGCGCGTATGGCGCGGACTACAGAAAAAGATTTCCGGCTCTGCCCTTACCGCCCTTACTTATTGCTGGCTGTCGGAGTTGCCGGAAGTGGACAAGATACTTTTCCGCTATATCCGCAAGGCGGTGGACTCCCCACGCTCCATTGAAACCAATTTTGCTGATCCTGACGTTTTGGAACTCTCTAAGATCTATAAGAAAGTAGATGGCGAGCGTGTCCACCTCATGCAATTCATCCGCTTCCAAAAGGCTGCGGATGGAACATTCTTTGCTGCCGTAGAGCCGCTATACAATGCATTGCCGCTGGCGGTAGACCACTTCAAGGATCGTTTTGCCGACCAACGCTGGCTCATTTATGATGTAAAGCGGCAATATGGGTATTATTATGATCTGAAAACGATGGAAGAAGTTACTTTCCAAGATCCCCACCAGGCACACCTGGTTACAGGCATGCTGAATGAAAGCCTGATGGATAACGATGAGAAGTTATTCCAAAATCTGTGGAAGACTTACTTTAAAGCGATCTGCATCAAGGAGCGTTGGAATCCCAGAAAGCATAGGCAGGATATGCCGGTGCGTTATTGGAAGTATCTTACGGAGAAACAACAATAGGTTATCCTATCGGGTAATTGACGGGGGGATTCTGTTTCATAGTTCAAGCAATTTTCCAAACTGAATGGATATTTCGTCAGATACGGCATCCAGTTCTGTTGGAGAAATGAGTTTCATTTCATCATCCATCATGGTATGCAAGTTTCCATCCTTTATGGCATATGCGCCCACATCTTCATAATTCAGGACCAGAGAAAGCGGCATTATCCGGGCTAGCTTCTCTTGTTTCGTCCTATCCTCGTCCAACACATCACCTGCCTGAATCAGATTATTGAAAGACGCCATGACGTAAGGGCTATGAGTGGTAATAAATAAATTATGTTTCCGTTCCCCATTTATCATCTCTACCAATGCATTAACCAAATCGCGCTGGGTCAGAGGGAACAGATTTTCTTCCGGTTCTTCCAAGAAGATATTACAGTTGTTTACTTTGGTAAAATTAGAGAAAAGAGCAGAGAACTTGTCCGCATCTTCTTTAGACTTTGAACCGGAGAATACTTCGGAAGATATTACCTCTGCCAAATGCTTCTTTATCTCCTCACCTATTACATTTCCTTCTTCTTCCTCTTTCAGGAAAAAGCGTTCTGTGAAATATTTCAGGAATACATATAGGGGAACCAACGACTGCAATCCACTGGAAGTATTTGTAAAATTAAGGAACTTCCCCTGGGCAACCTGCATTTTATCTTCCTTGCTCTTTGTATCATAAAAATAGCTCACTCCCAAATTCAATATATCCAGTCTGTCGCTATCTGTGAAGTTCTTGCGGGCAAGCTCCCAATCCGCCATAAAATTACGGATGTTGTTATTCGCCATATTCACTTCAAACCAGTTGGGGATAGCAGCAACAATGTTTCTTTCGGCCGGGATATATGATATTTTACTCTTACGATAGTCCCATCTGTTTTTCCATTCAAACCGGAAAGCCTCACTCTCTTTAGAGAAAGAGAATTTCATAATGTCCGATTCATATTCTATATAAGTATCCTGCCGAACAAAGCCTTCTAATTTATGAAAAGACACCAAGTATCGTTCAAAGTACCCGGGTTCGGCAAACTTATCGGGGTTTTGTTCCACCGATATTCTTTTCTCAACCCAAGTACAGTAGCAAGCGACTTTCAACACACTACTCTTGCCGGAACTCTGCGGACCAATAATCAAATTAACCCGTTTCATTTCCATCTCAATAGCATTTATCGGTCCTAAGTTTTTTATAATCAGATGCTTCATTCGTTTCGTACTTAATATACTATATGTTATACCTATGCAAACTTAGGGAAAATAATCGGATTATGTAAGCCATCTTGCTTGTTTTTTCTGAAATAACGGCAGAAGTATTATCCACCGACACTACCACCCACCTTCTGCCCACCATAGCTTAACTTTTTATGAGGTACATTAAAATAATAAAGCTTTTACAACCTATTTAAAGACTTAATGATTATTTTTGCAAAAGATTCAAGTTTCGAATACAGAAAGAGTGAAAATCCTTCCTTTCGATAACTGAATCAAAGCAATTTATATCACTATTAATTCACCAATAAAAAGAAAAGTATTTATGAACCACAAAACAAGGAGTAAACAACTCACCCTATGGATGATAGCATTAACCCTGCTATTACTATCGGGATGTTACAACGACGACAAACTATGGGACGCCGTGAACGAACAAGAACAGCGCATTGCCGCACTGGAAACCTGGCAAAAAGTAGTGAACGGAAACATAGAAGCCCTGCAAAGGCTGGTGACCGAAAACGACTACATCACCACAGTGACACCCGTCACCCTGAACGGGGAAACAGTGGGATACACCATCGCCTTCAAGTCCCAATCGCCCATCACCATCTACCACGGCGCAAAAGGCGATAAAGGAGAACAAGGAGACAAAGGCGACAAGGGAGAAGACGGAAACGCCGCCGACCTCCCTCTCATCAGCCTGACACAAGGCGAGGACGGAAATTGGTACTGGACACTGAATGGAAACCTGATGACCGATACCCAAGGAAACCCCATTCGTGCCAACGGACAGGATGGAGCCGACGGCAACAATGGAGCAGATGGCAATGACGGAACCGACGGCAAGCCCGGCACTGATGGGAAACCCGGACAAGATGCCCCTACCCCTCAACTGAAAACAGGCGATGAACTGACTACCACCGGAACCACAGGCGGACCGTGGACTGCTGACGCTGTGTATCTGAGTGTAGACGGAGGAAAGAAATGGACCAAGGTATCGGGCGACAAAGGCGCAACAGGAGCAACCGGCAGCAACGGCGACAGTATGTTTCAATCAATAAACACCGAGGACGAAAACAAAGTAATCTTTACACTGACCGACAACACCACGATAGAAATCCCCACTTGGAAATGGGCACAAACCATACAAACCCGGCTGGATAATATGAATAACGACATGGCCACCTTCCGCACCTTGCTGGCAGGAAAGAAATACATCACCGCCATAGAATCCATTACCGATAACGGAAAGACGGGACAAAAAATAAGCTGGACCGAAACAGATGCGACAGGAAAGACCACTAACGGCACTTTCACCATTTGGGATGGAAAAGACGGAGCAGAAGGCAGTGCCGGACATACACCCACCATCAGCGCCCGGGAAGACAAAGACGGGAAATGGTATTGGACAGTGGACGGAGTATGGATCACCGTAGGTACCAACAACGACAAGGTATGTGCCACCGGACAAGATGGCAGCAAAGGAGATGCCGGGAAAGATGCCCCCACCCCAAAGGTGCAGCTGGGTAATACATTGAAAAGCGGCACGAAAGACGGGCAAGGAAATACAATTATTTCTACCGCCGTATATCTTAGCGTGGACAATGGCACAACGTGGTGGAAAATTTCGGGCGATGAGGGCCAAAATGGTTCTACGGGAGCAACAGGACCAACCGGTCCGCAAGGTGAAAAAGGAGATTCTTTCTTCCAAAATGTAACTGCCACTGGTGATTACCTCACTTTGGAACTGACAGGAGGAAGCAGCTACCAAGTACCTATCTATAAAGCTGCCAGCCTTACGCTGACTGCACCCGCCAGTTGGCCTTATGCAGGTAACTCCATGACCGTGACTTGCCAAATAACCTGCCCTTCCGGCAGTACCCACACCACAGACATATTTATTCCTAAGGGATGGAAAGCAGACCCTATAGATGAAACACATAATACACTGGTGCTATACTCGCCAAGCAGTTCTGATACAGATTGGGCAGAATATAATGGTAAACTGATAGTGGTGCTGAATGTAGATAATAACCAAAGTATTATGCGCTCACTAGATATACGAACAGATAACAATTATTATCTATATGTCACTGCTGCCAATGGCAATTTACAGGAAATGCTAGAGGGATTTACAGGGAATTCGCTGACGGTGAATGGGCGCATGAATAGTAATGATTTAAATGCAATCAAAAACAATACAACCATTACCTATCTGGATATGGAAAATGTGGATATGACAGAATTGCCCAGAGAGGCTTTCCAAAATAATACCACATTGACATCTGTCAAATTGCCCAAAGGATTGAAAACGATAGGAGGAAGTTATTATGCAGAATATGGAGCTTTCCGTGGTTGCAGCAACCTATCCAGTATAACCATCCCAACCAGTGTAACAACAATTTACGATTATGCTTTTTATGGATGTGCAAAATTAGAGAAAATCGAGATTCCTGAAGGAATAACATCTACCGAGAAATATACATTCGAATTCTGTACCAACCTGAAAGAGGTATCACTTCCCTCTACATTCACTAAAATAGATTGGCATATGTTCAGTGAATGCTCCGCACTAGAGACCATCACTTGGCCTATTGCAGAAGGAGTGAATGTGAGTGGGATTACAATCAGTAGTGGTGCATTCAATAATGCCAGCAGCAATTTCAAAATCAAAGTGCCCGGTAGCAAGTTAGATGCCATGAAAAATAAATTCAGCAATCTACAAAATCATTTTGAAGCCATTGAAACAACCCCATAACACCAGGTGAAAGTCGAGGATTGCAAATCCCCCGAAGGCAACGGATTAAGAGGATGAATGCATCAAAAGAACTAACATCACCCCTCCTTTTGCCGTAGGGGCGGACCCATGTGTCCGCCCGATAGCACAACGCGCCATCACCCACCGTAGGGGCAGGGTTTGCCTGCCCGAAAACAGAAAGCAAACTGTTTTCGGGCGGGCGAACCCCGCCCCTACAGCTATACAAAAACAACTATTATATCAATCAATTTAATATAGGAAAAAGATGAAAGATTTTACAGGAAAACAAGAGGAAGACCTCAACAAAGAACAAAACAACAAACAAGTGAAACCCCAAAAACGAGTAAAGGCAAAGAAGCAAGAAGAAGCCCCCTCACTGAAGAAGCTCCTGAAAGAAACCAAGAAGCAACTGAACGAACGGTATAAAAAAAAGAGCCGCTCACCCCGGACGAACTTGCCGAAGCCCTCTCGCTGAATAACTCCATAGCCCGACTCTGCCCCCAAACGCGCGGACTGCTGACCAACAACCGCATCAAAAAACAACTGCCCGGCAAGAACCGGGAGCAAAAAACAAAAGCATTGGTGGAGTTTGCCCAAAATATGTTTGACATGAACCATCCCCTCGTCACAGGAAACGAAGACGAGAACGCCACCATCACACAAGCATTTGCACACACCATCAGCCTTATCTTTACCTTCGACGGATTTACAGACGAAGAAGTGTACACCATATTAATGACGGAAGTGAGAAAGAAGTATATGCCCAAAGAACCATAAAACCAAAGGTTCCTATAAACGTAAGAAAGACAGCAAGTTAAGCCCATGCGACAAAAAAAGTAAGATTTTCTTTGTAGGTCTGTTTTTGCACTTCGCATACACCTTACTCGCTAAACATCAACCACATAGGCCTGTTACACCCCTAAAAACACGCCTATATTCTTAATTTTATTCTACCTACCTTTGCATTGTCATCAAGACAATTAGTGCACTAAGCGGAATAAATATTTTATTAAATTACAAAGCAATGAAACCAAAGAAAGAACAACAAATACACCTGAACCTGAATATGATGTCAGATTTCCGTGTAATCAGCTTGAGCGAGGAGATGGGACACGAAGGGATCAGCCTCTACTTTCAAATGTACTTCTTCCTGTACATGCAGAAAGAGTGTTGCCACAACCTCCACAAACTGGAACTGCTGGCAAAGATATTCAAAACAGACACCGAAACCCTCAACCGGGTGATCTGCGACTTCGAGCTGTTCAGCATGGACGAGGACGGAACATTCAGCAGCACCATGCTGGATGAGGAAATGGATATTACCCGTCCGTACACCAACTGCAAGGTGGCAAAAGAAACGGCAAGTCCGGCGGCAAACGTCGAGGCGGAAGCGAGCGAAAAAGGAGTGAGAAAAGAAGTGGGAAAAGAAACTTCTCAAACGGAAAAGGATGCCCCGAAAGCAGGAAAAGCGACTGACGCGAAAGCAGCGAAAACGACTACTCCGAAAGCAGGAAAAGAGGCTGAAACCATAGTCGAAAAAGCAGCAAAACCGGCTTGTAAAAGCAATAAAAACACCTGGAAAACGGATGAAAAAGCAGCGTTTCAGCAGGCAAAAAGCAGTGATTTTGGCGCTGTTTCCACTACCTCGGGGAATAATAATATTAATATTAAATATAACCAGAAAGAGAGTAGTAGTATTTCCCGACCGGACAACTTGAAGCCGGCACGAAACTGGACGGAATGTGTCCGCGATGCTTTCGCCCAATCTTCATGGCTGGAAGTGGTGGCGATGCAAAGCGGAATGCAAATGGCGCTGAAAGAAAACCTCAGCTTCATCATCCACCTGTTCACCCGCCACGTCATAGCACAAGGCACGGAACTGAATATCACTTCGGATCATGAGGCAAAATCATACTTCATGAATTTCATCCGCCAAGGCTCCCCCACCCGCCGGGATGTGGACGGGAAACTGAAAGAGTACATCCGCGGAAAGGTGCAGGACAAGGCGCACTCACCCTATGAGCAGTATGATCCCAAGACGAAACAACGATCGTATGACGGCGTACCGATTCCCGCCGATGCGCCACCACGACCCAATGCACGGGTGGGGTGGAGCTATGAAAGGTCGGGGTGACTGTAAAGGACATCCATGTGCCTTAACGCATTCCCCGTATATTGCGTAATATCGTGCAGCATCCTGTATCATATTGAGGTATCATTTATAATGACGTTCCTGCGTCATGGGCACGACGTATCTTCGCTGCGTAGGACGATGAGGGTCAACGATTAGTAATGACGACGCGCGACGATTAGTAATGACGAAGCCCGATGATTAGTAACGGCAACACCCGAAGATCAATAGCGGCAACAAAGCATCTCCCTCACCATCCTGCACAAGTGAGTTTCAAAGTATTTAGTATGAACGTTTTAATTCTTAATGAGTATGATTAATTACAGTATCGTGATGCGTAACAACCCCGTGGACAGAGATGCCAAAAGCTGAAAGAAGGGAAAACCACGGTGAACCTGGGGGATGAACAGGTAGGGAAAAATATAGAATAGTAACCGCACAGCATAACGGGATGGGAATGAACTGATCCCCCCAACCACCTACCATAAATTAAAAAAGATAAAATCGAGAAACTTTTCCCAAAACCTCCTGTTCATGGGGAAAACGCGGGAAAATCCCACGTTCTTCATTGTATTACTAACCTAAACTTTAAGTAAAATGAAAGATTGTAATTGTGATTTGAGAGACGGTGACGCCAAGACAGCCGTGTTTGGCTCAAACGAAATGCTGCAACCCGCACCGGTAGACACTATCCCCATGGACCCTACCACCCCGCAGATTGCCTACCAGATGGTAAAAGATGAAACTTACGCCCAAACCCAGCCCCGCCTGAACCTGGCAACATTCGTTACCACCTACATGGACGATTATGCCACCAAACTGATGAACGAAGCCATCAACATCAACTACATTGATGAAACGGAATATCCGCGTATCGCCGTAATGAATGCCAAATGTATCAACATCATGGCAAACCTGTGGAACTCACCCGAACAGGCAAAATGGAAAGCCGGAGCATTGGCTATCGGTTCCAGCGAAGCATGTATGCTGGGCGGTGTAGCCGCCTGGTTGCGTTGGAGAGACAAACGTAAAGCCCAAGGCAAACCGACAGATAAACCTAACTTCGTTATCTCAAGCGGTTTCCAGGTAGTTTGGGAAAAGTTTGCCCAACTGTGGCAGATTGAAATGCGCCAAGTACCTCTCACTTTGGACAAAACAACCCTTGACCCCGAAGAAGCATTGAAGATGTGTGATGAAAACACCATCTGCATCGTCCCCATACAAGGTGTGACATGGACCGGACTGAACGATGATGTGGAAGCCTTGGACAAAGCATTGGATGAATATAATGCAAAGACCGGTTATGATGTTCCTATCCACGTAGATGCCGCTACGGGTGGTTTCATCCTTCCGTTCCTGTATCCGGAAAAGAAATGGGACTTCCGTTTGAAATGGGTACTTTCTATCAGCGTATCCGGCCACAAGTTTGGTTTGGTATATCCGGGACTCGGATGGGTTTGTTGGAAAGGCAAAGAATATCTGCCCGAAGAAATGTCATTCAGCGTCAACTATCTGGGCGCCAACATTACACAGGTAGGTTTGAACTTCTCTCGTCCGGCCGCACAAATTCTGGGACAATATTATCAATTCATCCGCTTAGGATTCCAGGGTTACAAAGAAGTGCAGTACAACTCCCTGCAAATTGCCAAATATATCCATAGTGAAATAGCCAAGATGGTTCCGTTCGTTAACTACTCAGAAGATGTTGTGAACCCGCTATTCATCTGGTATCTGAAACCGGAATATGCAAAGAGCGCCAAATGGACTTTGTATGATTTGCAAGACAAACTATCTCAACATGGT
>OGIU01001668.1_pt1 | contig 10171 bp, 9 predicted proteins | sample 1571791 | NCBI WGS metagenome assembly OGIU01 (sample SAMEA2582104, study PRJEB24529) | metagenome | biome: Human gut stool | place: China | collected 2011
CCGGCCTCTGCACATGATACTGGCAAAGACCGGCTTTCCGTCATTTCCGATACATCTGGAGTGCATCCGGAAATGCCTGTTATTTTATTATAATCTGACATACACATGGGGTCAAGCAATTGCCGCTGCCTGAAGCTCCCGTTTTGTTGCTGCTCACTCCACGATCAGCAACACATTTTTATATTGAGAAATTTTTATGCTTATACAAGAACTTTTTCTACTGCGTTTTTCCATCCGATGTATTTCCGGTTTCTTTCCTGCAGATTCATGGAAGGGATGAACTGATTGCGGTTCTTCACCTCAAAGATGCTTTCCATCTTATAAAGTCCACAGCTTAAGCCAGCCATCAGACCAGCTCCCAATGCGGAAGACTCCTCACATCTTGGAAGGCTTACTGTTGTTCCTAAGATGTCACTCTGGAACTTCATCAGGTATTGATTTCTTGTAGGGCCACCATCTACACAGAGTTCTTTTACAGTCATTCCATCTTCTGCCTTCATCATCTCAACGATATCTGTGATCTGATAAGCAATAGATTCCAGGGCTGCTTTTACAATCTCTTTCTTTCCGGTTGTTCTGCTCATTCCATAGATAATGGCTTTTGCATCGGATTTCCAGTAAGGTGCTCCCAGACCGGAAAATGCAGGAACCAGATAGGTAGTATCGTTCTTATTTGCCTGCTCTGACATTTCCTGAGTTTCTCCCGGAGACGTGATCAGTCCCATGTCATCCTTCAGCCATGTGATCACTGCACCTGTGTAGTTGATATTTCCTTCCAGCACATAGTTGATTTTCCCCTGCATTCCCCATGCAAGAGAAGTTACTACACCGTGCGTGCTCAGCACCGGTGTCTCCCCGATATTCATCATAATAGATGATCCGGTTCCATACGTGGACTTGATCATTCCTTTTTCCAGACACCCCTGCCCAAACAATGCTCCATGGGAATCTCCCAGTACACTGTGGATCGGAACTGGTTTTTCAAAAAATCCATCCAGATCTGTCTCTCCGAAACAGCTGTCCGAATCACATACTTCTGCCAGATCCTGTGCATCCAGTCCAAATAACTGACAGATTTCTTCATCCCATCTCTGCTCAAAAATATCAAACAACTGGGTGCGGGATGCGTTGGAGTAATCCGTTTTATAAGACGTTCCATGTGTCATCCGGTATACAAGCCAGGTATCGATTGTTCCGAAACACAGCGCATGTTTCTTTGCCAGTGCTTCTGCACCTTCTACATTTTCTTTCAGCCATGCCAGTTTCGAAGCCGGAAAATACGGCGAAAGCGCAAGCCCTGTCTTTTTCCGGATCATCTCTGCCGCCCCTGTTTTCTCCACACGGCGGCAGATTTCAGCGGCCCTTGCACATTGCCAGACAACAGCGTGCGCGATTGCTTTTCCGGTCTCTTTTTCCCAGACAAGAGAAGTTTCTCTCTGATTGCTGATTCCGATTCCTTTGACGCTCTCCTTTGAAATCCCGGACGCCTCTACCAGATTTTTCACCACCTGTACGGCATTCTGGTAAATTTCTTCCGGATCATGAGAAACCCATCCTTTTTCATTGATCATCTGCTTATGCGGGAGATCTTTTCTCTGAAGCAGCATGCCGTCCTGATCAAAAAGCAGCGCTTTTGTTCCCTGCGTACTCTGATCAATACTGATAATATAGCTCTCTGCCATGTCCTCTCTCCTGTCCCCTATTTCAGGATTTCTTTTGCCTTGTTCGCAATACCTTCTGCATTCAGGCCGTAATAATCAAATACTTCTTTTGAAGTTCCTGTGATAACCGGTGCATCCGGAAGAGACATATTTACTACTTTTTTCGGGCATTCTCTTCCTGTTACCTGTGCCACCATAGAACCAAGTCCTCCAAACGGTGCATGCTCTTCTACTGTAAGGACTGCTTTTGCATTTCCTGCCATGCGCACGATTGCTTCCTCATCCAGTGGTTTGATGCAGTACATATCCAGAACGGACGCTGAAATTCCTTCTGCTTTTAAAAGCCTGGCTGCATCTTTGGCTGGTTTTACCATTTCTCCGCAGGCGATGATCGCTACGTCGTTTCCATTTGTATTTCCTTCTGTCACAACTGTCGCATGATCCATTTCAAATGGTACATTATCTTCCTCGTAAGTCGGATCTACTGCATTTCTTCCCACACGGATGTACGCCGGTTTTTCATCTTTTAACAACGCTTTTGTCAGTTCTCTCGTTTGCAGATGATCACTTGGAATATAAACGCGCATATTCGGAATCGCACTCATTGCCGCAATATCCTGCGCGGAATGATGACTCATCCCCAGAGCACCGTAGCTGACCCCGCCACTGATTCCGATCAGTTTTACATTCGTGTTGGAATATGCAACATCCACTTTACACTGCTCATAGCTTCTTGTAGAAAGGAAGCATGCCGGTGAAACCGCATAAGATTTCTTTCCACATTTTGCAAGTCCGGCTGCAATACTGACCAGATTCTGTTCTGCAATTCCGGTTTCCACGAATTGTTCCGGATACGTATCTGCAAATGGTGTAAAAGATCCACTTCCTCTGGAATCACTGCAGAGCGCAACAATATCTTTATCTTCTTTTGCAGCTTCCATCAATACTTCACAGATTATCTGTTTATTTGCTGTTTTTCCCATTATGACAACGCCTCCTCTGCAGTTTTTAAGTCTTTCATAATGATATCATACTCTTCCTGTGTCGGAACTTTATGATGCCAGTTTGCTTTATTTTCCATAATAGAAGAACCTTTTCCTTTCACCGTATTGGCGATCAGTACCGTTGGTTTCCCCTTCACACGCTTTGCCTCTTCGAATGCAGCGTGCAGTTCATCGATATCATTTCCGTCTTTTACATCGATCACATGCCACCCAAAGCTTCTGAAACGTTCATGCAAATCATCGTGGCCCATCACATCTTCTGTGTTTCCGGAAATCTGAAGACGATTACGGTCTACCACTGCGCACAGATTATCCAACTGATACTGATGTGCTGCCATGGCGCCTTCCCAGACAGACCCTTCCGCCAGCTCTCCATCTCCCATGACTACATACACGCGGCGGTCTTTGTGATCCATTTTGGCTGCCTTTGCCATTCCTACGCAGACCGGAAGTCCATGTCCCAGAGAACCGGAATTCATCTCGATACCCGGCAGTTTATTATTCGGATGGCCAATATATTTAGAACCAAATTTGCTGAAATTTTTCAGGACATCTTCTTTATCCAGAAATCCTTTTTCCGAAAGCACTGCATAGTATGCCTCCATAGAATGACCCTTACTGAGTACAAACAGATCTCTGTCCGGATCTTCTGGATTTTTTGCGTCAATGTTCATCTGATCAAAATACAGCTCTACCAGAACTTCCATCACGCTCATGTCACCGCCGATATGCCCTGCCTTTCCGGCACAGATAATGTCTATGGTGTCTCTTCTAAGCTGATAAGCCAATGCTTTTAAATTCATATCTTACCTTCCTTTCTCTCACTCACCGCGCAGATATGCTTTTACGTCTTCCTCGATCGGATCATAGAGATCCGGTTTCACGCCGATATATTTACATGCCTCATACAGTACCGGAACTACATTTTTGTGAATACCGACACAGTGGTGAATATACGGTCCTTCTACAATCTTGGCTTCCAGACGTTTGATGTTTTCCACTTCTACCCAGAGATATGTTCCCATTCCTTTCGGTCCGTCCACACCTTTTGCGTTTCCAAGAAGAAGTGAATATTCTCCATTGTCTCCATCGAAGCGGCACAGTGTCACTTCTCCGTGTTTTGCTTCTGCAGTCAGACTTCCCGGATGCTCGAATGCCAGCGGATACGTCAGTTCCGGTTTTTCCTGTGCAACCGACATCGGCCATGGCCCGCAGTGCTGCAGCAGTTCTCCGTTTTCAATGTCAGGATGACGGATCGTCCAGTCTGCGAAAAATCCTCTCTTTTCATCCATTCCCGCAGCTTCTGCCAGAAGTGCGGTCACTGCTCCGTGAATATCGGTTTCACAGACTACCGGAATGCCCTGTTCATTGAGAATCGCATTTGCTGCACATGGCATAATTCCGATTTCTGTCTGAAGCGCATTCCAACACTGGATCGCAGCTGCCTGACATCCATATTTCTCTACCAGACTCTTCATTGCCAGAGCCAGAGCTGCTACCATTTCTACTTCCTCTTCTTTGATCTTGATAACCATGGTATCCTTGATGTAAGCGATCATCTGCTCCATTTTTTCTTTGTCTTCACGAACTGTTTTTACTTCTTCTGTCAGCTCTGTCATCGGAACCGGCGCCAGCTGAATATTAAATTTTTCGAGCAATTCTCCTTCATTGCACATTGTCGTCCAGAAGTCAAACGGACGTGTTGAAATCTGAAGAATCCGGATATTTTTAAATGTTTTTACGACATTACATACTGCAAGAAAATCTTTGACTCCACGTTCAAAAACCGGATCGTTTAATCTGCAGTTTGTCAGATATGTAAATGGAATCTGAAATCTTCTGAGCACCTTTCCTGTTGCAAACAGTCCGCACTGTGTGTCGCGCAGTCTCACACCGTTTGGCTCCGGTCTCTCATCCAGCGGTCCCCACAAAAGCACCGGAACATCCAGTTTCTTTGCCAGTCTTGCACAGACGTATTCTGTACCGAAATTACAGTGTGGGAGCATCAGACCATCCACACCTTCCTTTTTGAATTTTTCTACGATTTTATCGACATCTTTGTCATCATACAGAAGTCCTTCTTCGTTGATGTCTGTGATGTCCACAAAGTCCACACCCAACTCTTTTAGTCTCTGTGCTGTCAGCCCTCTGTACTTAACCGCATCCGGTGCGCTGAAAATACTTCTTCTTGTGGGTGCAAATCCCAGCTTGATTTTTTTCATGATTCAGTCTCCTTTCACATCTCTGTTTTTGTTTGTGTATTTTCGTGTTACTCTCAACTTTTCTCGTTGTTTTCTAACTTCAGTATAGCCTTGGAGAAACTCAATTTCATCCGATAATTAAGTGTTTTTTACTTAATTATTTACTTAATTCTTGTTTTTTCTTTACACCTGGTTCATAATAAATTCAGAACATCAAACAGGTTTTTCGAAAGGATCATATATGGGAATCACAGCAAAAGAACTTGCCAGAAAATTAAATCTTTCTGCCGCCGCTGTCTCCATGGCGCTCAATCACAAACCCGGAGTCAGTACGGCAACACGGCAGCTCGTCCTGGATGCTGCCGAAAAATATGGATATGATTTTTCCCGGATCGCGGAAAAGCATACCACTTCCGGGGCGATTTATTTTGTCATTTATAAAAAACATGGAACCGTTGTGGCAGACACTCCGTTTTTCTCCCAGGTTTCCGAGGGAATTTCACAGGGATGCAAAAAGAATGACTATCGTCTGAAGATCAGTTATATTTATGAAGATGAAGATACGATCACAAAACAGATCGAAGAAATCCAATATTCGGACTGCGCAGGAATTATCCTGCTCGGAACAGAAATGGAAGCCGGAGATCTGAAACCGTTTTTAAATCTTCCGATCCCGGTTGTCCTTCTGGATGCTTATTTTGAGACAGTTCCCTGTAACTGCGTTCTGATCAACAATGTGCAGGGTGCATATCTGGCAGCCAGACACCTGATCCGGACTTGTAAAACACAGCCCGGTTATCTTAGATCCGCCTACCAGATCAGCAACTTTGCAGAGCGTTCCTCAGGTTTTTACAAGGCAGTGCGCGCGGCTGGTATGTCCTCCTCCCGCTCGATCGTCCACAGCCTGACCCCTTCCATGGAAGGGGCATATACCGACATGCTGGAACTGATCAAAAATGGAGAAGAACTGGCCTCTTGCTACTTTGCAGACAACGATCTGATTGCAGTAGGCGCCATGAAAGCCTTAAAAGAAAGCGGATATCGGATCCCGCAGGATATCGGTATCGTCGGATTCGACAACCTCCCTCTTGGTAGCGTCGTTGAGCCCGCACTGACAACCATCCATGTCCCGAAACAGTATATGGGAGAAGCTGCTGCGCAAAAACTCATCGATCTTTTAAATACACCCGGACATCCTCCGACAAAGACAGAGGTGTCTACTATGCTTGTGAAGAGGGGGACGGTGTAAGCCGCCCTTCCCTCTGCGCGGGGTCACGTGGAAAGATGGAGTGAAAACATCAGTCATCCTGCAGGATGCTCAGATCCATCTGGTAAATATAATCTTCCGGTAATCTCTGCTTTTTCAGCATCCCACATCAGACAAAAATAATTTAAACATATTCGTCGCCTTTGACAGTAGCAATGGGATTCTTGGTTCCTGCGCACAGAATACAGGTAACGCAACTCCTGCTTCTTTTAACCAGATAAAGCTGTGTTCATATATTGAAAATTTAAAATGCTCATTTAAATTCTCATTTGGATCATATTTGGCAATATCTTTTTTATATAACTGGATGATCCCCATCTAAATTTGCAACACTTTGTTCAGATTATTGGTTTGCAAATATCGTTTGGGGATCTTTTAGAAACCGACCTTTTCCTAAATCAACATCGTCATATAAATCGGCAGATACAAAATCCCATCCTGGTATTTCAGATCTTTCGTATAAATGATATATCTGTCTTCCATTTTCAACTGATATTTTCGAATTAAATAATCAAATGATTTATGCGATGTATACCCCGATGACTTTACTTCGATCGGACATATCTTTTTCTTTTTCACGGTCATGAAATCTATCTCATATTTCTTTTCTCTCGATGAGCCTTCCGGTCTGTACAGATACTCATGAAAATACAAATCGTGCCCGGATGCACGCAGCATCTGAGCCACCATATTTTCCAGAATCATCCCCTGATTGATCCCTAAATTTCCAACGATCAGAGATTTATACAGATCTTCATCGGAATCATCTCGATTCTTCATAACCTGTGTTACCAAAAGTCCGGTATCCCCCATATACAACTTGAAATTACTCCTATCCGCAAACAATTCTAATGAAACCTCCGGCTTCGTTACATTGATACATTCATTTCCGATCATTGATTCTGCAATAAAACTAACTGCATCTACATAGTTTTGATATCTGGCATTCTTATCCAAAAGAGAAAATTTAAAATGAGAGTTTTTATTTTCCAACTGTTCCGGAAGCGTCTTATATATCACAGAAGCTTTTTCTCTGTTTTCATTATCATATTTTGACAGATCTTCTTCATAAAGGCTCAAAATATTGCGCTTTACAAAATCAATCTGTGCAAAAGTTTTTCCACTGACCAATGCCTCCACTGCCTGTGGCATTCCGCCGACCACCATATAAGTACGAAATGTTTTCATAATCTTTCTGTGGATCGCATCTCCAAGCGCTCTTCGCTTTTGAAATGCTTCTGTGATTGCCGGAATCGTCACAGTATCGTTCAATGCCCATAAATATTCCTCAAAATCCATGGGATACATCTTTATTCTATATTCTTCTGACGGAATCAAAATGTCTTTTACATTTTTTCTAATAGAAATCAGGGATCCCGTTTCTATATATTCATATCTTCCGTCTGCCACCAAATATTTAATTGCCTGTCTTGCATACGGGAACAACTGTACTTCATCAAAAATAATCACACAATTTTTTCCATTCAGGCTTTTTCCTTTTAACAAAAACAAATTCCGAAAAAAGCTGTCCAGATCATCCATATTTTCAATAAAATTATTTCGCACATCTTTATTCTCTCTTGCAAAATCAAGGATCATATAATCATCATATTCATTTTTCGCAAATTCTTCTACGATCGTACTTTTTCCAATACGCCTTGCCCCCTCAAGCAACACTGCCGATGCCCCGGCCGATAATTTTTTCCATTCCAAAAGCTTATCGTATACTTTACGCTTAAAAACCATATACATCCCCCTTTTTTCCGTGCTTTTCTTTATTATATCACGAAAAACAGAAATGTATACAGCACTTTTTTCACGAAAACACAAAATGTTTTTCTCTGTTTCTTCACGAAAAACAACTTTTTTTCATTCTGCATCCTGATGATACACATGATCCTGGTAGTTTTTTGGCGTCTCGCCTGTATACTTTTTAAAAATATCTGTGAAATAGCGATGATTATTGTATCCTACCATTTCACTTACTTCGTATACTTTGTATCCTTTTTTGAGCAGACCTTTTGCCTTGTCCATCCGCAAGTTCATTCAGACCGATATCCTCATTATATTTTCAAGATCCGAAATAATACTCAAAAAATATGGTACTTTTGTTGCTTACACTTACCTCCGGCAAAATAATGAAAAGACTGAACCATCTTAAAAATACGCACAAAAAACCACCGCCCCCGCAGCTTCTGGTCTGCAAAAACAGTGATTTCTAAGTGCGCGATCAGGGGTTCGAACCCTGGACACCCTGATTAAGAGTCAGGTGCTCTACCAACTGAGCTAATCGCGCATCCTTATGTTGTTACTTAATCTGTAACGCAAGAATTATTATATATTACTCTTTATAAAAAATCAAGTATTTTTTTATTTTTTTGTAATTTTTTTAATTTTCTCATCATTATACACAACAGCTTCCGGATTGAAAGGAATTTCTCTCCATCCGAAAGCTGTTTTTCAGATTTCCAGCATTCTGATCAAAACATCTTTCGCAAGTACACCATTGGCATAATTCACCGGTTTTCCATCGCGGAACACCACAAACGCAGGAACAATCCCTACTTCAAATTCTGCTGCCAGAACTGCTGATTCTTCAATCTCTATCTGACACACCTTCACACGTCCATCGTATTCCTTCGCAATTTCATCCAGCACATCTTCCATCATAGCGCATTTTCCGCACCATACAGCAAAGAACTCTACCAGAACCGGTGTCTCAGACCTCAGTACTTCCTGTGGATAATTTTTCGCAGTTACTCTGATCTTCATCTCAAACACCTACTCTTTTTACTTTTATTATTTACGGCAACATCCTGTATTGAGTATCGCACATACTTCTTCTAATGAGCGTTTTATACATAATATTTGTCTGTTTAGTTCTGCCTGGCAGTACATTTTCTGACGCAGTTTCTCTTTCCAGCTTCTTTTCCACCCCATCGCCCGCTCTCCAACTGTGGGTATTCCTCACTTTTATTGTATGCAGCATGGAGAAAGGTGTGAATTTACTCTGTCGGTGTTTCTGTACCTCTTCCTGCGATCAGTTTATTGATCGGATTCCCTTTTGCAGAAAACTTTTCTTCATACTCTGTCATAATATTTCCTTTATTCATCTCTTCATGATGATGCAAGTCGTATGTATAGCTGAGTACTGTCCATCCATATTCTCTGATCTGCTCCAGCGAAAAATTAAACAGCTCTGTGTTATCCGTCTTAAACTCCACTGTCCCGTCTTCTGCAAGGATCTTGTCATAACGGGCAAAAAATTCTGTAGAAGTCAGTCTTCTCTTTGCATGTCGTGCCTTCGGCCATGGATCGGAAAAATTCAAATAAATCCGCTCCACTTCTCCTTTTGCAAACACTTCCGAAAGTTCTTTTGCATCCATGCAAACAAACCGGATATTTGTCAGTTCCTGAAACTCTTCTGTGTCATACTTTTCCAGTGCACGCAATAATACACTGGAATATCTCTCAATCCCGATAAAATTGACATTCGGATATTGCTTTGCCATATTTAACAGAAAACGACCTTTTCCCATGCCGATCTCTATGTAGATCGGATTCTCATTTCCAAACACCTGCTTCCAGCATCCTTTCTGATCTTCCGGACGCTTGATTGCTGCCTGATGGCTCTGTATTGTCCCTTCCGCACGCGGAATATTACGTAATCTCATCTCTTATACTCCCTTCTGTATCCCCTGAATCAAATGTCCTTTCAACGGACCATTATATTATAGCAGAAAACCAGAATATACCAAAATAAAATTCTTATAAATATTTTTTTCTATACAAAATTTCCGCCTGACCAGACGGAGATTTTATTTTCCCTCGTTTGCTCAGGCGGATTTAAAACTGTTTACAGAATCTAAAAACTCTGCTCTTTATTTTATTGTAAGGTAGAACGTTACCGAAGTCATATCACCATACTGCAGCATCCGATATCCTTCTTCTCCCTCTTCCAGTTCATAGCTTGCCGGCAGATTTTTTACCATAGACAGATCAAATCTAAATTCTCCCGTCTCAGTTCCTGTATGTGTC
>OGIU01001676.1_pt1 | contig 10115 bp, 8 predicted proteins | sample 1571791 | NCBI WGS metagenome assembly OGIU01 (sample SAMEA2582104, study PRJEB24529) | metagenome | biome: Human gut stool | place: China | collected 2011
GGGTCAAGGGTGAAACGCCTTGCCCAGGGAAAGTTGATGCCTGCGTCAACTTGTATTGGGTATTACCTGACGCAAAATTCGCAGGATTTGCGGCTTCGCCGCCCCTTCCCCGGCCCCAGAACATCTTCGCAGGAAGGAGGAAATCTGTTTGAAACTGACACGACACAATGGACGCTCCGGCAAGCATGGCACCTATAATCCCCGCCACAATGACCGCCGGTTCGATGTGGAGAACAGCGAACACATTGACGCAGAACGGGCAAGGCAAAATGTCTACTGGGACTGCTACCGGGGCTTTACCACCCATGAGTTCCGGGAGAACCCGGAGCAGCCGGATTTCAGCTTTGAGGAAATCGAGCGGATGTATTACTACGAGCATTACGGCGGCTATGTGGAAGCTCAGAACGCCCGGAATGAGAAAACCCGGCACACCGAGCGCAACCGCACTGTGGAGGACTTGCTGAAAAACAACAAGACCTGCCCGGAGGAAAGTATCTACCAGATCGGCACGATGGGAGAATCCGTCTCGCCGGATACGCTCTTTTCCATCGTCAATGAGTTTTATCAGGAATTTGAGCGCCGCTTCGGTTCCCATATCCACATCCTGGACTGGGCGCTCCATCTGGACGAGGGGACGCCCCACATCCATGAGCGGCACGTCTTTGACTGTGAGAACCGCTATGGGGAACTGTGCCCCCAGCAGGAAAAGGCGCTGGAAGAACTTGGCATCCCTCTCCCCAACCCGGAGAAGCCCAAAGGCCGGAACAACAACCGCAAGCAGACCTTTGATGCGGTCTGCCGGACGATCCTGTTTGACATCGCCAGACGGCATGGGCTGCATCTGGATCAGGAGCCGTCCTACGGCGGGCGGGACTATCTGGAAAAACAGGATTATATCCTGATGAAGCAGAAGGAGCAGCTTGCGGCGCAGGAGCAGAAGCTGGAAGAACTGACGCTCAAAATCGAGGACGTGGAGACGCTGTTAGATGATGTTTCCGATGCGGCCTATGACAAGGCGGTGGAGGTGGTGACCGATACCGTCCGGCAGGAGACACACAAAGAAGATATTCGTCTGATCGAGGAAACGAAAAAGTGGGTGCTTTCGCCGGAGCGGAAGGCCCCGAAGAAGGAGCGTGACTACGCTGCCGCCCGTCTGGATGGAGTGATTACCAAAATCAAACGGGTCATGCAGAACGCCCTGGCAAAAATCCAGAAAACTCTCATGCAGCCGGAGGTCAAGAAGGCCGGTAAGGAGCAGATTAAGGAGAAGGCCAGAGAATCCATCCGGGAGAAGCTGGCGAAAGGCAGGCTGAACGCTGACCGAGATAACCGGGAACGCTGGGAACGTGAGGGGCGGATTGCTCCGAAAAAGAAACACGATATGGAGTTATGAGGCACCTGATTTTCTGCGGAAACGGGTGCTTTTTTCTCTGCCTGGAGGTGAGAAAATCGAATATATTTGAAGCGGTGAAGGAGTCTGTCACCACAAGGCAGGCTGCGGAATATTACGGGGTGCAGGTTGGCAGGAATGGCATGGCCTGCTGTCCCTTCCATGATGACAAACATCCCAGTATGAAGATTGACCATCGGTTCCACTGCTTTGGCTGTCAGGCAGATGGGGATGTGATTGATTTTACCGCCCGTCTGTTTAGTCTGAGCAGTAAGGAGGCGGCGCTGAAGCTGGCGGAGGATTTCTCTGTCCACTATGACGCCAAAGGCCATGACCCGCCCCGCAGGAGGCCGGTCAAGCGAAAAATCAGCGAGGAACTGCGTTACCGGCAGGCGGAGCAGAAATGTTTCCGGGTGCTGTGCAATTACCTGCATCTGCTGGAACGCTGGGAGAAGGAATACGCCCCGCAGACGCCGGATGAAGCGTGGAATCCGCTGTTCGTGGAGGCCCTGCAAAAGAAACCGTACACGGAATATCTGCTGGATATTCTCTTGTCCGGCAGCATGGAGGAACGTGCTTCCGTGGTCGCTGAGTATGGAAAAGAGGTGAGGAAGATTGAGCAGCGAATATCAGAGTTTACCGCTAGCCACCCGGCAGGCCGCCATGAGCGCAGCCGAAGCCTTAGCGCCCGGAGCGTTGATGAGGTGCGGGAAAGCCTGTCCGTCACCGAGAAGGGCCAGCCCGCCAACACCATCGGCAACTGCCGGACGGTGTTCTGCCATGACCCTCTCCTGCGTGGGGCGATCCGCCTGAACCTTTTGACTGACCGGGTGGACATTGTACAGGATTTAGGCTGGCGCAGGAATACCAGTGCCCTGACGGATACGGACGTGAAATATCTGCTTCTCTATTTTGAGCAGACCTATGGCCTGACCAGTGAGAAAAAGATGACGGCGGCGCTCTCCATCGTGGCGAATGAGAACTGCTACCATCCCATACAGGACGTGCTAAACGGCCTTGTCTGGGACGGGACGCCCCGCATCCGCTCCTGTCTCCATCATTTCTTAGGTGCGGACGAGAGCGACTATGTGGAGGAAATGCTGAAACACTTTTTGCTGGGGGCTATCCGGCGGGTATTCCGCCCCGGCTCCAAATATGAGGAAATGCTCTGTCTGGTGGGCGGTCAGGGGGCTGGCAAGTCCAGCTTCTTCCGCTTGCTGGCGATCCGGGACGAGTGGTTCAGTGACGACCTGAAAAAACTGGACGATGACAGGGTGTATCTGAAGCTGCAAGGACACTGGATTATCGAAATGTCGGAGATGCTGGCTACCAGCAGCGCCAAAAGCATTGAAGAAATCCGCTCCTTTATCAGCCGCCAGAAGGAAACCTACCGGACGCCCTACGAGGCCCAGCCCAAAGACCGGCTGCGGCAGTGTGTGTTCGGCGGTTCGTCCAACACACTGGACTTCCTGCCCCTTGACCGGGCCGGAAATCGGCGCTTTTTGCCGATCATGATTTACCCGGAGAATGCAGAGGTTCACATTTTGGAGGACGAGGACGCCTCCAGAGCCTATCTTTTACAGGTCTGGGCGGAGGCCATGACGATTTACCGCAGCGGCCACTACTCTATGAAGTTCAGCAAGTCCATCCAGCGCCAGCTGGTGGAGGTGCAGAAGGATTTCATGCCGGAGGACACCGAGGCCGGACAGATACAGGGCTTTCTGGAACACTACACCGGCAGCATGGTCTGCTCCAAACAGCTGTTCAAGGAGGCGCTGGGCCACACCTACGATGAGCCGAAGCGGTGGCAGCTGCACAATATCAACGAGATCATGAACACGGTGGTGACGGGCTGGAAACCATTCTCCAATCCCCGGATGTTCACCGGATATGGCAGGCAGAGGGGCTGGGAACGGGACGTTTCCGGCAACGAACTGCCCGGCAACGAAGATGGATTTGTGGAGCTGACCGAGGAAGAATGCTGCCAGCTGGAACTGCCGAAGGAGTGGATCGCATAAAATTAGCGGTCTGTTGCCGGGATGGTTGCCACTTGGTTGCCGGGTTTGTTGCCGGGGATTCTCCGGTCTGGATACGGAAAAAGCCTGTAAATAAGGTATTTTCTAATATCTATCTCTATCTCCGGCAACGAAAACAACGAGATTTTTCAAGAAAATTGATAAAGTAAGATTTGCAGGTCAGACGGTAGTTTACAGGTTTTCAGAGGTTCGTTGCCGGACTTCGTTGCCAGTGCTGCCGTCTGGCCTGCTACTCTATGGAGGTAGCCTATGGAAAAAAGCAAACAGCAGAAAAATAAAGTCCGTTTTGTGGTGGTGCGGGAGTTCTCCGGGGAGAAGTCCATGCGGGAAGCCTTTGAGCAGCTGATCGAGCGCCAGACCTGCGAACACTTCGAGGAATGGCTGGAACAGCGGGAAATGGCCGAAAACGCTGCGTAAAAACGGTTGATTCAGGGGCAGGGACATGGTACTATAATGGTATCGTGTCCCTGTTCATAGAAGGAGAACGCTATGAGCAGGAAAAAACAAGTCTATGAGAAAATCACCGCTCTCTACTGCCGCATCTCTCTGGATGACGGCGGCGACAACGAGAGTATGAGCATCAGCAACCAGAAAATCATGCTTCGGGACTTTGCTGAAAAGCATGGAATGTTCCAGTATGAATATTATGTGGATGACGGCTATACGGGCCGCAATTTCAACCGCCCTGCCTTCCAGCGCATGATCGCTGACATTGAGGCGGGGAAGATCGGCTGCGTCATCACCAAAGACCTATCCAGGCTTGGTAGGAACTATATTGAAGCTGGCAGCTATATCGAAATCTTTTTCCCCAAACACAATGTACGCTATATCGCCATCACGGACGGCGTGGACAGCCTGACCCGTCAGGAGATGGACATTACGCCCTTTAAGAATATCCTGAACGATATGTACAGCCGGGATATTTCTAAAAAGGTGCTGGCAGGCATCACCACCCGCTCCCGGCAGGGGAAGTTCTGCGGAGGGACGCCGCCCTTCGGCCTGATGCGTGACCCGGAGGACAAGGGGCATCTCATCATTGACCCTGAGACAGCGCCAATCATCCGCAAAATCTATGACTATGCCCTTGACGGGCTGGGCTGCATGAGGATTTCCAAACGTCTGATGGAAGAAAAAATCCCAATCACCCATGTCAAAGCCAACACGGAGTTTGACGCCAACTATTATTTCTGGGGCGGAGCCAGAATCAGTCACATCCTGAGAAATCCATTCTATAAGGGCGCACATTTGGTCTTTCGGACGCATCAGAAAGGCATCCGCTCCAACACCTATGACATTATTCCCCGTGACCAGTGGGAAGTGATCGAGGGCTGCCATGAGGCCATTGTGACGCCGGAGGAATGGGAACAGGTGCAGGAACTCATTGACCGCAGGCCGACCATTCAGGGGAATTCCTGCCCCTTTTATAATCTGTTCCACGGTCTGGTCTACTGCGCCACCTGCGGGAAGTCCATGCAGGTGCGGTATGAGAAAGTGGGCCGAACCGGGAAGAACCGCTTCACCGGCGAAATGCGGGAGCCGATTGACAAGGCGTACTATATCTGCCAGACCTACAACCGCATGGGCTGCAAGGTCTGTTCCAGCCACAAGATCGAGGCCAGGGATTTATACAATCTGGTGCTGAAAGACATTCAGGAACTGGCGGCGCAGGCTATGAAGGATGCCGATGCGTTCTACCAGCGGCTCAGCCGCCGGATGGAGCACCGGTATCTGGTGGACGCCTCCCAGACAGAAAAGGAACGCCTGCGGCTGGAAGCCCGAAATCAGGAAATTGACGGGATGTTCCTGAGCCTGTACACCGATAAGGCCAAAGGCATCCTGACCGAGCAGCGGTTTGTGAAGCTGACGGCGGCGCTGGAACAGGAGCAGGAATCCAACCAGAAACGCCTGCATGACCTGGCAATGATGCAAGGTCGTGCCGATGCGCAAGAAAGCGAAGTCCGCACTTTTATCAAGGAAATCCGGCGCTATGCCGCCATCGAGGAACTGGACGAGGCGGTGCTGAACCGGCTCATTAGCCGGATTCTGATTGGAGAAATCAAGAAGATTGATGGTCAGAGGACACAGGAGGTTAAGATTATTTACAATTTTGTTGGGGAAATGTCAAGGTAGAATTTAGACGCTAAATACTTTTAATTTATATCAAAAGTGATACAACAATTTTCTTTTAATGCTATCAGGCAATAAAGTTATTCCTTTGGCCAGAGTAAAAGGGATAACTTTATTTTGCTAAAGCATACTAAAAAGGGCGCGTTGCAGAAAATTATCCGCAACACGCCCTCTTCTATAAGTCCTTATGTCAAAATCAAATTATTGGTAATCTTGAATATTGGGATAAGCGGCACCGTTATTATGCGCGTAAGCTGCTTCAAAGTAGTCGAGGCTTTCAAAAGTAATGCCCTGATAGTTTCCGACATTCAACACATCAAAAGTTAGATTCAGAACATCACCAGCGGAATATTGGTCAAGAAGATTTCCTGCAAATTTCCATCCTATGTTTTCCTCATAAGTATCCTCGGTAAAATAAAATGTAGTCGCATCCTCAGTCGCATCATAACTAATGTCAATAATTATATCAGAGAAATGAACTTGATCTCCAGCATTAAAGTCTTTGAGATAATCTACAGTTTTTCCATCAGCAGGATTAATAAATTGAGCATTAAGTTGTGTCATATCAACAACCTCTGGAGGAAGAGAATTAAGTCTGTAAGATTCTGCAACAGAGAATTGATAAACTCTGTTATTATCCCCAAAGTAAAATCCATCTTCCGTCATAGGAACACTTGAACGAGCATTGGCATTGTAATAATGGGCATAATACAACTGCCATTTGTATGTCTCAGTTGAAACAAACTGTGCTTTCCATGTACCAGAACTGTCTCCTGCTTTCTTTGTATAAAACATATACTGATTTGTACCAGTAGTTGCTTGACTTACCGTATCACCAGAGGCATCTGACAAGATGAGTGCAATCTGTGTAAAAATATCGACAAAGATAATCCTATGTCCATGCATACGGATAGAACCAACGCTGTTATCTACTTCTGGACGAAAATAAACCTCAGGCCCCATATCACCCGTGTTATATTCTATGCTAGGTGAAACAAGATAGGCCCAACTACTATCCTTTTCACTCTGTCCATCGAGATCGATAAGCTTTTCCACATAATCTGAAAGGATAATCCAGCCAATCTTCCACCAATTCACTTTGCTTGCTTCAGCAGAAGAACTGATATTCTCGTTGTCGGCATAAGCAAAAGTAGTGTTAGAAAAACTTATGCACATAACCAAGGAAAGAGTAAGTGCAACAATCTTACGTGTTAGCTTTTTCATTAAAAGCCCCCCTTCTCTTATAAAACCAAAACAATAATGCAAATGATGGATGCAATAAAAAAGAATACTCCAGCAACCCGCATCAAACCAAGATATAAATCTGTAGGTTCACCGCCTTTTACAGAAAAGAAGTGTTCAATTTTCCATAAAAGTTCCGGCTTAAAAATCATAAAAAAACTTAATAGAAGCAAAAGGATAAGCCATATGTTATCTATGTATAACACTTCCTTTCTGCTAATACTGAAAATTCAAATAAAAAAGCGCATAAGTAGACAAATAATCATGTCTAACTTATGCGCAAATAGAAACAATTTTAATTCTAAGCCTCCAAAGCTGGCAGCGCCGGTAAAAATGCTCCATTATTAAGTTAGGCAACTTAACCTTAAAACAAATCATCGGTCTTACCTCCCAACAATATAAATTTCGACTTTTCACTTTTATTTTATCACCTAAAGCAGAACTTGTCAATGAATTTGTCTAAAATAAGTCGATTTTCTTTTTTGATTATGTGCATTTTTAACTAATAGAAAGAAAGTTGTATTGAGGGCGATTGGTGTTCCTTATTCCATATGTCGGAACTGTATGAAGTGAAAATAGTTTATCCGTTGAAGAGTCACTCCACAGGTTATGCTTGATTCTTTCAAAGTTATGTTTCTATAATATGCATCCGTACTGTCATATTATAATTCACATTATTGGATAATATAAATTGACAAGTATAAGATAAACAGACAAGGAGTCGCTGCCACCCGTAAAACGGGTGGCTCGGGACGCAGGCTTTAAGCCCACTCTACTTGGCCGCGCCTCAAGGCGCTAGCTTTCTCTTTTAGGCTATACTAAAGTTTTTATTTCCCTGGTACAACCGGGGATTTTTTTGCTTCAAGCCGCCAATTAGAACGGCAGCCACAAAGATTTTTCTTTGCGGCTGCCGTTTTCTTGAATTCATCACTTGACAATGTGGCAAAGATGAGAGAGCAGCGGACGAATCCAGTCTGCTTCACAGGAATCCAGATAGGCACATGAGAGAATTTCTGGAAGAAATACAAGGGCATGGTGAATCGAAGGGGTAGTTCCAATGCTGCAGAGCTGATGCAGTTCGTGACTGTTGATGAAAAGAAAAGTACCTTCGGAAATTGTCCGGGTTTCAGTTTTCAGTGTCAGAGTGAGAGTACCTTTTTCAACCCAGATCCATTCTAATTCTTTATGCCAGTGAAAAGGAACAGAGAGCCCGCCATGCGCATAATCCTGATGATAGATATGGAGCGGAACAGGTTCGGTTCCATGCACGGTAAAATCCCGGATTCCGCCAGAAAGAACAGGGGAACAAGATTCAGGAGAAAAGAGCTCTTTTGAACGTTCTTTTTTCATAAAAGTCAAAATCCTTTCATTAAATACGAAAATCAGGTTAGAAAATATAAGATAATATCATTATACTGCTCTTATAGGAAAAAAGAAAGAGAGGACAGAAAATGAAAAGAGAGTGGTGGCATAGCTTAACCGTATATCAGATTTACACCAGAAGCTTCTGTGACAGCAACGGAGACGGCATCGGCGATTTTGGAGGGATTCTGCAGAAGCTGGACTATCTGCAGGAGCTTGGTGTTGGAGCCATCTGGCTTTCGCCTTTTAACGATTCTCCTAATTACGACAATGGATATGATGTCAGTGACTATTATAAAGTAATGGAAGAAGCGGGCACAATGGAAGAGCTGGAAGAACTGATCGCAGCCTGTGAAAAGCGGGAAATTGTGGTCATGATGGATCTTGTTTTAAATCATAGTTCCCATCTGCACCCATGGTTCCTGGAAGCCAGAAAGGATCGAAACAGTAAATACCATGATTTTTACATCTGGAAGGAAGGAACGAAGGAGCAGCCGCCAGAAGGCGGCGGAGCATTCTTTGGAGGAAGCACCTGGGAATGGGTGCCGGAGGTTCAGGAATATTATTATCACAGTTTCAGTGTAATGCAGCCGGATCTGAACTGGAAAAATCCGTCGCTTCGGAAAGAGCTGTACCGGATGATCCAGTTCTGGATGGATAAAGGGATCCGTGGTTTCCGGCTGGATGCAATTGACAATATTGTAAAAGATGGACATGGAGGAAATGATACTCATTCAGAGCAGATTCATACATACTTAATGGAAATGAATCAGAATACGTATGGAAAATCAGAACAGATCCTGACAGTGGGGGAAACCGGAGGTGCTACGGTAGAAATGGCACAGCAGTATTCTGATCCGGAAAGCCAGGAGCTCAGTATGATTTTTCAGTTTGAACTGATGGGAATCGACGGCATCCGAAGTGGAAACTGGGATCCGAAACCGTATACGCTGCCGCAACTGAAGCAGCTCTTTGAAAAATGGCAGACGGGACTGGAAGAAAAAGGATGGAACAGTCTGTTCTGGGGAAACCATGATTTTCCGCGTGTCATATCGCGCTTTGGAAATGACAGGGAACCGTATCGGGAAAAATCAGCAAAAATGTTGGCTGTCCTTCTCCATGGGATGAAAGGAACTCCTTATATTTACCAGGGGGAAGAAATCGGTATGACAAATGTGTCAGGGCTTCGGATCGATGACTATCAGGATATCGAGTCTGTAAATTTTGCCGAAGACCGTAAAAAAGAAGGCTGGGAGGAAGAAAAAATTCGTACCTATCTTGCACGGAACAGCCGGGACCATGCGCGGACGCCAATGCAGTGGAATGCGGAAAAACACGCCGGATTTACAGCGGGAACACCGTGGATGGCGGAAAATCAGAATTACGAGGAGATCAATGTGGAAAACAGCAGAAAAAATCCGGATTCCCTCTTCTATTTCTATCAAAAACTAATTGCGCTGCGTAGGAAAAATGACACTCTTGTTTATGGGGATTTCCGTCTGATTGAGGAAGAAAATCCGGATATTTTTGCTTATGAGAGAAATCTGGGAGAGAAAAAGCTGATTGTGCTCTGCAATTTCCGGGATACCGCGGCAGAGATGAAAGCCCGATATGATTTGACAAAAGGAACGGTTCTGATTCATAATGATACAGAAAGTCTCACAAAAGAAGTGTGGAAGTTACAGCCGTATGAGGCGTATATGATTGAACTTCTGCAGTAAAAAGACAGAAATGAAAAGCAGCAGGAGAAGAAAACTGCAGGAGCAACTGGAAACAGGAGGGAGAAAATGTATCGCGTTCTTCTTGTAGAAGATGAAGAAATTGAACTGGAGACATTGCGGGATTATATTGACTGGAAAAAGAACGGGATTTCCAGAGTATTTACCGCGCGCAATGGCAGAAGGGCACTGGAGTGCCTGGAAGAAAATATGGCAGATATTGTGATTACGGATATTCAG
>OGIU01001677.1_pt1 | contig 10115 bp, 6 predicted proteins | sample 1571791 | NCBI WGS metagenome assembly OGIU01 (sample SAMEA2582104, study PRJEB24529) | metagenome | biome: Human gut stool | place: China | collected 2011
TATGGTAACTGGCAGCTGTGTCTTGCAGATGCATGTGAGGGAGAGGAAACAGGAGAGTTTCTGCGGAAAAAATATAAAAAAGAGATCCGCCTTTCCTACAAGAAGGTTACGGAAAACAACGGCATTTCGGGAAATCTTAATGCATCTCTGAAACTTGCAATGGGAGAGTATGTTCTGTTTGCCGGTCAGGAGATCATACCTGAACCTGATGCACTTTTTCAGATGGTCAAAGCGATCACAGAGAAAAAAGCGGATATGATCTATACAGATGAAGATGAGATCAGCGCAGACGGAAAACATTATTCTGAGCCGGAATTCAAGCCGGATTTCAATCTGTTCAGATTAAGGGAAAATAATTATATCGGACAGTTCTGGGCAATCCGGAAGGAAATTCTGGAACAGGCCGGAAAGTTTGATCCGGAATATGATGGTGCACAGGATTATGATATGCTCTTAAGATGCAGTGAGCAGGCAGAGAATATTGTGCATATTCCAAAGATCCTCTGTCATTCCATGAAAGCAGAGAACCTGATCACAGAAGAACAGGAGAAGAAAAACTGGGAAGCAGGCAGAAAGGCACTGGAGGAGCATTACCGCAGGGCGGAGGTTTCTGCAACAGCGGAACTTGCAGACAAGAAGGGATGGTACAGAAGCCATCTGACTATTTCCGGCGAACCGATGATTTCTGTGATCATTCCAAGTAAAGATCACATTAATGATCTGGAACTGTGTATTTCATCCATAGAAGAGAAGACAACATGGAAGAATTACGAGATCATTATTGTTGAGAACAACAGTGTGGAAAAAGAAACCTTTGTATACTATGAGACACTGAAAAACAGATACCCAAATGTAAGGATCCTTACATGGAAAAAAGAATTCAATTATTCTGCGATCAATAACTTTGCAGTAAGAGAGGCGCAGGGAGAATATCTGCTGTTTCTTAACAATGATGTGGAAATCATTACAGAGAACTGGCTTGAAGAAATGCTTCAGCTTTGTCAGCAAAAAGACGTGGGAATGGCCGGTGCGAAACTGTATTATCCGGATGACACCATTCAACATGCAGGAGTGGTAGTTGGTCTTGGTGGAGTTGCTGCCCATGTATTATGTAAACTTCCCCGGGATGCGGAAGGATATATGGGACGTCTGCGCTGTGTGCAGGAGATAAGTGCAGTCACTGCCGCCTGCATGATGGTAAAGACTTCTGTTTTTAAAGCAGTCGGAGGATTTGACGAGGAGCTGAAGGTTGCATTTAATGATATTGATTTCTGCATGAAGCTGAGAAAGGCGGAATATCTGATCGTGTATAATCCATATGCGGAATTATACCATTATGAATCCAAATCCAGAGGCCTTGAGGATACTCCGGAAAAAGTGGCACGATTTAACAAAGAAATTGCCACCTTTGAGAAAAAATGGCCGGAGATCCTGGAGAACGGAGATCCTTATTATAACCCCAATCTCACTCTGAAGAGCCAGGACTTTTCTCTGAAAAGAATCTGAAGATGAAATTGCTATAAAATGAATGTGAAAGAAGATATGTTAAAGAAAAAGAAAGAGATCAATGAAAAAACAGAAATTTTCATTTTTGTATTTCTGGCGTTTATCCTGCTGACAACCTGGGCGATGACACAGCCTTTTAATTCAGGGCCGGATGAACAGATGAGATATTATGTTGCAGATTACATTTATAAACATCATGGAGCTCTTCCGGGGGGAGATGATCCGGCTGTCAGGAATAAAGTGTGGGGAATTTCCTATGCATATTATCCGGTTGTATCTTATATGGTGTCTGCATTATTTATGAGAATATCCCGGCTTTTTGCAGATCCGGGATACTCCATGTTCAAAATTGCACGTATGGCAGATGTACTGTTTGTCACAGGTGCAGTGTATTTTGTTGTAAAAGCTTCGGGCAAACTGTTTCCGAAAGAAAAATATTCCAGAGAAGTTAGATGGCTGTTTGCAGCACTGGCAGGATTTATGCCGCAGGCAATCTTTGTGGGAACTTATGTGAATACAGACTCACTGGCACTGCTGGCAGCAGCCATGATTCTGTATGCATGGGCCTCTTATCTGAGAGAAGACTGGACATGGAAAAACTGTATACTCCTTGCAGTGGGAATGGCCGTATGTGCATTGTCTTATTATAATGCATACGGTTGGATACTCTGCAGTTTTTTCTTCTTCTGTTTTACGGTATTACTCTGCAGAGAAGAAGCTTTTTCACAGAGAGTTCGTTTCCTTTTCAGCAGAGGAGCAGTGATCGCAGCAGTTACTTTAGTTCTCTGCGGCTGGTGGTTCATCCGTAACGCAGTTTTGTATAACGGAGATTTCCTGGGAAGGAAATCCTGTGCGGAATGTGCGGAAAAATATGCTCAGAAGGATTACAGACCTTCACTGTATCCGACGCCTGCAAAGCTGGGATGGAACTGGAAAGATATTATCCTTTATCAGGATCCCGGCTGGTATCATAACTGGATTCTGACAGTGTGTGTAAGTTTCATCGGTACTTTTGGACAGATGGAAATTTATATGCCATATACGGTCAGCAAACTGTATATGCTGTTCTTTGCTGTTGGAATCATCAGTGTATTTTTTGTAAAAGAGACATTTGATCTGAGAAAAAAAATGTATGTTGCACAGCGGAAAGCAGTTGGAAATGACAGATGGAAGATCAAAACAAAGGTGATATCCCGAGAGTGGAATAAAGAAGGTATTTTCCATTTGATGATGGTATTTCTGATTATGATTCCGGTATTTCTGTTTCTGTATTATGTTTATTACAGTGATAATCAGCCACAGGGAAGATATCTTATGCCTGCGTTATATCCTCTGATGTACTTTGTTACGCTGGGCTGGAATAATATTCTGACAAAAACAGTGAAAAATGAAAAGGTGCGGAGTTTGATATACAGAGTACTGACTGTACTGCTGGTGATTTCGCCATTTGCCTGCTGGGCATTTTTAATCTTGCCTTAAAAGAAATAAAGGGACTGCCGCATGAAAAGCTCTTGCGGAAGTCCCTTAAATTTATCTATTTTATCTATCAAAGAAATGGTTACTGTCTGGTATTCAGAAGTAGACTTCAGGATTTGATCACTTTGATCATCAGGAACAGGAAAAACAGCAGGAATGCTGCCCCGATCGCCCCGATGATATAATAAGGAGCAGTTGTATGGGAAGCAGAATATGCCTGTGCTGCCTCCATATTCTTCTGACCGGTTACTGCGGCATCATTTGTCTGCTGCTCTGCGTCTTCCAGAATCGCAGTTCCTACAGGAGTTCCTCCAAAGTAATACTGGCGTGTGATCTGTCCGTCAGAAGAAGTATCTTCTGTGGTCAGATTATCTTCTGTGGCACCGTTTGGTGCAATGACTGTACCACCGGAAAGACGGTTAAAATCATCGTCTGCGATGGTAAGGGGTGCAAAATTGTCAAAACCATAATTGAGAAGCGCGATCGCTTCATCATCGGTAACACCGGATGCGCCATTTAATACAATGCATACCAGCTTCATGTTATTTTTGGAAGCTTCACATACCAGGGTACTTCCGGAAGCTTCTGTGTACCCTTCCTTACCGCCGATACAGGGTTTATAATAACCGTCGCTGGTGCTGTTTATCATGGTAAAATTGTTTGTAAGTACACGTTCACCGCCGGAAACATTTGTTGCCGGAAGTGTATAGGAAGTAGTTGCTGCAATAGTGCGGAAAGTGTCATTTGCCATAGCTGCTTCCATGATCAGAGCCATATCATGGGCGGTGATATGCTGGTTCTCATCAGGAAGACCGGTAGGATTGGTAAAGACAGTATTGGTGCAGCCAAGTTCCTGTGCCCGGGTATTCATTATCTGTACAAAAGCATCCACAGAACCTCCCATGTTCAGCTACCTGCAGTGCGATATCATTGGCAGAGGCAACCATGATGGCATATAAACATTGTTCCATGGTGAAAACCTCATCTAACTGTGAGGAAATATTGGCTCCTCCGTCAGTAACACCGGAAACACCGGTTGCAGTCATGGTTACCTGTTCATCCAGACTGCTGTTCTCAAGAGCAACCAGGCAGGTCATGATCTTGACTGCGCTTGCAGGGTAAAGGGGCTGATCTGCATTTTTGGAATACAGGACTGTGTTAGTGGAAGTTTCCATTACAATTGCTGCGGCAGACGAAATATCGGAAGCCTGGGGCCATCCGTCGATACCGTTGGTGACTACGACAGACGGATCTGCTGTCTGTGCGGCGGCGTCTGTATTCTGAGCTGTTTCTTCAGCAGCAGATACCGGAAACTGTGAAAACATGGTGACAGCACCAAGTCCCAGAGCCAGCAGGGCTGCAGTGATTCTTTTTTTCTTTATCATCATGGTATATAATACTCCTGTACATAAAAATGTTGAAAAGTAACTGTTCATTGTATGTGAACAGTTACATAAAAACGATAACATAAAAACAATAACAGTATAACACATTTCTCTCCTTTCTTGCAAAAAATATCATACAATGTTAAAATAAAAAATCATAGTAAAAATCGAGGTTATCATATGAGTAAAAAACCATCTGCAGGAGGAAAAATCCAGTGGACGAAAATGTTCAGGAAGCTTTCCCCCTATACGATCCGGAAAGGGTTCCGCTACATGAAGCATTATGGACTAAAGGAATTCTGGATCAGGCTGCATGAACGTTTTGAACCGGAAGAAGTACCATATGGTCCATGGTACCGGGCTTACATTCCGACGGAGGAAACACTGGAAACACAGAGGAAACAGAAATTTGATTATTCACCGCTAATCAGCATTGCAGTTCCGGCTTATCAGACACCTGTAGAATTTTTGAGACAGATGATAGAATCACTGATCGTTCAGACTTATTCAAACTGGGAGCTGTGTATCGTAAATGCAAGTCCTGACAATGAGGAGATGCAGAAAGTACTGGCAGAATATTCAGCCGGAGATTCCCGGGTAAGATTCTGCAATCTCAAAGAGAACCTTGGCATTGCAGAGAACACAAACCGCGCGTTTGCAATGACAAAAGGTGAATTTGTGGGGCTTCTTGACCATGATGACCTGTTGGCACCCAATGCATTATATGAGATCGTGAAAATACTGCAGGATCATCCGCAGGCAGATGCGCTTTATACAGACGAGGATAAGGTTACAACAGAACTGGACGAGCATTTTCAGCCACATCTGAAACCGGATTTTAATCTGGATCTCCTGCGTTCCAATAATTATATCTGCCACTTTTTTGTAGTGCGAAAGAGTATTGTAGAAAAGGCCGGAGGTTTCCGAAAAGAATTCGACGGAGCTCAGGATTACGATTTTATCTTCCGCTGTACGGAGAATGCCGGAGAGGTTTTACATGTTCCGGAAATCCTGTATCACTGGAGAACACACAAAGCCTCCACTGCAGATAATCCTGCCAGTAAAATGTACGCATTTGAAGCCGGCAAGAGAGCAATAGAAGCTCATCTTGAGAGAACAGGTACAGAAGGCGAGGTAAGCCATACACAGGATCTGGGCTTTTACCGGGTGAAATATCCGGTGCAGGGAAAACCTCTGGTGTCTGTTATCATACCAAACAAAGACGAGAAAGAGACTCTTCAGACCTGTCTGGAAATGCTGGAGAAGAATACCGGTTATCAGAATTTTGAAATCATAATCGTGGAGAATAACAGTACCACTGATGAGATTTTCCGATATTATAAAGAGCTTTCCGGAAACCGGAAGATCCATCTTTTGAGATGGGGAAAAGAATTTAATTATTCTGCCATCAATAACTTTGCTGCGGCACATGCAAAGGGAGAATATCTGCTTTTCCTGAATAATGATGTAAAATCCATCAATCCGGACTGGCTGGAAGAAATGCTTGGAGTGTGTCAGCGTCCGGAAGTGGGCGGTGTCGGAGCAAAGCTCATTTATCCGGATAATACAATCCAGCATGCAGGATGTGTGATCGGAATGGGCGGTATTGCGGGGCATATGTTCGTAGATATGCCTGCGGACCATACCGGCTATCTGCATAAGGCATCCCTTCTTCAGGATATGAGTGCAGTGACTGCCGCCTGTCTGTTGATGAAGAAAGAGGTTTTTGAGCAGGCAGGAGGATTTACAGAAGAACTGGCTGTGGCATTTAATGATGTGGATCTTTGCCTGAAAGTAAGAAAAAACGGCTATCTGATCGTATATGATCCCTATGCGAAGCTTTATCATATGGAATCAAAGACCAGAGGAGCTGAAGACAGCAAGGAGAAAGTGCGCCGTTTTCAGACGGAGATTGAATATATGCGATGTCACTGGATAGACATTCTCAAAAACGGAGATCCCTGTTATAACAAAAACCTGTCTCTTACCAAATGGAATTATTCTCTGAAGCCAATCCCGGGAATGGAGACAGAAGCAGGACAGAAAAAAGAGAAGACAGGGAGGAAATCATGCAGGAAGTATCAGTGATCATTCCGAATTTTAATGGGATGGCTTATCTGGATGGCGTACTTGCAGGTCTGGAGTGTCAGACTGTAAGCAATTTTGATGTAATTCTTGTGGATAATGGATCCAATGACGGAAGCTGCGCTTTTGTTGCTGCAAGGTATCCATGGGTCCATCTGATCGAACTGCCGGAGAATTTCGGATTCTGTAAAGCGGTCAATGAAGGGATCAGAGCATCACGTTCACCTTATGTACTGCTTTTAAACAATGATATTGAAGTAACGGAGAATTTTATAGAAGAAATGCTGTCAGCCATCAAAAGGCATCCCAAAGCTTTCTCCTGTGCTGCCAGAATGATTCAGTTTCATGACAGGGACAGGCTGGATGATGCAGGAAACTATTACTGCGCGCTTGGATGGGCTTATGCAAGAGGTAAGGGGAAAAATATCCATACCTATGAAAAGGAAGAGAAGATTTTTGCTTCCTGTGCAGGAGCTGCTATTTACAGAAAGAAGATCTTTGATGAGCTGGGATATTTTGACGAAGAACATTTTGCATATCTGGAGGACATGGACGTGGGATACCGGGCCAGGATCTACGGATATGAAAACTGGTATGCACCTGATGCCATGGTATACCATGTGGGAAGCGGTACCAGCGGATCCAGATATAATCAGTTCAAGATCCGGTATTCTTCCAGAAATAATATTTATCTGATATACAAAAATATGCCGGTGTTACAGATTATTATCAATCTTCCGTTTCTTGTTGCAGGATTTGGAATCAAAATTCTGTTTTTTACGCTGAAAGGATTCGGAAGAGAGTATATTGCGGGAATTAAGAATGGATTCCAGATCAGCAAAAAAAATCATAAAATACCTTTTAAATTTCAAAATCTGTCAAACTATTTTGGGATTCAAGTTGAATTGTGGGTGAATATCTTCAGGCGTTTGTGCGGATGATAAGAAAGAAAGATAAATTTTTATTGCTTTTATAAAACAACTATTATAATATAGAAACGATAAAAAAATGAGGTGACAAAAGATTGCTAAAGGACAATGAAAAGAATTTCAGTCGTCTCCATATGATCATTGATGCAATTGTACTGGTACTGTCATATTTTCTGGCATGGCTGATCCGTTTTGTTGGTCCTATGGCAGCAACAGCAGTCAGAACCAGAAGCTTTCAGCAGTATATGCTGATGCTGGTTTTTATTGTACCGGTTTATCTGTTGTTGTATCAGGCTTTCACATTGTATACTCCCATGCGGATGCAGGGGCGTCGGCTTGTATTGGCTAATATTGTAAAGGCCAACTCGCTTGGGCTCCTTATTCTGATGTTTACATTTTACATGATAGATGAGAGCGATTTTTCCCGTTCTACTTATATTATGTTTTATGTAATCAATATTGTGCTTCAGTGGTGTGCCCGAATGTTGATTTTCGCTCTTCTGAGAGATATGAGAGAGAGGGGACTGAATCAGAAACAGATGATCTGTGTGGGATACAGCCGCGCAGCAGAGGAATACATTGACAGAGTTCTTGCCAATCCTCAGTGGGGATATGTGATCCGCGGAATACTGGATGACAATGTTCCGGCAGGAACAGAGTACAAGGGAATCAAAGTTCTTGGAAGGATTGCCAATCTGAATATAATACTTCCGGAGAACCGGCTGGATGAAATAGCGATCACTCTGGGCTTAAGTGAATATTACCGCCTGGAAGAGATTGTAGCACTGTGTGAAAAATCTGGAGTACACACCAAGTTTATCCCGGATTATAATAAGATCATTCCGACAAAACCATACACAGAAGATATACTGGGACTTCCGGTTATCAATATCCGTTATGTACCGTTGAACAATACATTCAATGCACTGGTCAAGCGGGCGATGGACATTGCAGGATCTATTGTTGGAATCATAGTAACCTCACCGCTGATGCTGTTAATGTGTGTTATCATTAAGCTGACATCACCGGGACCACTGATCTATAAACAGGAGAGGGTTGGACTTCATAACCAGACTTTTCGGATGTACAAGTTCCGTTCCATGGAAGTACAGCCGGAATCGGAAGAGAAGAAGGCATGGACAGTAAAGAATGACCCAAGAGTAACACCCATCGGAAAGTTTATGCGTCACACCAGTATTGATGAACTGCCACAGCTTTTCAACATACTGAAGGGTAACATGAGTCTTGTGGGACCACGACCGGAGCGGCCGTTTTTTGTAGAGAAATTCAGAGAAGAAATCCCGAGATATATGGTGAAACATCAGGTTCGCCCGGGACTTACCGGCTGGGCTCAGGTGAATGGTTACCGCGGAGACACATCCATAAGAAAAAGAATCGAATATGACCTTTATTACATTGAAAACTGGAGCATAGGGCTGGATATCAAGATTATATTCCTTACATTTTTCAAGGGATTTATAAACAAGAATGCATATTAAGATAAGGGGAAAGAGTATGGCTAAACCAGGAAAAAAGAAAAAAGTACTGTTTGTGCTTGAAATCATTGTACTGCTGCTGTTTATTGGCGGGCTGTATGTGTATGGACAGATTTCTTCCAGGCTGGATAAGATTGAGCAGCCGGAACTGAAAAAGGAAAAAATAGTCGTAAACCAGGAAGCACCAAAGATGACAGGCTACAAGACCTATGTGCTGTTTGGTATTGATACCAGAGGGGAAGGCTCCCAGTATTCTGCACAGAACAGTGATACCATGATCATTGTGAGTGTAAACAACGATACAAAAGAAGTGCGTATGGTTTCCGTATACAGAGATACACTTCTCAATGTTGGAGATGATACCTATACGAAGGCAAATGCAGCCTATGCGCTGGGTGGTCCGGAACAGGCGATCACTATGTTAAATACAAACCTGGATCTGGATATTTCCGATTATGCGACGGCCGATTTTTCTGCACTTGTAGAAGTGGTAGATGATCTTGGCGGTCTTGATATTCCGTTATCTTATGCGGAAATTGAACATATGAATAACTATTGCGTGGAAACATCCAAGCTGACAGGGAAAGATTACACTCCAATCGAGAAACCGGAGCCAAAGCCGGAAGATGAGGAAGCCATTGTAGGAACTTATCATCTGAACGGTGTACAGGCGACATCCTATTGCCGTATCCGTTATACTGCAAGTCTTGATATGGGACGTACAGAGCGTCAGAGACGAGTACTTGGAATGCTCTTTGACAAGGCGAAGATAGCGGGTCTTTCTTCTATTTTTAAGATTATGGATGATGTATTCCCGATGGTTACAACATCTCTTTCAAAACAGGATATTCTGGGACTTATTCCGACTCTGATCGGATATAAATTTACAGACAGCACGGGATTCCCGCAGAAGTTTAAATTCTCCAATATCAAGGGAAGTATTATTGTTCCTACTGATCTTGAGAACAATGTAGTTGAACTTCACAAGTTCCTGTATGATGATCAGGATTATACTCCGTCTTCTGAGGTAGTGGCCCGCAGTAATAAGATACTTGAGATCGTCGGCGGAGAAAGTAAGCTGGATGATGCAGCCAAGACTACGACACAGGACACTGATACCACAAATGCAAATGACACTTTTGTATGGTCCGGCGATAATACCTCCGGCAGTACGGATAACAGCGGCGATTATGATTATGACAATGATTATGATAACGGTGGTTATGATGGCGGTTATG
>OGIU01001678.1_pt1 | contig 10102 bp, 9 predicted proteins | sample 1571791 | NCBI WGS metagenome assembly OGIU01 (sample SAMEA2582104, study PRJEB24529) | metagenome | biome: Human gut stool | place: China | collected 2011
AATTAATTATTAGAGATAAAAAGAGATATGGCATTACTCCAAATTGCAGAGCCAGGACAAACGGCTGCACCACATCAACATCGTCTTGCGGTAGGGATTGATTTAGGTACAACAAACTCTTTAGTTGCCGCAGTGCGTAGCGGTCAAGCCACCATTTTGAATGATGAACAAGACAGAAGCCTTGTGCCTTCAGGCGTTTACTATGGTGAAAATGAAAAACTTGTTGGTACAGAAGCATTTGCAAAAGCTGCAATTGATCCTAAAAATACGATTATTTCTGTGAAACGTCTGATTGGACGTAGCCTTGATGATGTGCAATCTCGTTATACCAATTTGCCCTATGAATTTGTAGTAAGTGAAAATGGGTTGCCATTATTGGTGACACATCAAGGTAAAAAAAGCCCAATTGAAGTCTCTGCGGATATTTTATCTCGTTTAAATTATATTGCAGAACAACGCCTTGCAGGTGAGCTTTCTGGTGTGGTGATTACTGTCCCTGCTTATTTTGATGATGCTCAACGCCAAAGTACGAAAGATGCAGCACGTCTTGCAGGGTTAAATGTATTACGTTTATTAAATGAACCCACTGCTGCTGCAGTCGCTTATGGCTTAGATAGCGGAAAAGAAGGCGTCATTGCTGTTTATGACTTAGGTGGCGGTACCTTTGATATCTCAATTTTACGCTTGTCTAAAGGTGTATTTGAAGTTTTAGCAACGGGTGGGGATACTGCTTTAGGTGGTGATGATTTTGACCATTTAATTGCAGATTGGATTGTTGATCAAGCAGGTATTCAACCACAAAATGTGAATGAGCAACGTGAACTTTTAAGTTTATCCACACAAACTAAAATTGCCTTAACAAGTGCACAAAGTGCGGTCATTTCTTGGCGCGGATTTAAAGGTGAGTTAAGTCGTGAGCAATTCAATGAATTAATCCACTCACTAGTAAAACGCTCTTTATTAACCTGTCGTCGAGCATTGAAAGATGCGCATGTTGAAGCTGAAGACGTACAAGAAGTAGTTATGGTTGGTGGTTCAACTCGCGTACCTTACGTACGTGAGCAAGTGGGCGAATTCTTCGGTAAAACACCATTAACCTCTATCGACCCAGATAAAGTAGTTGCCTTAGGTGCGGCTATTCAAGCGGATATTTTAGTGGGCAACAAGAATGACAGTGATATGTTGTTACTCGATGTTGTGCCGCTTTCTTTAGGTATTGAAACCATGGGTGGTTTAGTGGAGAAAATTATTCCACGTAACACCACGATTCCAGTGGCTCGCGCGCAAGAATTTACTACCTTTAAAGATGGTCAAACTGCAATGACTGTACATGTGGTACAAGGTGAACGAGAGTTGGTGGATGATTGCCGTTCTTTAGGTCGTTTTACATTGCGCGGTATTCCGCCAATGGTGGCAGGCGCGGCTCATATTCGAGTGACTTATCAAGTGGATGCAGATGGCTTATTAAGTGTAACCGCTATGGAAAAATCTACAAAAGTCCAAGCTTCGATTCAAATTAAGCCTTCTTATGGTTTAACGGATGAAGAAGTAACGGCAATGATTAAAGCTTCTTTTGATAATGCACAAGATGATATGCAAGCACGTGAATTAGCCGAGCAACGTGTTGAGGCTGATCGTGTGATTGAAAGCGTGATTGTGGCCTTACAGCAAGATGGGGCAGACTTATTAACCGAAGCTGAATTCCGCCAAATTGAAAATGCATTGAAACAATTAATGGATGTAAAAGAAGGTACAGATCGTAATGCTATTGTTCAGGGGATTAAAGCCCTTGATATCGCGACTCAAGAATTTGCGGCAAGACGAATGAATAAATCCATTAATCAAGCGCTGACAGGTAAATCTGTATCAGATATTGAGCAATAAAGTGCGGTTATAAATTAACGAGTTTTTTATATTGAGGAAAGTAATATGCCAAAAGTGATTTTTTTACCGAATGAAGAATTCTGTCCAGAGGGTATGGTGGTTGATGCAGCAGCAGGCGACAACTTATTAGAAGTAGCGCATAATGCGGGTGTTGAAATTCATCACGCTTGCGATGGTTCTTGTGCTTGTACAACATGCCATGTCGTCATTCGTGAAGGGTTTGATTCATTGAATGAAGCCAGCGATCAAGAAGAAGATATGTTAGATAAAGCATGGGGTTTAGAAATGGATAGCCGTCTTTCTTGCCAATGTATCGTGGGCGATGAAGATTTAGTGGTGGAAATCCCTAAATATAATATTAACCATGCGAATGAGGCGGCTCACTAATGAAATGGACTGATGCCCAACTTATCGCTGAAGAGCTTTATGATCGTAATCCAGATTTAGATCCTAAAACGGTACGTTTCACGGATTTGCATAAGTGGATTTGTGAACTAGACGATTTTGATGATGATCCAATGAAATCTAACGAGAGTATTCTGGAAGCGATTTTGTTGAAATGGTTAGATGAATACGAATAAGCCTGATTACACAGGCTTATTATATCTTTAATTAGTTAATCTGATAGTTTTTGTATATAAAGTTGGTAAACTGGCAACATTTGTAAAACATGGAGTTTCTGCTGATAGATATTGACGTAAGCATCAACAGCAGGTTTTACTAAGTGGTAGTGGTTTTGTTTTCCATTTTCTTCTGGGCTCCATAAATAGTCATCAAAAGCAATAATACCATTATTTTTTACTAATTTATGGGCTAAAATAGCATCAAATAGTACATCTGGGGCTTCATGAGAACCATCTACATAGATAAAATCAAATTTTCCGGCTTCGCCTTTTGCTAATAGTTCAATCATTTTAGTATGGGAATATCCCTTATGTTTGATAATATTAAGGGATTTTCCGCATCGTTTGGCATAAATCATTAATGTTTGAATATTCTCATTGAAAGATTGCTCAACGGAACTCATATCCCATTTTCCTTGATGCTCTAATCCGCCCTCCCAAGAATCAATACAATGAATTTCTATTTCATTATGGTATTTAAGCATTTCTTCAGTAAAAAAATGAGTTGAACGCCCTTCAAATGAACCAATTTCTAAGATTCGTTGAGGTGTAAATTGTTCAAAAATATAGGATAGAGATGGGATATTGTGAGTAAACCAGTCAGTACTGAAATGGACAGTTAAATTATCTTTAGCTACTTTGTTTGACATTTTAAATCCTTGGATTATATTAAATATAAACCGCACTTTATTACTAAAGTGCGGTTATTTTTATCGTTGTTTTTAATTATTTTTTCTTCGCGTATTTTAAGGAGTCAATAGCAACCGCGAGGATGATAATGCTACCTTTAATGATATATTGCCAGTAAGGATTTACACCGATGTAAGTTAAACCGTAGTTAATAACGGTGAAGATGATAACACCCGTGATTACACCGATAACAGTACCCACACCACCAGCGAAAGATACACCACCTACTACGCAGGCAGCAATCGCATCTAATTCATACATGAAACCAAGGTTGTTGGTAGCACTACCGATACGACCTGCTTCTAACATACCACCGAATGCATAGAACATACCAGCAATCATGTAAATCACAACAAGGTTACGTGCTACGTTTACGCCAGATACTTTTGCTGCTTCAGGGTTACCACCGATAGCAAAGATATTTTTACCGAAGCGTGTTTTATTCCACATCACCCAAACTAAGAATGCACAAATTGCCGCATAAATAGTGATGTAGGATAATTTAAACGAACCAAGTCTGAAGAAGCCTTGTGCGAAGTTAGAGAAAGATTCACTGAAGCCTGCAATTGGTGAGCCACCCACACCATCATAATAAAGTGAGTTGAAACCGTAAACGATGATCATGGTACCCATGGTTGCAATGAACGGGGTTACATTGAGATAAGCGATAACCAAACCATTTACTAAGCCGATTACAGCACCTACCGCACAAACAGTCAGGATAACCACTGGAATAGGAATCTCACCTAAATCCGGGAACACGCGGTTCATGTTTTCCATTGACTGCAAGAGAGTCGCAGAAATAACCGCGGCTAAACCGACTTGGCGACCGGCTGATAAGTCGGTACCTTGAGTAATAAGCAAGCCTGCAACACCAAGGGCGATAATGAGGCGGACGGATGATTGAGTTAAAATGTTACTAAAGTTGCGAACATTCAAGAATGTTGGATCTTGTGCGATGATGATGCCAAGTAAAATCAACAACACAAAATAAATCGCATTTTGTTTTAAGAAATCGAATGATTTATTTTTTGGTAAGGCACTCATAATTTGTTCCTTTATGATTTATAAATATTTTGCGGCAAGTTGCAAAATTTCTTCTTGAGACGTTTTTGCCGTTTCAACGATGCCGGCAACACGACCATTACTCATGACCAAAATTCGGTCTGTTACGCCTAATAGTTCCGGCATTTCTGATGAAATCATAATGATGCCTTTATCTTTTTTAGCGAGTTCTTGAATGAGCTGATAAATTTCAAATTTTGCCCCAATATCAATACCACGAGTTGGTTCGTCGAGCATTAAGATATCTGGTTGGGTTAAAAGCCAACGGCCGATAATGACTTTTTGTTGATTACCACCAGAAAGCGATCCAATCGTTGTTTTGTGAGAAGGTGTTTTCACGTTCATCGCATCAATCACCCATTGTGTATCGCTCGCCATTTTTTTGTTGCTGAGCAATTTCCATGGGGTGAGGTAAGATTTCATATTTGAAATCAAAGAGTTAAATTCAATGCTTAGGTTTGAATAAATCCCGGTTGAACGACGTTCCTCAGTCACCAAAGCAAAACCGTGGTTAATCGCCTCAAGTGCGGTATGATTTTTCACGATTTTTCCGTTGAGTTTGATCGTCCCTTCTTTTAATTCGCGTACACCAAAAATGGCTTCCACAATATCAGTTCGTTTTGCACCAACAAGACCTGCAATACCTAAAATTTCACCTTTGCGTAAATTAAAGGAAACATCTTGAATGGAAGGTTGATTCACCGCAGTTAAATGTTCCACTTCAAGCGTGATTTCTTTAGGTACGTTTGTTTTTTCTGGGAAACGTTGTGTTAATTCACGGCCAACCATCATTGAAACAATTTCTTCCATGGTGGTGCCTTTAACTTCAACGGTATTGATCCGTTTACCATCACGAAGAATGGTGATTTCATCACAAATTTTGAAGATTTCATCCATTTTGTGTGAAATATAAATAATGCCACAACCGCGATCTTTTAATTTTTGAATAATTTTGAAAAGATGTTCCACTTCTTTTTCTGAAAGTGAGGATGTTGGCTCATCCATAATTACGATTTTAGCGTTATAAGAGAACGCTTTCGCAATTTCGATCATCTGCATTTGTGAAACGGAAAGTTTGGCCACTTTTTCTCTTGGATCAACATCAATATCCAATTCATCGAAAATTGCTTTGGTATCACGATACATTTTGGCGTGATCCACAAAAGGACCTTTAAGTGGGTAGCGACCCAACCATAAGTTATCCATTACACTGGTTTGACGCACCAAGTTAAGTTCTTGGTGAACCATTGAAATCCCATTTTCAAGGGCTTCTTTTGATGTTTTAAAATCAACAGGTTTGCCTAAGAATAAAATTTCACCTTCGTCTTTTGCATAAATTCCGAAGAGGCATTTTAATAATGTCGATTTACCCGCCCCGTTTTCGCCCATCAAGGCGTGAACAGAGTGAGAACGAACTGTTAGATTGGCGTGATCAAGGGCTTTTACACCGGGGAAAGACTTACTGACATCTGTCATCGTCAGTAGTACATCACTGTCTTGGGTTTGAGTTGTCATATCCAACCTCATCAAAAAAGGGGAAAGGGAATTTGGGTTTCCTTTCCCCCTAAAATTAAAGAAAAGCAATAGATTTTCTTATTTTAAGAATTCACTTAGGTTATCTTTATCCACACCAACATAAGGGATACGTACCACACGGTTTTCTAATTTCCATTGTGTACCTTCTGTTGCTGCTTTGCCGTTAGCAAGGTTTGCAGAAAGTTGAACAACTGCTTTACCTTGGTTAACGCCATCGTTTAACACAGTACCAGCAATTTCGCCTTTCTTAATTAATTGAAGCACTTCTGGTAATGCATCTACACCAAAGATTGGTAATTTTTTACCGTGTGCTTTGGTTGCTTCTAATGCACCTAACGCCATACCGTCATTGTTTGAAATAATCATTTCAATTTCGTTAGCTTTAGAGCTAGATAACCATGCATCCACTTTATCTTTTGCCATTGCTGCATCCCACATACCGGTATCAATAAATAATTGTTCGGTAGGAATACCTTTAGCATTTAATTGCTCAATCACATATTTAGTACGTGCTTCAGCATCTGGGTGGCCTGGTTCACCTTTTAATAATACATATTGGATTTTACCGTCTTTATTTAAGTCTAAGGCTGGCATTGCTTTCCATTGTTTTGCAATTAAATCACCTTGGATTAAGCCTGATTCTTTCGGGTCGGTACCAACATAGTAAGCGTGATCGTAGCTACCAATTGCTTTAGCACCTGGATCTTTATTGAAGAAAACAACAGGAATGTCATCTTGTTTAGCTTTCTTGATAACAGTTGAAGCTGCAGCTGGGTCCACTAAGTTAATCGCTAAAGCTTTTACACCTTTAGAAAGCAAACCATCTACTTGGTCATTTTGAATAGATTGTGCATTTTGAGAGTCATTCATTAATAACTCAATGCCGCCAAGCGCTTTCGCTTCTTTATCGATTTCTTTACGCATTAATGACATGAAGTTGTCATCATATTTATAAATGGTAACACCAATACGGTTATCGGCTGCGAAACTTGAAGTTGCTGAACCTAAACCGATTGCTAAAGCGACTGCACTTAATACTGCTGTTTTTTTCATAAAAACGCTCCTATGTAGAGAAAGAGATTTTATTGTTGATTTTTTATATATCAAATAGAGGAATGTTGCGTACATCTATTGCAACTGAATGCATCATAACGAAATCAAAACTGTTAATCTGTGATCAAACTCACATAAATGAAAACGATTACATAGCAATGTTTAAATTTGTGATCTCCATCACGGTTTTATTGCATTTTCTACGGAAAAACGTCTCACTAATGTTGGATTAAATTGAACAACAGTCGGTGTGACAATAGACGAATCGACTAAACTTAACGCTAGTTTTGCCGCATAATTTGCCATTAAATCAATTGGGTATCTAATTGTAGTGAGTTTTGGGATTAAATATCGAGCAATCGGCATATCATCAAATCCCACAATGGAAAATTGTTTCGGTACTTTGATATTGTTTTCATTTAAAACGGAAATCGCACCCGCTGCCATGGTATCGTTATAGGCTACTACAGCGGTTAAATTGGAGTTGTAGCTCAATAAATCAATCATGGCCTTTTCACCACCTTCAAAATCAGGTGAATTATGCACAATGGCTTGTTCTACAATGGGGAAGTTATGCGCTTCTAAGGCCTCTAGATAGCCTTCCTTACGCTTATGTACATCCTTATATAATTAAGTAAAACCAATATAGGCGATGTGTTTATGACCATAACGAATCAGCATTTCAGTGGCAAGATAGGTACCTTGGCAGTTATCAAGGCTGACGCAACGATTTTCATAGCCTGCAATCACTCGGTTAATAACCACCATACCGGGTACATTTTCTAAATAATGCTGTAACTCTCCGTCAGAAAGGGCTTTGGAATGAACGACCAGACAGCTACAACGCTTGCGTAGCAAGGTATCAATGGCTTCACGCTCTTTTTCTGCATGATGGTATCCAATGCCGATCAAAATCGTTTTTTGATGCTCTTCAGCGACTTTATCGACCGATTTAACCAAGATAGCAAAGAACGGATCCGTTACATCGGTAACCACCACGCCAATGGTATCGGTATTTTGCACGGCCAGAGCTTGTGCGTTTGCATTGGGTTGATAATTTAAGACTTCCATCGCGCGTTGTACCGAGTAACGGGTTTTTTCACTCACAGATGGGGAGCGATTAATCACCCGGGAAACAGTGGCAACCGACACGCAAGCTAATTCAGCAACATCTCGAATTGTAGGCATAACTGGGCTCTCATTTATTTTTTCATAGCAATTATCATAGTAAATTTGAATAAAATTGAAAGCGGTTACTTTCAAAAATGCTACATTCGTCACAAAAAAGTGATTGGATGAGCGGCTTATTTCCTGATTTTGTGATAATGATCACGGTTTATTTTTTTTAATTTGTTATCTTATGAGAAAATTTTTTGTAATCGTTTACATTTTGGAGCAAAAATATGAGCGAAACCGTATTTGAACCGACAGATCATCCACATCGTCGTTATAATCCATTAATTGACCAATGGGTTTTAGTCTCGCCACATCGTGCTAAACGTCCATGGCAGGGGCAACAAGAAAAAGTGAGTGAGGAACAAAAGCCAAGCCACGATCCAAATTGTTATCTTTGCCCGCGTAATAAACGTATCACGGGCGAACCTAATCCGGATTACCATCAACCTTATGTATTCAAAAATGATTTCTCGGCTTTATTAGAAGATACACCCGCGCCAGAGCAATCAGTCGATCCTCTTTTCCAAATGAGCCAAGCTCGTGGTGAAAGCCGTGTTATTTGTTTTTCACCTGATCACAGCAAAACCTTGCCATTATTGACCGCACTTGAAATTGAAGAAGTGATTAAAGTGTGGCAAGAGCAATTGCGTGAACTGGGTCAAAAATATCAGTGGGTACAGATTTTCGAAAATAAAGGTGCGGCAATGGGATGTTCCAATCCACATCCGCACGGACAAATTTGGGCAAATAGCTTTTTACCGAATGAAGTCGCACGTGAAGATGTTGCTCAGCGAAATTATTATGAAAAACACAGTTCTGTACTTTTAGTGGATTACGTTCAAAAAGAATTAGAGAAAAAAGAACGTATTGTGGTGGAAACCGAGCATTGGGTTGCTGTGGTGCCTTATTGGGCGGTGTGGCCGTTTGAAACCCTGTTATTACCAAAAGTGCATGTTAAACGCTTAACAGAATTAACTGAGGCTCAAGCTAAAGATCTTGCCGTGATATTGAAAAAACTGGCAACAAAATACGATAACTTATTTGAAACGTCTTTTCCTTATTCGATGGGCTTCCATGCAGCCCCATTTAATAATGAAGATAACGAACATTGGCAGCTTCATGCGCATTTTTATCCACCGTTGTTACGTTCTGCTACGGTTCGCAAATTTATGGTGGGTTATGAAATGCTAGGTGAAAGCCAACGTGACCTCACCGCTGAACAAGCCGCAGAAAGATTACGAGCGTTAAGCGAAGTACATTATAAAGAACGTTAAGAAATCCTTTCCCTCTTGAATTAAGAGGGAGTGTGAAAGATAAAGGAAAATAATATGACTCCAGTCCAAAAATCCCAACACATTTTTACGCAAAAATATAATAAGCAACCTGAACTGACCGTATATGCGCCAGGTCGTGTGAACATTATCGGCGAACATACCGACTACAATGATGGCTTTGTGATGCCTTGTGCAATCAATTATGGTACAGCCATAGCGGGATCAAAACGTGCTGATCATATTTGGAATGTTTATGCCGCAGATCTTGATCTTGAGGATACCTTTTCTCTTGATGAAGATTTCCCTCAAAGTGAGCAAAAATGGGCAAATTATGTGCGTGGCGTTGTGAAATTTATTCAAGAACGTTACCCACAATTTAAACAAGGTGCTGATTTAGTGATTTCTGGAAATGTACCACATTCTTCTGGTTTGAGTTCTTCTGCTGCTCTTGAAGTAGCGACGGGTAAGTTCTGCCAACAACTCAGTGATTTACCTTTAACACATACAGAGATTGCTTTAATTGGTCAAAAAGCTGAAAACAAATTTGTAGGCGCAAATTGCGGAAACATGGATCAATTAATTTCTGCTTTAGGACAAAAAGATCATCTCTTAATGATTGATTGCCGTAGCTTAGAAACACAGCCAACGCCTGTGCCGAAAGATGTCGCTGTTATCATTGTGAACTCAAATGTACCCCATGATTTGGTGACGGGTGAATACAATACACGCCGTTGGCAATGTGAAAAAGCGGCAGAATTCTTTGGTGTGAAAGCGTTGCGTGATGTATCAGTAGAAGAATTC
>OGIU01001679.1_pt1 | contig 10096 bp, 9 predicted proteins | sample 1571791 | NCBI WGS metagenome assembly OGIU01 (sample SAMEA2582104, study PRJEB24529) | metagenome | biome: Human gut stool | place: China | collected 2011
GGCCAACAGGCCGACGACCGGAACTGGACAGCCTGCCTGTAAGATCATTCATAATTATGGAGGCAAAAATCATGAAAATGGCAAAGAAGTTTCTGGCCGTCGCCCTCGCCGGCGTTCTGGCACTGTCCGTTCTGACCGGCTGCGGCAACAGCGTCAAGAGCAAGGATGTCGCGAAAGCTCTGACCAAGATGGGCATCGATGCCGAGCAGGACAAGGACGTGGATAAGGCTGCTGAGAACACCCTGACGGCTATCGAGGCTATCATCAATTCTGAGACCAACACCAATGCTGACGAAGAGCAAAAGATCACTCTGGATAATGCTGTTGGGACTACTGGCAAGCTCATTGCGGCTAGCGGCGTCATGACTGGTGCTGACACCGGAAGCAAGGTCCAGACGGCTCTGGGCATTCAGGCTGGCGGCGCAAACGAGAACAAGCTGGTCCGTGTTGCTCTGGTCAAGACCGAGAATGCCAAGAAGGACGCAAACCTGCAGGCTGGCATTGTGGTGAAGGGTCTGGTCACTGCTAAAGTTGCTGACACCACCAAGGCTGTTAATCCCGGCAAGCTGGGCACTGCCAAGACCAGTGACGGCAAGTACATGCTGGTCGTCATCGTCAACGAGATTTCTGCAGACTGATTTTCTCTTCCCCATGTGAGGACTGCCGCAAGGCGATAGATTCCCCATAAATAAAGATGACAACAGGCCCCGGAGTGGAAAAACCCCGGGGTCTGTTGTTTTTTTGTTTTTTTGCGCAGCTCCGGCTATATTGTATCCAACCTTCCATACGGAATCTTACAGGATATTAAGGAATTTCTTAACAAACCGTAACGAGAAGGGCTTTGGGCTGTAAGTTTGAGCCTGTATACTGGAACCATAACGAACGGGAATGATTCCGGAGGATAAAACGGAATGCATCCCCGGCACATGAAAAAAGGAAAGGAAGTACAAACCCATGAGTGATACGATCCTCGCTCTGCTCGGCTTTGCAACGGTGATCACGGTCATCGTCCTGCTGCTGCGCAATGTCACGGTCCCTGCACTGGCATTCGTCAGCGTCTCGACCATCACCGCAGCCATTCTGGTTGCTACCGGTGCTTTCACCCTGGATGAAATGGCCGGCTTTATCAAGGAGGGCGTCAAGGGCGTCCACGGTACGGCAATCCTGTTCATCTTCTCCGTCCTGTTCTTCGGCGTCATGACCGACGCGGGCATGTTCGACAAGATCATCGGTGCGCTGATGAAGAAGGTCGGCAACAACGTCGTCGGCGTTGCCCTGATGACCTGTCTCATCGCCATCATCGGCCATCTGGACGGCGGCGGCGCTTCCACCTTCCTCATCACCATCCCTGCCATGCTGCCCGTCTACAAGCGCCTGCACATGCGCCGTGAGACCCTGCTGCTCATCTGCGTTACGTCGATGGGTGTCATGAACCTGCTGCCCTGGGGCGGCCCCACCATGCGTGCCGCCAGCGTTCTGGGCGTTGAGTCCAATGACCTGTGGAGTCAGATCCTTCCGATGCAGATCGTCGGCCTGGTTCTGGCTGTCGGCACTGCCATCTTCTGGGGCCTGCAGGAGAAGAGGCGCATTGCCAAGCTGGGCGATGCTGCCGTAGAGGATGTCGGCAAGTACGATGATTCGGATAGCGAAGAGAAGAACAATGAGCTGGCTCGCCCGAAGAACTTCATCTTCAATGTTATCCTGACTCTGGCCGTCATCATCGTGCTGGTCCTGGACATCTTCCCCTCTTACTACGTCTTCATGGTCGGCTGCGCTCTGGGCATTCTGGTCAACTACCGCGGCAAGAAGCTGCAGAACTCCATCATCAAGAGCCATGCGGCTTCCGGCCTGACCATGGCCTCCACCATTCTGTGTGCCGGTGTCTTCCTCGGTGTCCTGAGCAAGAGCGGCATCATGGAGAAGATGGCCATCATGATGGCCAGCGTCATCCCCGCCTCTCTGGGCCGTTTCCTGCCCGTCATCATCGGCGTCCTGAGCGTGCCTCTGGCTCTGCTGTTCGATACCGACTCCTACTTCTACGGCCTGCTGCCCGTCCTGATCAGTGTTGGCAACCAGTTCGGCGTCAACCCGGCTCACATCGCCATCGCAATGGTCGTCTGCCGCAACTGCGCTACCTTCATCAGCCCGGTGGCTCCCGCTACCTATCTGGGCATCGGTCTGGCCGGTGTCGAGATCAAGGACCACATCAAGTACTGCTTCGGCTGGCAGTGGGGTGTTTCCATCGTCTGCCTCGTCGCTGGTCTGATCCTCGGCGTCATCCACTTCTGATAAACTGAGTTCCCGCCCGGCTGCCCTTCGTTGGACGGCCGGGCATTTTTGCAGAACGATTTTACCACTTTTTCCCAAGGAGGCTGCTGCAATGCGTGAGACCCCAGTCTGCACCGCGGCCGATGCCATCTACAAGCTGGCGGCGGGCAATCTGAAATACCTGAACGCGGAAAACGGGAGCGGCGATATTTCCCGCCGTATCCGGATGTCCACCTGGGCGAAGGGCCAGTCGCCCTACGCCATCATCGTCACCTGTTCGGATTCCCGGGTCATCCCGGAGAACATCTTCTCGGCGGGCATCGGTGAGCTGTTCGTCATCCGGCTGGCGGGCAACATCATCGACGACCACCAGCTGGGCAGCATCGAGTACGCTGCCGGCCATCTGGGCTGTCGGCTGGTGGTGGTGCTGGGCCACACCCACTGCGGCGCGGTGGATGCCGCCATCAACTCCGAGTCCTCCGGCTATATCCGCTACATCACGGACGAGATAAAAAAGGCCATCGGGGACGAAACAGACCCCTACAAGGCCAGCTGTCTCAATGTCCGGCACAGTGTGCAGGAGATCGAAAAGAGCCTGTGCATCCATAACATCGAGGAGGAAACGGGCCTGCGGGTCGTCGGTGCGATGTACCACATCGAGGACGGCAGCGTCGAATTCCTGTAAGGAACTCCCAGCATTGCGGCGAAACGGCCCTTTCCCAGACCGGGAAAGGGCCGTTTCCTCTGTTTGACAATCCGGCCTCGTTCGCTTATACTGACAGCGGAAAAAGAAACCGACGGAGGGACGGAATATGGTACAGGTAGATCTGATCACAGGATTTCTCGGGGCAGGGAAGACTACTTTCCTGCGCAGATACGCGGCATGGTGGGCCGGGCAGGGCGTCAAAGTCTGTGTGCTGGAAAACGACTTCGGCGCGGTGAACGTGGACGCCATGCTCCTGCAGGACCTGGAGGCCCAGGGCGTGGAGCTGGAGACCATCAGCGGCGGCTGCGACTGCGACACCCACCAGCGCCGGATGCGGACGAAGCTCATCTCCATGGCCATGCGGGGCTTTGAGCGGGTCATCGTGGAGCCCAGCGGCATCTTTGACGTGGACGAGTTCTTCGACGTGCTGCGGGACGAGCCGCTGGACCGCTGGTATCAGCTGGGCAATGTCATCGCCATCGTGGATGCTCTTCTGCCGGAGGCGCTTTCCCCGCAGGCAGAATATATCCTCGCTTCCGAGAGTGCATGGGCGGGCAGTGTCCTCCTGAGCCGCTGTCAGCTGGCCTCTGACGCGCAGAAGCAGGGGGCAGAAGCCCATCTGGCCCGTGCGCTGGAAGCCTGCAAGTGCTCCCGGAAGTTCGGCCCGGAGGAGATCATTGCGAAGGACTGGGCCGATCTGACGGCCGACGATATGGCCCGCATCGCAAAGTGCGGCTACCGGCAGGCCAGCTGCGAAAAGCTCCACTTCGACGCGCACGATGCTTTTACCTCGGCCTACTTCCTCGAGCTGGGTCTGCCCCGTGCTCAGCTGGAAAAGAACATCCCGTCCCTCTTCACCGACCCTGCCTGCGGAAATGTCCTCCGGGTGAAAGGCTTCGTGGAGGATGATGGCCGGTGGTATGAGCTGAATGCTGCCGCCGCCGGTCTGACGGCGGCCCCCATCCCGCAGGGACAGCAGGTGCTCATCGTCATCGGTGAGGGGCTGGACAAGGCCCGGCTGGAAGAAGACCTGAGACAATGAGTTTCCCACAATGAAACAGAGAATTGTGCAATATTGATTGCGCCGACCCTCCTGCAGCGTTATAATAGAGAAAAATAGATCAGGAGGCCGTTTCATGAGCACTTCGACCACCCAAAAGCCGACCACCCGCCGCATCGTGGGCATGGTGGTGGGCATTGTCATTATTGGTCTGGGCATCGCCCTCTTCAAGCAGTCCCATCTCGGCAACGACTCCATCAGCGCGCTGAATATGCGCCTTGCCGAGCTGCTGGGCATCTCGCTGGGCGTGCAGAACGTCGCCACCAACATCCTCTTCTTTGCGCTGGAATTCTGGTTCGGGCGCAAGTACATCGGCCTTGGCACCTTCGTCAACGGCATCGGCATGGGGTTCATCATAACCTTCTTCTACGACCCCATTGCCGCGGCCTTCGGCCCGGCAGCGTCCCTGCCGGAACAGCTGGTGTGGGTGGTGCTGGCCGTCCTTGTGACGGCGCTGGGCGCGTCCCTCTACCAGACGGCTGACCTCGGCATTGCGCCCTACGATTACCTCTCGCTGGGTCTGCGGGACTACACGCACTTCCAGTACTTCGGCTGCCGCGTCTTCACCGACGCCTTCTGCGCCCTGCTCTGCTGGCTCCTGGGCGGTCTTGTGGGTCTGGGTACCCTCATCTGCGCGTTCTGCCTCGGACCCTTCATCCAGTTCTTCAACGGCCTCGTCTCCGAGCGGGTCCTGCAGTATAAGCCCGAAAAAGCATGAGCATAACAAAAAAGACATCTGCCGGCGGCAGATGTCTTTTTTGTATCTTACTCGAATTTGAACAGCGGCGTGCCGGTGGAGACGATGCCGCCCGCGATGATATGGAGCTTTGGCAGGTCGTCGGCGTTGGTCACGATGACGGCGCTCTCGGTGGAGAGCCCGGCGGCGCGGATGGCGTCGAGGTCCACGTTCAGCAGGGACGTTCCGGCTTTGACGGCCTGTCCTTCCCTGACCAGCGGGGTGAAGCCGCTGCCCCGCAGGGCGATGGTGTCCATCCCGATGTGGATGAGCAGCTCGATGCCCTCGGTGCTTTCCAGCCCCACAGCGTGGAGGGTGGGGACGATGGAAGTGACCTTCCCGTCGAAGGGAGCGTAGACCGTGTCGCCGGTGGGCTCGATGCCGCAGCCCGGGCCGAGGATGGCTGCGGCGAACGTCTCGTCCGGGAGCTGTTCCAGCGGGAGAACGATGCCGTCCATGGGAGCTTTGACGACCATCTTTTCACCGGGGAACCGCGTCTCTTCCGCAGTCTTTGCCCTGCCGCCGAAGAGCCTGTCAAAAAAGCTCATTGTGAAAATCCTTCCTTCCTGTCATCCGGAAAAATAATAGCGCAGAAGATCGTAAACTCAAAAAGGGCAAGGATACACAGTCTGGTGTATGCTTGCCCATTTCTCGCATTCTGCGTTGTTCTTTTTAAACCATACCATACCCGGCCGAAAAATTCAATCAGTATCCTGCACAAAGAGAATGCAGAAACTTCGGCGAAACGCCAAAGAAAAACCCGGGCATGGAATTTACATCAGAGCGATGAGCTGCTCGATCTCTTCCATCTTAGTGGCCCAGCTGGTGGCGATGCGGACAACGGTGTGGCTGTCGTCGAACTTCTCCCAGAAGCCGAACTTTGCCTTGCCTTCCAGCGCGGACAGCTGGGTGTTTTCCAGCACGACGAAGAGCTGGTTGGTGGGGGAGTCCATAAAGAAGCGGTAGCCCTTTGCGGCGAGGCCCTTCTTGAGGGCGTTGGCCGTCTCGATGGCGTTGCGGCTGATGCGGGTGTAGAGGTCGTCGGTGAAGAGGACGTCGAACTGGATGCCCATGAGGCGGCCCTTGGCCAGCAGAGCGCCCTGCTGCTTGACCATCGTCATGAAGTGGGCCGGTGCGCCGTGGGGGAAGACCACGGCCTCGCCGCAGAGTGCGCCCACCTTGGTGCCGCCGATGTAGAAGACGTCGGTGAGCCGGGCGAGGTCTGCCAGGGTCACGTCGGTGCCTTCGCTCACCAGCGCATAACCCAGACGTGCGCCGTCCACGAAGAGGGGCATATGGTAGGTGTGGCAGACGGCGGACAGGGCCTCGAGCTCAGCCTTGCTGTACAGGGTGCCGTACTCGGTGGGGTGGGAGATATACACCATGCCGGGGAAGACCATGTGGTCGTGGTTCGAGTCGGCGTAGAAGGTCTTGCAGAAATCCTCCACCGTGGCGGCGTCCAGCTTGCCGTTCTTCTGGGGCAGGCCGATGACCTTGTGGCCGGTGAACTCGATGGCACCCGCCTCATGACCGGCCACATGGCCGGTGGCGGCGGCGACGACGCCCTCCCAGCGGCGGAGCGTGGAGGCGATGACGATGGAGTTGGCCTGGGTGCCGCCCGAGATGAAGAAAACATCTGCCTCGGGGCAGGCGCAGGCGGCGCGGATCTTCTCCTTTGCGCTGGCGCAGTAGGGGTCGGTGCCGTAGCCGGACACCTTCTCGAAGTTCGTTTCCGTCAGCTTCTGCAGGATGGCGGGATGCGCACCCTCGCAGTAGTCGTTCTCAAAATACAGCATATTCTTTCCCTTTCCTTTATTACGATAAAGAAGATGATCCTATTGTGAGCCAGGAACGCACGTTTGTCAACCCTTTGAAACCATGGAAAAATACCCACCCTTTGCTGTATCTTTAATTTATTTGTGGTATACTTTTACAGTGGTACCGAATATAGATCGGGAGGGACAGCAAATGAAGCAGATGCTCCGGAAAAAGGACGTCTGGGTACTTTTGGCGGCGCTCATCGGGGCGTTCGCCTGTGTGACGCTCATCCAGTTCATCAGCGGCCGCATCGACGGTGTGGCCTCGATGGTGTTCCTGCTGGCGGTGTTTTTTGTTTCCATGTACACCGACGGCTACTGGTGGGGCGTGGCCGGTTCTGTCATCAGCGTGCTGGCGGTCAACTTCGCGTTCCGCACGCCCTACTTTGCCTTCAACTTCACCATCCCGGAGAACATCTTCTCCGGCGTGGTGATGCTGGTGGTCTCCTTCATGACGAGCACCCTGACCACCCGCATCAAAAAGCAGGAGCAGCTGCGGATGGAGAGCGAGACAGAGAAAATGCGGGCCAACCTCCTGCGGGCTGTCTCCCACGACCTGCGCACCCCGCTGACGTCCATCTACGGGGCCTGCTCTACGGTCATCGACAACTACGACTCGCTGGGCCGGGAGCAGAAGATAAAGCTCCTTTCCGAGGCCTGTGCCGACGCCCAGTGGCTCAACCGGATGGTGGAGAATCTGCTCTCCGTCACCCGCATCGACGCCGACGGCGTCGCCGTCCAGAAGACGCCCACCGTGCTGGAAGAGCTGGTGGATACGGTGCTGGTGCGGTTCCAGAAGCTCCACCCCGGCGTACCGGTGGAAGTAAAGCTTCCGGATGACTTCATCGTCATCCCGATGGACTCCATGCTCATCCAGCAGGTGCTGACGAACCTTTTGGAAAACGCGGTGCTCCACGCCAAGGGGATGACCCGCCTGACGCTGCGGGTGTTCACGCTGGGGCAGCGGGCGGTGTTTGAAGTCGTTGACAACGGCTGCGGCATTCCGAAAGAGCGGCTCAAGACCCTCTTCACCGGCACGACCCTGACGCAGGATACCTCGTCGGGCGGCAAGCACGGCATGGGCATCGGGCTGTCGGTGTGCGCGGCCATCATCAAAGCCCACGGCGGCGAGATAAAGGCCGAGAGCACGCCCGGCGAGGGTACGACCATCCGGTTCTGGCTGGAGACCGAAGAAGTGGATACGGAGGAAACAGAGGATGAGCAATAATAAATTCAAGGTACTTATCATCGAGGATGAGGCGAACATCTGCAGCTTCATCCAGACCCTGCTGGAGACCAACGGCTATCAGGCGCTGGTGGCCCAGACCTGCGTGATGGGCATGACCATGTTCATCTCCTATAACCCGGACCTCGTCATCCTGGACCTCGGCCTGCCCGACCGGGACGGTCTGGACGCCATACGCTCCATCCGGCAGAAGTATCTGACCCCCATCATCGTCCTGTCGGCCCGCACCACCGAGCAGGATAAGATCGAGGCCCTCGACCTCGGTGCCAACGACTATATCACCAAGCCCTTCGGCACCGGTGAGCTGCTGGCCCGGGTGCGGGCTGCGCTGCGGGTGAACCGCTATGGCGGCGGCAGTCTGCCCGGCGGGGTGTTCAGCGCACAGGGCCTCACCATCAACTACGAGCGCCGCAAGGTGTTCGTGGACGGGCAGGAGGTGCGCCTGACCCAGACGGAATACAACATCGTGGCTTTCCTGTCCGAGCACGCCGGGCGCGTGATGACCTATGCGGCCATCGTCCGGGCCATCTGGGGCGACACGGACGCCAGCAGCACCAAGAAGCTGCAGGTGAATATGGCCAATATCCGCAAAAAGCTGGGCAGCCGCCCGGGCAGCAATACTTATATCCTCAACGAGCTTGGCGTGGGCTATCGGATGATAGAAGAAGACGCAAAGCCTCTGGAACCTGCGGAGGAGACGAAATGACACTGGCGCTGAGCCTGTTTGTCCTGTTTTATATCTTGATGCTGGCGGTGCAGCAGTACCGCCCCTGGGTCGCGCTGGGCGGGGCCGGGGCGTTCCTGCTGCTGGGAAAGCTGGACGTGTACGATTTCACGCTGGCGGACGCCGCTCGGGCCGTAGACTTCAATGTCCTGCTGATGATGGCGGGAATGATGGGTACGGTCTTTCTTTTTATCCAGAGCAAGATGCCCGCCCGGCTGGCCGAAGAGCTCATTGCCCATGTGCCGGATGTCCGGTGGGCCGTGTCGGTGCTGGCGCTGCTGGCGGGGTTCATCAGTGCCTTTGTGGACAATGTGGCCACCGTGCTGATGGTGGCTCCGGTAGGGCTTGCCATCGCCCGGCGGCTGAAACTGTCGCCGGTGCCGGTGCTCATCGCCATTGCGGTGTCGTCCAATTTACAGGGCGCGGCAACGCTGGTGGGGGACACCACGAGCATCCTGCTGGGCGGCTTTGCGGGGATGAATTTCTTCGATTTCTTCTGGATGGAGGGCCGGCCCGGCATCTTTTGGAGCGTGGAGCTGGGAGCGCTGGCCTCGCTGGGGGTGTTGTTCTGGCTGTTCCGGGACCAGCGCCAGCCCGTCCATGTCACGGTGGAAACGGAGGTGGAGGACGATGTCCCCACGGCGCTTCTCCTGCTGACGGTAGGTCTGCTCATCGCGGCGTCCTTCCTGCCTGAGCCCTCTGGCGGCGTGCTGCATCTGCTCTATACCTTGCGCAGCGGGCTCGTCTGCATGGGGCTGTGCCTCTTCGGTGCCGCCCGCGCCTGCTGGCGCAGCCGCTCCCTGAGGCCGCTGGCCGAGACGTTCCGGGCGCTGGACTATGACACCCTGCTGCTGCTCTTCAGCCTCTTTATTCTGCTGGAAGGAGTGAGCAGGGCGGGCGTCATCGACGCGGCGGCGCAGCTGTTCCACTCCGCAGCCGGAGACGAGCCGCTGCATCTTTACCTGCTGCTGGTGGCCGCGTCGGTGGGGCTGTCGGCCTTCATCGACAACATCCCCTATGTGGCGGCCATGCTGCCGGTGGTACAGGGCGTCGCCGCCCTCATGAACGGCGGCGCGGGCATTGAGCCGGAGCTGTTCTACTTCGGTCTGCTTACCGGCGCGACGCTGGGCGGCAACCTGACCCCCATCGGCGCGTCGGCCAACATCGCGGCCATCGGCATTCTCCGCAAGAACGGCGAGACTGTCCGTACCCGGGACTTCCTGCGCATCGGCGTACCCTTCACACTGGCGGCAGTTCTCGTGGGGGCAGGGAGCCTCTGGCTGTTCTGGGGTATCTGAGAAAATTCAGGAAAAACTGCAAAAGAAGAAGCGTGGTCTGGCAGACATCTGCCCCGGAAGCAGGCATCACCGGGGCGGATGTCTGTGTTTTTGCGCGCAGGGACGCAAGATAAAATATGCGGAAAAGAATGCAAAAACTTTTTTGAAAAAACGCTTGACTTTCCCGCTTTCCGTGGTATAATAACTATCGTTCCGAGCCGAACGGCAGCGAACAAAACAGAATATGCGGATATGGCGGAAT
>OGIU01001686.1_pt1 | contig 10065 bp, 8 predicted proteins | sample 1571791 | NCBI WGS metagenome assembly OGIU01 (sample SAMEA2582104, study PRJEB24529) | metagenome | biome: Human gut stool | place: China | collected 2011
GCTTACGAGACTTAGGCAATACCTTGCTCGTTGTAGAACATGACGAAGATACGATGCGTGCGGCAGACTATCTTGTAGACATCGGTCCAGGAGCAGGTGAGCACGGTGGTCAAATTATTGCAGCCGGTACTGTTGACGAAGTGATGAAGGTAGAAAACTCCATTACTGGTCAGTACTTAAGTGGTCGCAAATTTATCGCCCTTCCTGAAGAGCGCCGTAAACCCGGTAAGAATTGCATCGAAATTCGCGGTGCCAAGGAAAATAATTTACAAAATGTAAATGTAAAATTCCCTATCGGCCTATTTAATGTGGTTACTGGTGTCAGCGGTTCTGGTAAGTCTACCTTAATCAATGAAATTCTTTATAAAGGTTTAGCGAATCAGTTGTACCGTTCCTTCCATAAGGTAGGGGACCATAAAGAAATCCGCGGCTTAGAACATATTGATAAAATCATTAATATCGACCAAAGCCCTATCGGTCGTACACCTCGTTCTAATCCTGCCACATATACAGGTGTGTTTGATGCTATACGCGAGCTTTATAGCCAAACACCAGAGGCTAAGATGCGCGGATATAAACAAGGTCGCTTTAGCTTTAACGTAAAAGGCGGTCGCTGTGAAGCTTGTCGTGGCGATGGTATTATCAAAATTGAAATGCACTTCTTACCAGATGTATACGTACCTTGCGAAGTATGTAAAGGCGCTCGTTATAATCGCGAAACCTTAGAGGTTAAATACAAAGGCAAATCCATTGCTGATGTATTAGATATGACGGTAGATGATGCAGTAGAATTCTTTAGTGCTATCCCTAAAATTCATCGTAAGATGATTACCTTACAAGAGGTAGGTCTCGGCTATATCCGTTTAGGTCAAGCTGCCACAACATTATCTGGTGGTGAGGCTCAACGCGTTAAATTAGCTACTGAATTGGCTCGTCGTAGTACAGGCAAAACCCTTTACATCCTTGATGAACCTACTACAGGCTTACATGCTGAAGATATTCGCAAGCTCTTAGATGTACTACAAAAACTCGTTGATGGTGGCGATACTGTGGTGGTTATTGAACATAACCTAGATGTTATTAAGATGGCCGATCATATCATCGATTTAGGTCCAGAAGGTGGTAATCGTGGTGGTACCATTGTAGCAACAGGTACACCAGAGCAAATCGCCAAGGTAAAAGAAAGCTATACCGGCAAATTCTTAGGTCCTGTATTAGAACAGACTAAGAAATTTATGAAAGTAGCTCAAAAGAAGAAATAGTTGTGAGTACAAAGCTTAAAAATCTACGAGGAAAGGAGGACATATGCCATCTGAAGAATTACTAGAGAAGGTCAGTCATTTGCCGACCACACCAGGCGTGTATTTATGGCGCGATCAATATAACCGTATCATCTATGTAGGTAAAGCCATTAACTTGCGCAACCGCGTACGTTCCTATGTGCGGAATGATGCGAACCGAGCGCCGAAGGTTGCGGCCATGATGAAGCGAGCCGTCGATGTAGAAATCATTCAAACTAAGACGGAGATGGAAGCGCTTATCTTAGAGAATACGCTTATTAAGGAGCATGAACCTAAATACAATATTAGGCTTCGTGATGATAAAACGTATCCGTACGTAAAAATCTCAGTACAAGAGGACTATCCACGTGTATATATGACGCGCCGACTAGAACGGGATGGAGCCAAGTACTTTGGCCCTTTTACAGATGTAACATCTGTACATGTAGTATTGAAATTAATACGCCAGTACTATCCACTCAGGACATGTAAGTCTATGAAGGTAGAGCGACCATGTTTGCAATATCATATGCACTACTGTGAAGCACCGTGCTTTAACAAGATTTCCGTATCGGATTATGGAAAGTATATCGATGAAATCATAGAGCTCTTTGAAGGTAAGCCTATCCCTTTGCTGAAGGAAATTAAAGAGAAGATGGAGCTTGCTGCAGAAGACTTACGCTTTGAAGATGCAGCACGTTATCGAGATCAGCTAACTAGTATAGAAAAGATACAAGAAAAGCAGCGCATGGTTACACAGCGTGGCGACTTAGACGTGTTAGGTATTGCAGTGGATACCTCGATGGCTTGTGTACAGTTATTATTCATTCGCGGTGGCCGACTATTAGGCCGTGAGAACTACTTTGTACAACATGATGGAGATAGTCAAGAAACTATCATGACGGACTTTATCAAGCAATACTATGGAGATACGAACTTCATTCCAAAGGAATTATTATTACCTATGGATAGCACCGATAGAGACTTGTTAAAGGAATGGTTTACACAGCTTAAAGGTCAAAATGTAGACGTATCTGTGCCACAGCGTGGTTATAAGATGGACATGATTAAGATGGCTCATGAGAATGCAGAAACCTTCCTAGAAGAGCGTCGTCGTCAGTGGCAACACCAAATTGATAAGACCGGTGGGGCTGTTAAAAAACTAGCTGAAGTCCTAGACTTGCCACGATTACCAGAGCGTATGGAATGTTTCGATATTTCTCATACACAAGGGGCCGAAACGGTAGCCTCTATGGTTGTCTTTGAAGGTGGCAAACCAGCGAAGAAGGAATATCGTCGATTTAAATTAAAAACGACGCAAGGTAAACCTGATGACTTTAAGTCTATGGCTGAAATTATGGAACGACGCTATGGTAATGAAACAGATTGGCCTATGCCAGACCTCATTATTATCGATGGTGGTAAAGGTCAGCTCAACGCAGCATTGCCGTTGATTCGCGGTGTAGGTGTTACAGATGTGCCTGTTATCTCTTTAGCTAAGCGTATTGAAGAGGTCTTTGTAGAAGGACAATCTGAAAGTATCATCTTAAGCCATCACACACCAGAGCTTCAATTGCTTCAACAAATACGTGATGAAGCCCATCGCTTTGCCATTACGTACCATCGTAAATTGCGGGGGAAACGTAATTTGGAATCCATTTTAGATCATATAGAAGGGATTGGCCCTAAACGCCGCAAAGCCTTGTGGGCACATTTCAATAGTTTAGAGGCTATGAAAGAGGCATCCATTGATGAACTTTCAAAGGTGGACTCTATGAACTATAAAACGGCAGAAGCATTATATAATTTCTTCCGCATGTCTAAGGTAGAAAAACAAGATATGTTGAAATAAAAAAGAGCATCTTATTTAAGATGCTCTTTTACTGTATAAGAATGTTATTTATTTTTATTGACGCTGAATGTACCAAGTACGCCAAGTGAACAATATACCTGCTACTAGTACGCTAGCGAGTAATCCAATCCATACGCCAAATGGTCCGTAATTAGGATTATTAGCAAGAATATAGGCGGTTGGGAAGCATACGCCCCAATAGGATATGAGGGAGATATAAAGAACTACTTTTACATCTTTATAGGCTCTCAATATACCTTGTAAAGGGGTTCCTATGGCATCGATAGCAGAGAAGAATACACCGTATCCAAGGAAGCTGTAGATAAGCTTGTATACTTCATCATCATTTGTAAAGAGATCTGCAATAGCGTCCATATTAGTAAACGTAAATGTACAAATCATGATAGCCAATACAATGGCTAAGATGCGAGAAATATAAGAGTACTGGATAGCCTCTTGTTTACGATCTGCCCCAAGTTCATAAGCAACTGCAATGGTAGAGGCCATAGCGATACTAAGAGGTAAACAGTAGAATACATTGGTAAAGGAAATAACAGATTGATGAGCAGCTACGACGGCGGATCCAAAGTGAACCATCAAGAGGCCAGCAATACTAAAGATACTAGCTTCTAAGAAGATGGAAAAGCCAATAGGAATACCTATATGTAGCTGTTCGCGAATGTAGTGAAAACTTGGTTTACTGAAGTCTTTAAAGATACGATATCCCTTTAGCTTTGGATGCAATAGTAATACTAAGCTAAAGAGAATAAAGTTAGTCCAACAAGCTCCGGCTATACCATAGCCAGCACCGACACCACCGATCTCTGGAAATCCGAAATGCCCAAAGATGAGTGAGTAGTTCAAAAATACGTTCACAATAAAGCTAGTAAATACGATGGCCATAGAATAATGTGTTAATCCATGACTGTCGACTGTATTGCGCAATGTATTAACCCAAAGTAGTGGGAATAGACCTATGGCATATGCTTTCAGGTAACTAATACATACCTCAGCTGCAGCAGGTTCCAGATTTAATGCTGTCAGAAGAGGGCGTAAGCCTAAGAGACCAATTATTAAAATGATACATGCTAGGCCTGTACCGATATACAGACCTTGATAAAAGATTGTTGAAATATCATCGGTTTTCTTAGCTCCCAATAGCTGAGAAATAATTGGAGTGATACCTAACAACGTTCCTTGTGCAAAGATATAGAAGAGGAGCCATAAATTATACCCCGTAGCAACTCCAGCTAAATCTATCGTACTATATTGTCCTGTTAAAAAGATGGCTATAAATGTACCACCTATAAGGGAAAATTGCGTTATGCACATAGGAGTAAATAGCTTAATGAACAACCATAACTTTTGTAATATAGAATATGTTTGATACATACTTACCTCCCTTATTAATGATATATTATACGATATCATAAAGTAGTCTAATTTAATAGATAAATTCCTTGAGAATTGGGAATTAAATATATAGTATTGATTAGTCTATTATGAATCTATAATTAATGATTTTTTATATACTAGAACTTTTATTTGTAGTGTTATGATTCTCATATTAATATGAATAGAGTATGCTAAAAATGAATATATATTTTACAAATTGAATTTTACACTACTGAACTATATCGATTATAATATATATACTATAGTTATATTCTAAGGAGGATACATTGGACATCTTATCTGTACAAGGTTTATTAGCGATGCTTCAGATCATCGTTATCGATATCTTACTTGCTGGCGATAATGCTATTGTAATTGGTATGGCAGCTCGTAACTTGCCAGCACATTTACAGAAGAAAGCCATCTTCTGGGGCACAGCTGGCGCCATTATTTTACGCCTTGTTATGGCATTCCTATTTGTAGAGGCATTGAACAATATTCCTGCACTTCGTTTAGTAGGTGGTATCCTCCTCTTATGGATCGGATACAAGCTCGTTGCTGATGATGAAAGCGAGCATAATATCGAAGCTAAGGATAATTTACGCGCAGCCATTACAACTATTGTTATTGCTGACGGTATCATGGGTATCGATAATGTTATCGGTGTAGTTGGTGCTGCAGGTGGTCATATGACAATGGTAGCCATCGGTATGCTCATAACTGTACCAATCATCATTTATGGCAGTACTTTATTTGTGAAAGTCATCGAACGTTTCCCAATTATCCTATACGTTGGCGGCGGTATCCTTGGCTGGGTAGGTGCTGGTATGGCAGTAGAGGATACATTGATTGCTCATAGTGTTGAACCATATGCACTGTTCATCAAAATAGCTGCAGTAATCCTCGTAGTAGGGGCATCTTTGATAGCTAAAAAAACCAAGAAATAATAGAATAAATCTCTTCTCTTAATCATAGGAGGAGAGATTTTTTTATGTAAACTAATAGCTCTCTTTTTAGGTGAGAAAATAGAAAAATTATGGTATAGTTAAGGGATAGTTATTGAATTACTCGTTTGAATTGAGGTATGTAGAGAATGGAATTTTTAGAAGTTGCCACGTGGGTGACCATTGGTAAGATTATTTTAATTGATATTTTGTTGGCTGGTGATAATGCTGTAGTAATTGGTATGGCAGCAGGTAAGCTAGCTCCAGAACTACAAAAGAAAGCCGTAATTTGGGGTACAGTAGGTGCCATTGTAATGCGCCTTGTATTTGCTACCCTTTTAGTAGAGGCGCTTACTTTAATTCCTCTTATCCACTTAGGTGGTGGTCTTGTACTTGTATGGATTGCCATTCAATTATTAAAAGGTGGAGATGAAGATGCACATATCGAAGCTAAGAATTCATTAATGGGTGCCATTTGGACGATTATTGTAGCTGACGCTATGATGAGTATTGATAATGTTATTGGTGTAGTAGGGGCCGCTAGAGGTCATTTAGAGCTTGTTATTGCAGGTATGTTAATTACTGTTCCAATTATCGTATTTTGCTCTACATTATTTGCTCGTATTATTAATAAATTCCCTGCTATTCTTTGGGCTGGTGGTGCACTCCTTGGCTGGGTTGCAGGCGAAATGATTGTGGAAGATCCACTTCTTATGCCATATATTCAAGGTGAAGAATTACTCGTTAAATTCGGCACTGTATTCTTCGTTCTTATTGTGACAGGTATGATTAAAATTTGGAAGAAAAGAGACGCGTAATGAACGGTACTAATCGTACATCTCGTAAAAAACAATCTAAACAACATAGAAGAAGTAATCGCTCTAATTCACAGCAAGCTACAAACGGCCAATTATCTAAAAAACAACAGGCTATTTTAAATGCGCCTGTTAAGTTTGGTGATGAAGTATTGGTAACTATTCATGGCATCGGTAGCAGCGGTGAAGGGGTAGGTCGTGTAGATGACTTTACTGTCTTTGTGCCTTTTGCCTTACCTGGAGAAACTGTGAAAGTAGCTATTGATATGGTTAAAAAAACCTATGCTACAGGGAGCCTCTTAGAAATTGTTACGATGGCTCCCAATCGTATCGATGCAAGTTGTGATCTTTATGGATTCTGTGGAGGCTGCCAACTACAACACATTACCTATGAAGGACAGCTTTCACTAAAAACACAAAAGGTGAAGGACGTTATCGAACGCATTGGTCATCAAAATCCAGACCTTGTTAAGCCTACATTAGGACCCAAAGAACCATGGGCATATCGCAATAAAATGCAAATGCCTGTAGGCGGTAGTAAAGGCGATATTCAAATGGGATTCTATGCGATGGGATCTCATGATATCGTGCAAGGTACAAACTGTCCTATTCAAGATGAAGGCAATAATATTATTGCTCAAGCATGTTATCAAATCGCTAAAGAATTTGATATTGAACCTTATGATGAACAGACAGGCAAAGGTATATTGCGCCATGTAATCGGTCGCATTGGGCAATCTGGATGGATGATTATCCTTGTAACGGCAACAGAACAATTACCGCATAAAGAGAAGTGGGTAGAAAAATTAACAGAACGAATTCCTCAAGTAGAAACTATTGTTCATAACGTAAATGGTAAGCGTACTAATGTTATCTTAGGCCCTAAAAATAATATTCTCTATGGGGATGGGACGATTACAGACCATATTAAGGACTTACAGTTTACATTGTCCCCACATTCATTCTTCCAAGTTAATCCAGAACAAACTACAGTACTTTACGACCAAGCTCTTGAGTATGCGGACCTTAAAGGTGATGAAACCGTTATCGATGCGTACTGTGGTACAGGTACTATTTCATTGTTCTTGGCCCATAAGGCAAAACATGTAATAGGTATTGAAATCGTAGAACCAGCTATTATTAACGCTCGTGAAAATGCCCAACGCAATGGCTATGATAATACAGAATTCATCGTCGCTGATGCGGCTGTAGAAATGCCAAAACTCTACAAAGCTGGCGTACGACCAGACGTGATTGTATTCGATCCAATTCGAGCAGGCTGTAAAGAAGAAGTACTAACCTCTGCAGCAGGCATGGAACCAAAACGCATTGTCTACGTATCCTGTAACCCAGCCACCATGGCTCGAGACATTGAAATCCTTACACACTACGGCTATGAACTCAAAGAAGTTCAACCGGTGGACATGTTCCCAATGACTGCGCATGTTGAGGCAGTGGCTTTGCTTACTAGGAACGAAGTGACGCAGTAAGCATTAGCACTGGGCAAGGATGTCCAAGAATTCGAGCGAAGTAAAGAATGATTGGAAACAGCCTACGGCTGAGGCAGTGGCTTTGCCTATTAAAAATTAATTATATAGTTATAATGAGTATTATTTTTTAGTTCCAGTATTTATAATTTATATATTTTTTTGAGAGGGAAATATGTTAAGTACATTCAAGCAACTAAAAGAAGATATGGAAAGACATGAGTGGACAATTACTAGTTTTCTTTTTACTTATAAATCAATAAAATATGTTGTATTAGTTAGAAGATTTATAGATACTGTAAAAAAACGAGATCCTTATGCACTTGTAAAATTAGACTTTTTTAAAGCCAATGATTTAAGTTGTACGCTTAGTGCTGAGGCAAATAGTAAAAAGATACTTATTGATGCTAGGACTCTAAGAGAGTATTTTGGTATTGAATATAGCGAAAATCTTGGAGATATTCTTGTACAGTTCTCTAAACATTTTGGAGCGTATATTCCCGATTCAGTTCCTCTTCAGTTTTCAAAATTAGAAATAGGTTTAATGATTAAATCATTAAGTAAAAGTGATTCAGAAGATCCAAATAAAGTTTATTGCTACAAAGTTAGAAGAAATCCTAAAGGACAAATGAGAAGTTTCTTTAATGCAGATAAAACAAAACTTTTGAGAGAGCCTTTATTTAATTATTTTAAAGATGATAAAACTATAAGTTTTTGCTATTCAGCAGATCAAAATGATGAGAATGATGATGCTAAAATCTTATATAACTTTTCTAATAAATAATTTTTAAAATATATAATTTCATATTGTAGTTAATAGTCTCTTGTGGTTGAAAGTAAATGCCCTTCGCTTTGTCGAGGGGCTTTTACAATATAATCATATATAAATATAATATAATTAGTATAAGTAGTTAAATTATATTGAATGAGGTATGTGGTGTGGGACTAATTTTAGATATTGATAAAATAATGTACCAATTGAGTAGGTGGAGACCAATATTTCATTCGGAAGCAGATTTTCAGTTTAGCTTAGCCTGGATGATTAAAGAACAATATCCAAATTGTGATATTAGATTAGAGTTTGTACCTGAATTTAATTCTAATTTACATCTTGATATTCTTGTTATATTAGATGGTAAATGGATTCCTATTGAGCTTAAATATACGACAAAAAAATGCATTAAAACTATAAATGGGGAAGTGTATGTGTTGAAGGAGCAAGGTGCTAAGGATCAAGGCTGCTATAACTACTTAAAAGATATAATGCGTATAGAGGAATTTAGGGATAAGAGTAATAACTTTATTGAAGGTTATACGATTAAGATAACTAGTGAGATATCTTATCTAAAGCCTCCGACAAAAGTAAGTTGTACATACGCTGAATTCTCTATTGAGGAGGGTTCTATAAAAACTGGATGTATGAATTGGTCCTCTAATACGGGAAAAGGAACAATGCGTGGAATGGAAGCACCTATAGTATTAACTGGGATATATCCTATAAATTGGAAAGAATATTCTAAAGTTGATGATACTAATAGTGGTACTTTTATGTATCTTGTAAATAGGATAAGTAAATAAAATTAGGAGATATATTATGTTTAAACCAATTCGCAAAAAGATAAATGAAATAGATCGCACTGCTGCAGAAGCTTTATTACAATTTAATCGTCTAGGTATTCTAGCCATGAATGGTAAACAAGTACAAGAGAAATAATGGATTAGCCCTTCGCTTATGCGAGGGGCTTTTACTATACACTCCTACTTATAAATGTAATATAATGTAATTAGTGATAATCATTTTAAAATATAGTTTTTGGGAGAGAGACATGATACAGTTAAAAGATTTAGGTACATTTGAATCAGTGCCTCATATCGTAACAGATATTGTAACAGGAAATATTAGCGCTTTAGAAAATGCATTAGCCAATGGTTGGGATATTAATATACCTATAGAAATTGGTGAGTATAGTGAGCATACACCTTTAGAATTAGCTCTTGTTATGTGTTGCTTGCCAAGTATTCAATGGTTAGTGGAGAATGGCGCTGATCTTAATGATGAAGAAAATCCAAGTTTCTTATTAGCTGTACGGTATGGTAATAAAGAGATTATCGACTATGTTGTGACTCATGGTGCTAATGTTCACGCCTTGAACCGTGTGAAAGTAGATGCCTTTCAAGCTGCCTTATATGGCAAGAAATATAATCACTTACAGATTATTCATGACTTAGGCCATACGGTACAGAAGTATGGCGGTAAAGCTTTCAGAAATGCCATTACAGATAGAAATTATG
>OGIU01001689.1_pt1 | contig 10051 bp, 18 predicted proteins | sample 1571791 | NCBI WGS metagenome assembly OGIU01 (sample SAMEA2582104, study PRJEB24529) | metagenome | biome: Human gut stool | place: China | collected 2011
CCATGCGTGTGGACCCAGCCATGACAGCCGGTCGAATTGCCCACGCCGCACAGGCGCACGAGATTCGCCGGACTATGCCGGTACGTCGGATCGCAATGCCGTCGGAGCTGGCGGTGGTGCGTCGAATGGCCCGGCCACGCGTCGCCATGCGTGTTCGTCCCGCACAAGAGGCAATGCCAACCCTGACGTGCGGCCACCATCGGCTTCACCCGTTCGAACTCCGCATTAGCCTTGTTCACGCCGCAGCCTCCTGTTCGAACAATTGTTCGGCCAACACGTCGCCGGGCACGTCCGCGAGCTGACGGCGGAGCGTTTCCGGATCCACGCCATGGTTGAGCAGGTCGGCCACCTTGCACGCGAGGCTCATGTACGTGTCCGTGCCCTCGCAGGAGACCGGGCCGAGCACCCGTCTGACCTCATCGCTCGCCCACGTGTACCTGCGGGCTCCTTCCCGGGCTTTTGACGTGGCGTAGCCGAGTTCGGCGCCACGCTTGAGCCAGGTGCGGAATCTCGCGTCCCAGTCGGCGCTTCCGGTGCCGGAGTCCAAGGCGCGGTCGATGAACTTGGAGGCTTCGACGTCGCAGTCGATGCCGAGCCGGTCGGCGAGCGCCCGGTGTTCTTCGGATGGTTTCCAGTCGCTGCTGATTGGTTTGGATTTCCTCGCGCGCGCGTTACTCTCTCTAGGTTCTATATATGGTTCTTCCTTATATAGGTTCTGTGCGCAGTCATGTTGCGCCCCTGGTTGCGCCTCTAACGACGTTTTTTTGCGCCCCTGGTTGCGCCCCTCCAACTTGTTTAGGGGCGCAGTATGTTGCGCCTCTTGCGTGGACTGTTCCAGAGGCGTATTTTTTGCGCCCCTGAAATCCTTCATCGTGAGGTCCCAGACGACGGGACGGTATTTGCCGAGATGCTCGGTGATCCGCTGGTCTCCCCTGCGGATCAGTCCGGCCGCCTCCAATTCGTGCAAGCCGTTCTGGATGGTACGCCGGCTGTATCCCGTCAACGCGACGATGCGCTTCTGGCTCGGGAACGCTCCCTTGCCTTGCGTGTCCGCATGGTCGGCGAGCAGGAGCAGGATGCGTAGCAACGCTCCCTTGACCATTTCGGACGGGACCTGGTACATCGCCCATTCCAGTGCCTTCATGCTCATGACGATTCACCTTCCTAGAATTCCGGTTCGGCGGCCGATGCGTCGGATGGCTGGCCCCACGGGTCCGCCGGCCCGTCGGAGGACTGACCGACGGAATCGTTGCCGGCCTGGCTCCACCCCGAACCGCCCGTGTACGCGCCCGACGAGACGCCACCCATATTCGGATTGCCATACACACCGCCCTGACGGGTCGTTCTCGCCACCTGCGCGGTCGCATACCGCAGACTCGGACCGATCTCGTCGACCTGCAGTTCGATGACGGTGCGGTTGGAGCCGTCCTGCGCCTGGTAGGAGCGTTGCGTAAGCCTGCCCTGCGCGACCACCCGCATGCCCTTCGACAGGCTATGCGCGCAATGCTCCGCCAGGTCACGCCAGACCGTGCAACGCAGGAACAGGGCCTGCCCGTCCTCGAACTGGTTCGAGCCACGGTTCCACGTGCGCGGCGTGCTGGCTATCGTGAATCCCGCCACCGAAGCGCCGGACGACGTGGTCCTCAACTCCGGGTCCGCGGTCAGGTTGCCCACCACGGTGACGATCGTTTCCCCCGCCATCAGAACCGCCCCCTCACCGCGAGCGTGCGGATGATGCGAAGCGTCTCGCCGCCATCCCTGGTACTGACCATGTGGGACAGTTGGGCGCGCGCACCCGAATGCATGCGGTCCCGCGGGATCACGTCAAGGATCGGTGCCGCGAGGTTGCGTACCGTGACGCCCACCAACGGCGTGAAGCGCACGCCCAACCGTTCCAGGTTCTCGAGCGCGGCCCACTCACGGCTACGCATCGCGGTACGGCACGCCTCGGCCGTCCGCCGGTCCGCCCGGGACAACCGTTCCACGTCATCGAGTTCCGGCGCCCGGTCACTGAAATGACAATGCGGCAGTTCCACATTCATGTCTTGCTCCTTACTGTTTCGAAAGTTCCGAAAAAATATCCGACGGACACCCCCGTTTTTTCGGGAGGGCGCATGACGAGTGACGCTCCCCCATGCAATGTGGGTGGAAGGAGGAGGCGCCCGTCGGAAGCCCTTAGATATCGAGGTTGGAAAGCAGCCCGTCCACGAGTTCGGGATGCAGGTGGTCGATCCACGCCATCACGATGGACGGCACGGCCACGCACGACCACACGGCCGCGAACAGATGCCCGATCGGATGCCGGCACGCCTCCGTGCCGAACAACACCATCCAGCACACGACCACGCTCACCACGAGCAGCAACGCCACAAGCCGGCGCAGCGGATAGTTCGCCCTCACGTCTATTCCTCCTGTTTTCGTATGGATCCTCTCCCGCCGTAGGCTTGGATTCGCACTTACAGTTCGCCTACAGGGCGGGAAAGGAAGAATCAATGAATATCGATATGGACCAGCTCAGCCAAGCCATGGATATGGCCAAGACCAGTGTCGATGCCCTGAACGGAGTCGGATCACTTGTGCAGAAGATCAAGGATCTCCTGACGAAGAAAACCGAGCCCCTTGACCAGACGAGTAAGAACGAGCACACGGATCATGAGGAAGCGGCTGACATGCCCCTCGAGACACCCGTAGAGGAGTCTGGACAGCATGGCGCTGAGCCGTCTGCAGAGTCTGATGAGGAACGCATCGAACGGCTTGAACGGGACATCAAGCAACTGTCCGAAGCGGTCATCACACTCGCGCAGGCACTGGGACAGCTCTCGGACGCGGTCGGGCAAAACGGCGAGGCGATCATCCATGTCGCCGGGGCCTGCGAAAGCAACTCGGAATCCATCCGGATTCTTTCCGAACGTTGACTTCCTCATCTCAGCTCTCCAATGTCCTGATGTACCGGTCCATCTCCTCACGTCGGATGTGCCGGCGTGACGGGGTTCCCCGTTTGCTTGGCGGGCGGAACGTGTCGATATCGCCCTGGTTGGCGGCCTGACGCAGCCCGTCATAGTCGATCCCGTACACGGCCGCGGCCTGCGGGAGCGTCCACGCGAGCCTGTCCTGCAACGGCACACGGCTCGCATCCCTAAGATCTGATTGGGGAACCATCACTCACCTCCCGCGTAGAATCGGCTTCATGGATTGGTTCAACGTCATCAGCCTCGCCCTGTCCGCCATCGGCTGCATCACCGGATGCACGGCACTGTTCCAGACGCATAACGCCAACAAGATCGCGGAGAAGTCTCTCGGCGTCAACGAGGAAGCCAACGTGCTTTCCTCCGAATCCAACGGCCTGTCGTCCGACGCGAACCAGATAGGTGAGGACGCGAACCTTATCGCCGGTCGAGGCGTCGAGGTCACTTCCGATCAGCTCATGTACGAGTGGGCTGCCCAGTTTGATGCCAAAACAGGCGTCATGACCGTAATCAACGACTGCGGCTTCAACGCAAGTGACGTTCGAGTCATCGTCCGTCTGGAAGACGAGACCATAGGAAACGTTCATGCCGATGACGTTCCTGGATTCGAGCAGGTCGAGCTCGAACTCCCTCTCGTATGCGAGAAGCTTCGCGAAGAGGCTTCGCAGCGCAGCGAGTTCGTCATCGTCCCTGTGTTCGTCCGTCTTGATGTCCACGTGTCCTGGATCACTGAGCTCGGAACGCATCGGAGCATCCATTCCCAGCAAGGCTTCGGCTATGCGAAGCGAAAGAAAATCCTCTCCTGACATCACGCACCCCCTTGCCGCGTGTGTTGCCGGGCGGCGTTAGGAGAACCGCCCGGCCCTCTCCTAAAATCGGTGTCATCCCGCATTTGCGACGTGCGGGCCGAACAGTTAGGAGAAGAATCAATGAATGCGGACCCATGGGCTTGGACCCTAACGACCACGCTGGTCGTCATCGGCTGGGTCGTCACACTCGCCATCTCCGTTGCGGGATGGGTGATCACCGCGATAAAGGACGCGAGAAGCGCGAAGGCGGCACAGGAGAAATACGAGGCCGACGCGCGGCGTGCCGACGAGACGAACGCCACACTCAAATCGCAGCTCGAAGCGGCGCAGGAATCAGCCGAAGCGTTGCGCGCGCAGGTGGAACAGCTTAAGGAGGCCAACCGCATAGCGCTTTCGTCGAATCCGCCGGACAAGGCGCCATGGGGGGATTCCGTTTGGACGAGGAAAGGTTCGCTGTTCTCCATACACCATGAAGGTCTCAGAAACGTCATGGTCTTGGGGGTACGTTCCGCGGATCCTAAAATGCGGGGTCTATTACGCTTCGATCGTACGACGCCTTTCTCCTGCGAGCCTGGCGACAGCATCGAATACATGGCCGTCGGAACACAGTTCGGGAGGCCAGATGTAGAGATCAGATGGCGCTGGGAGGACGATGACACCGAGCGCACAACACGTAGGCCAAGTATCAAACCAAGCTTCTGACTCATTGAACGCTCCCCTCCATCAACGACATGAATTCCTTCATGTCCACTTCCGCGATTGCCGGAAAGGTCACGATTGCTTTCCCGTCGCCGATGGAATCGACTCTGATCGAATTGCCCGTCAGTTCCGCCATCCACTTGCCGGAATGCGCGAAGAGGTAGGTGGCCATGTGGCTCGCCTTCCCCGTCGAAAGGTCGGTGATGTTGAAACCTATGTACTCGGACTCGTCCATCACGCACCCTTTTCCGGTGCCGGGCTGAATATCAGCTGACTCATGGCCGTTCGTGTGGGATGTTTCCAGTTCCTTGCGGACGGCTTTGGCGATTGCTTCCAGCATGGCCGGATGTTTTCTTTCTAATTCCTCCACGGAGACCGGGTTCGTGGTTTCCTCCGGTGTTTCGTCCGGGATGTTCAGCATGGTGTTCTCCTTTCGACTCAGGCGTTGGCGGGAGCCGTCTGCTCCTGAATTGCTTTTGGGAGGATGTCGTACACGTTCTTGGCTATGGGCCGGGGCTTCCCTGTCTCGTCGGTCGGGGTGCGTAATGTCACGCCTCTGAAGTTGTAGGATTGAATCTCACTGGTCATCTTGTTTTCCTTTCGAAGTGAGGGCGATGAACGCCGCAAAGTTTGTGAAAAATTTCCTGCTCACAGCCAACGAAGAACAGAACGGAAAGTTCACGATCTCCGATGTGTCCGGCGCGATGTCGGTCGTGGAACAGACGATTCGCGCCATGGCCGATGCCGACAACGAGGCCGCACAGCTGGCCTCGACCTGCCTCGACTCGATCTGGATGGACATCTGGGCCGCGTACGACCGTGGCGGAAGAAGCCGCGAGATGTCCAAATCGAACGTCTCCCTGAGCGTCCAAGACCGGATGGCACTGCGCACGGCAGAACGATTGCTGGACCAAGGCCCCGAACAGTATCCGCAGGAACGCCGCGACGACATCCGCTCGATGATCGATGGCCTGCCGTCGTTGCTGAACGACCTCGCACTTCCGCAATCACTCAAGGAATACATTGCCCGGCTTGCACGCGAAGTGCGGATAGCGTTGGACGAGTACGACCTGACCGGAGACTTCAAGCTTGACATCGCGTTCACCAGATTGCAGACCTCGCTCAGCGTCGCCGCCACCGTTCCACAAGATGATGGATCACGGGAAAAACTGGTCGACTTCTTGAAGACGAAGGTTGTCCCTTGTCTCGCTGCTGGCGCTTTTGCTCTTGGAGCCGTGGCCGACGGCGCAACTGTTCTGGATTATTTCGGAGTTCGCCCCCAGATTTCTTCATCTCAGCAAACTTCGAATACGTCTCACGCACAATCCGGGAACGATATTCCTCAAGATCAATGAGGGTCAGCTGTCCGTCCGCTGCCTGCATCTTCAGGTCGTCCATGACGCCGTAGAAAACATCGAGAGCGGCTTCGAATGCGTCACCGTCATACCTGGACAAATCAACAACCATCGGATCCTCCTTTCGATTCAGGCGTCGGCGAGCGCTATGGCCTGATTTGCTTTATGTTGTCAATCGGCTGGAGCAGTAGCGTGAGCAGCTGCAGGAAAGTCATGTCGAACATGGCTGCGATATGTTCCATGTCGCCTAGCGTGAAGTCCTTTTCTCCATTGAGTTTTCGGTTCGCAAGCGGCCTTCCGCATCCAATCGCTTTGGCGATATCTTCTTGTGTCTTGTGCCTACGAGCCATCTCTCCACGAAGGTTGTCTCTCATAAGTTCCGTTTCGCTTGTCACCAGGCCTCCTTTCTCACAGCTTTCTGCTGACAATCACAAATGGTATTCAAATGAATACTATTATATAAGTATTCATTTGAATACTTTACAGAAAGTGCACAATTGAGTATCTTTGGGCTATGGGAACAAGAGCCAACAACGATGTAACCGCTGGCGCGCGGAGCATCATGCAGTATTGCAAATCACTCCAGGTCAGGAGCGGCATGACGGCGACTGAGTTCGCAGCGGAGTGCGGCTTCAGTCGTAATTATTGGTTCGTACGAGCTCGTTTTGATGCACCGTTGACAATTTCAGACTGCGAGCGCATAGCCAATGTGTGTGAGATGACACTGAAAGAGCTATTCACCAGCGCCTTGGACATCGAGGCCGCCCGCGCTCGCCGACCCCGGACCACGGATGAGTTGGTAGATCGGATCGCCGCGCACCCGGAAGACTACGACACGGCCGCCCACACTGATCCGAACAAGACCCTCGAAGCGGAAACGCCAAGAGACTGAACTTCTTATCCAAACCAACCACAAGCCAAAGAAAGAAGAGAACCATGCACAAAAAGACAATCGCAACGGCCATCGCCGCCCTGCTCGCCCTCGGACTCGGCGCATGCGGCAACACCAACGACACCAAAGCCGCCGACACCGACAGCCCGAGCCAATCACAGACGGAAAAGAAGCCCGTCGAACAGCCAGCGGACCTGACCGGCACATGGAAACAAACCAACTCCGGCAGCGACGACTCCTGGATGGAAGCCGAAATCACCACCGACACGATCACAATCCAATTCGTCAGCGACAACGGCGACACGAAAAGCCTGTACTGGAAAGGCACCTACAACGCACCCGACAAGACCGGCGACTGGAAATGGACGAGCCAGGGAGACACCGAGGCGATGCAACAGTCCCTGCTCGGCTCCCAGGACGCCACCAAGGACTTCACCTACACCAAGACGAACGGCGTCAGCTGGGAAACCACCATGATGGGCACCACCACAGTGGTGAAGACCGCCAAACAGTGAACGACGATCCAAACAACACGCTCGAGACGGAGCCCCCAAGGGATCGAACCCGTACAAGTCCGAACGACCCGGAAAACCGAATGGTTCAAAACCGTTGGAGACGCTGGCACTGGACCATTTTGCCGACGTCAGGGAAATGGTCGCGGGAATCGGAAGGAGACAAACATGACGGACGAACCGCAGGAAGGCCGGATAATCCTCTACCAGGAGGATGGACGCAACGTGCCGGTCGAGGTCACATACCGGAAGGAAACGTTCTGGCTCACGCAGCAGAAAATGGCCGAACTGTTCAACACGACCACGTCGAACATCAGCATGCACCTGAAGAACATCTTCGAAGCGGGGGAACTGGACGAAACGTCATGCCTCATTAAATTCAGGATTTCTGAATTTAATAAGAAACCCACCAATTTCTACAATCTCGACGCGATCATCGCGGTCGGCTACCGCGTCAACAGCAAACAGGCCACACGATTCCGCCAATGGGCCACCGGCATCCTACGGGAATACATCATCAAAGGCTTCGCCATCAACGACGACATGCTCAAGAACGGCAGGCCATTCGGAGACGACTACTTCGAGGAACTGCTCGATCGCATCCGCGACATCCGCACCAGCGAGCGCCGCTTCTGGCAGAAAATTACCGACCTGTTCAGCGAAGTCAGCTACGATTACGATCCGAATTCCCGGACCGCCAGAGACTTCTTCGCAAGCTGCCAGAACAAGATGCATTATGCGGTGACCAGCCGGACCGCGGCCGAAATCGTCATGGAACGTGTGGACGCGGGCAAGCCGAACATGGGATTGACCACGTGGAAAGGCGCTCCGAAGGGTCATCCGCGTTCCACCGACGTGGTCGTGGCGAAGAACTATCTGAACGAACGGGAGATGAAGGCATTGAACACGCTCACAACCGGTCTGCTGGATCTGGTAGAGACCCGTGTCCTGAACCATCGTCTCACCAGCATGGAGGAATGCGCCACGCTGATCGACCAGTACATCACCCTGTCCGGCATGCCGCTGTTGGAAGGCAAAGGAAACCGTGGACATGAGCAGATGAAACGCAAGGCACTCGACGAGTTCCGCAAGTGGGACGCGGCACGGGAAAGCGATTTCGACAGATTCGCCAAGGGATTGGACGGCTCCGGACGGTGAACGACGCTGTCTTGGCATCCTGGGCGGAGGAATTGGGCGTGCGCGTGGAGGAACGACGGCTGGCCGGCGACAGATGCGGCCTCTACTACGACCCGCTCCGCCTCGTCATCCTCGACGAACGGCTGGCCGGATTCCAACGCCGCTGCACCCTATGCCACGAACTCATACACGCCCGGCATCATGATCCCGGATGCGGCACCCAATACGGAACCAGATGCGAGCGACGATGCCGCAGGGAAACCGCGTTGGCGTTGATCAATCCGGTGGACTACGGGCTGGCGGAACAAATGTACGAAGGCGACAAGTGGATGATGGCCGCGGAACTGGGCGTGACCCTGCAGGTATTGGACGATTACAGGCAGGCATTGCATGACATAGGCGCGTGCATCCGCTAACGTGTTCCATCCGGCGAATATTTTGCGATGATGACCACACCCATGCGATCCACCGCATCCTTATACAGGCTTATAGACCCTTATATTCGTCTGGAATCCTTATAAGAGCGACTTCGTTCGCTTTTCTTTGTGCTTCGATTTCCGCGTCGAGCGATTTCTCGGCCATGGTGATGATCCTGTTCGCGGCTCCTGGTTGGATTCGTTCGTAGCCGGCGAATTCGTCGACGGTCGGAAGTGGTGCGGAACGCCATTGGAAGGCTACCTGTTGGACGCCTTCTCCCGTTCCATTGACTCGTGGAGTGTCCGGCCGACCCTGTTCCATGCCGCTGTCTGGAGTTCCGCGGCCGATTTCACTTGGATCGGTGACCTGTACTCCACGCGTCTCGTCACCGCTATCCTCGTTCCGGCCGCCGCTCCGCGCCGCATCGATTCCATCATCGTCTTCATGCTCATCGTCCACGGCACCTCCTTGCTTCGATTTTCCGAACTACCGGCGGATGGCCGGCGTCGTCAACGTTTCTTCACAATCTGGATAATCCTGACACATTCCGGTGATTTCGGTAATCATCAGGAAAACCGAATAAATTCAAAGCCCCGGCACCCACATATTGTGGGCGCCGGGGTTTGATGTCGTTTAGTCGTTTTTCCTATTGCGGATCGCCTGTATCAGGCTTGATCCTGCTCCGATAAGGCCAGCGATGCCGCCTATGACGGCCGCCGCGTTGTTCTTGTTGATGACGCCTATGAAGCAGATGACCCAAGGCAATGCGGACATGCTGGCGGACGTGATGAGAACCGCCCATGATTCGAGTGTCGATGAGCGTAGCATCGCCTTGTTCTTAGCGTGCACGGTCTCTTCGGACATGCGCATGATGCGTTCGGGGAACGTCGGGTCGACGACTTTGAAACCGGCCATGTCCTCCGGAGACGGGGTCGCGCCGGCCCAGAGCGATCCTAGTATCGTCGGTTGTCCGCCATCGCCCTGCGGGTCGCTTCTCCCATCGATACTGCGATCAGCCTGGCCGACGACGTTTCCACGTCCGTTCTTGCTATCCTCTTTTTGATGCGGTTGAATTCCATCGTCGGATTCGACGCCATTACGAGGGACGCTCCCCTGCGTATTCCCCTGGCTAGGGCTTTCGTTTCCATGCTCATCGTCCACGGCACCTCCTTGCTTCGGTTTTCCAATCTACCGGCGGATGGGCGGCGCCGTCAACGTTTCTTCACAATCTGGATAATCCTGACACATTCCGGTGATTTCGGTA
>OGIU01001694.1_pt1 | contig 10034 bp, 13 predicted proteins | sample 1571791 | NCBI WGS metagenome assembly OGIU01 (sample SAMEA2582104, study PRJEB24529) | metagenome | biome: Human gut stool | place: China | collected 2011
TGGAATGGTCCAATTAAAAATAAAGAAAAACTAGAATCTTTTTTATTAGCTGGTGGCACAGTTAATATTGATTCTATTGATGAAGAAGTTGGTGTGGTTGCAAATAATTTTTTGGAATTGCTTGAGAAATTATATTAGTAAACTTTGGCTTGCTGAAACCTTCAATCCTTACATAGAGTGTGTACAGTATGCATGCAGTTTCTGTTTTTCAGACGAGCTCTACCAAATCACCTCCCACCGACGGCGACATACGGCTGCTGTTTGCCGAAGTTGATTTTGGCTACGGCGATTTGACTGCCGTTTACGGACACGACGGTAAAAAACTGCGCGGTTTTGTCTACCGCGACCAAATCGATATCCCTCGAGAGATGACCGATAAAGATGGATCGACCCTAAAGGCTTGGCAGTTTTCGCAATACCCCTTATTGCCCCTGAATTGATTGCGTTAAGTAAAGCTGCGCTTGTAACTTTAGGTATAGGTATTATTTATGAAAAAGGAAAAAAGCTCTTGATACAGTAATGATGGCAGCAAATGGTAATCAAGTAGATACTGGGGTTGCTAATCAAGTTTATGAAAAAAATGAGTATTTTCAAAGCACGGAAAAATAATATGGTAAATGATAGAATTTCAAGTTTTGACGCTTTTTTAGAATGTAAAGATCTATCAATCAATGACTTATTAGAAAAACTACTACATTCTAATACTATTATTCAATATGAAGCAGCAAAAAGACTACAATTTTTTCAGTATAAAGAGATTATTGATATAATCAGAAATATCCTCTTAACTAGTCAATATAGTAAACATAGAGAAATTGCAAATTTTATTTTGGGACAAATACAAGAAGAACTTAGCACTACGGAATTGAAAGAAATTTTCTCTATATTAATTTACTCTATTCAAAATGACAAAAGTATTAAAGTGAAATCATCTGCAATATCTTCTTTAGGACATCTATTCAAAAAATATAATCTAGGAGACGAAGAGTTTCGAACTATAGAAAATAATATTAGTTCTATTTGGAATATAAATAGATATTCTATAGTTATTTCTATTGCATTTAGTTCTGCATATTTCCCAAAAAGAAATTATATAGAAGAATATCTTATAAAAAATTTAAACAGCAAGCATCACAAAATTATTTCATGGGTATTGTATGGATTAAAAGGAAAACATTATAAATCAGAATCAATTGAAAATTTACTAATACATAAACTAAGCCAACTTAATGAAAAATCTTATATTTACAATGAAATTATTGCATTTTTAATTTCAATTAGTTCTAAAAAAGTTATCCCTTATATTGAAAAGACACTATTCACTCAAAGTAAAATCGATGATGAAATTTATACTGAACTTAAAAATAATTTATCGGATGAATTTGCGGAATTAAGAAAACAATTATTAGAAGAATTTAAATAGTTTCTTGACGTACGCCTCAACCGCAAACCTGCTTCCGCCTGCAAAACCAGTACGCTGACCGTGAGACGGGGTTGCATTACAACCCGATGCGCTATTATGAGCCTGAAGTGGGTCGGTTTGCGAATCAGAATCCGATTGGGTTGGAAGGTGGAGAGAATTGATAAAGCAACAGGACGTCCTAAAGGATATGCTGATCCACAAGGAACAGGACATGGAAAGTACCCGCATATAAATATTAGACGTCCGGATGGGAAACAAATACGTATTGATATTATAGGAAAATAGATATGTTAAATTTAACTAATTTACAAACAAAAGGATATGATGAACTTATTGAAATTGATGGAGAGGTTGTTTATCAAGTATTTGCTATTAAGAAAAATAATGGAACTTATACCACATATTACTATACAGTACCAAAAAATAAATTGGATCAGGCTGAAGATTATGAGATAGAAGAATTTAATGAATTTAATGAACTTGAATTAGCTATAAAACATATTCAATCAAAAGGAGCTAATCTATCAAGATTTAATATATTTAAAGGTAACAAGCCTCTTTAAGACTTTTTTAGACCATAGGTTGGATCGAGCCCCAATAAAACATCAAGGTCATCTAAAATCAATTCTCAGACGGCCTCAACCCTTTTCGAGGTCGTCTGAATAATCTCATTATCGTTCAGTCTTACTCTATATCTTACCTACGAACACGGCCTGATATAGTCGGAATGAAAGATGGGAAAATCTATTTTATTGAGGTAAAAAATAATACAGACGATTAACGAAAGGTCAAAAGAGATCAGGGCTATTCAATTTGAAAAAAACGCACAATGCTGGGGGAAAATGTCTGAAAGCTGCATATATGGTTTCAACAAAAAATAAGGATAAGCAAACGGATGTGGGTTCCTCCAAAGGTGTTGCTCGCTTTATGACTTTAGTATTCAAAGATTGATTTTAAGAAGGATAATTATGAAAAGTAAAGAATTTATTCAAGGTCTTATTGAATATTTAAAAAATAATTTGAATATTCCTGATGCTAATTTTCTAAAAGATAGGATTAAATTTAAAAAAGGAAAATATGTTTATGGTGAAATATCCTTTAGCAATTCTCGTACTTTTGAGGGAGTCATACTTCACCTATATGTATATAATTCTGATATGGGAAATTTTTTCTCCCAAAATGTTCCTCCTTATGATAAATCGTCAAATCCATATGATTTAGTATTTGTACAACCATCTATTTCACAGGCGCATTTTTTTAAAGCTCCCCCTATTACCTCATTTCCTTATGGAGATACCATTAAATTACCTGAATCTCAGCATGATGCAAAAAATATCTATCCAGATGTATTAATGCATTTGCAGCAAAATCATATTCCAATCATTATGGCCTTCCATTCCGGTAACAAAGAAGTTTTAAAATATTTATCACTTTATCCAGAGGCTTTTCGTTTTAAAGCGTTAACCGCTATTTATATTATAAATAAGAATGAATTACCACTAAATGATCCTTTAATACAGAATATTTTATTGTTTGATAAAAAAGTATTAGAAAATGATAATGGATTGTTTAGCAAGGATGATTTGATCTTCCTGGAAAATTCTTTTGACCAAAAATTAAAACAACAAATTATGCAATAATTAGTCCTTGTAACAAGTCGTAGCCCGCACAAAATCGAAGTAGATATGATATGACTGACCCAATCGTACCTAGACAGAAATCTAATTATGGTCATGATTGACATATAAAATCTACATTTGACATTGTTTCATTTTTATTGAGGAGTTGTATGCTATGAATTTAGATGCAGTTAACCCAGAATTAGAATCAAAGATTAATGATTTAGTCTGTGAGGCTTATAATAAACCTTTTTTAGAACAAGAAAATTTATTAAAAGAAGCATTTGAGCTAATACCCAAGCCAGTAACCCAATGGGCGCATCCAACGACAATGGTTACGATTGCTTTGTTTGAGTTATATTATAAAAATCAAAAATATGAACAGGCTAAGGACTGGCTGAGTATTGCTTTAAGTGTTGCTGACTTAGGAACCACTAATGCAGGGACGTATCTGTTAGCTGGTATTTTTTATTATGACCTTGAAAAATATGATGAAGCTTATAAATATTTTGATATTGCTTATAATGATGCTGGATATTATCCATTTAGTATTGAGGACAAAAAATATTGGCAGTTTTATAAGCAGCGTAAAGACGAATTAAATCCTAAGAAAAAAAACAAAAAGTAAGATTCGATATTTTCAGACGGCGAAAACCTCCAACCAACCCACTACTTCCACTGCGACCAAATCGGCATTCCAAGAGACATGACTGATGATAAAGGCGACCTAGTTTGGGGATTATTACGGTTGGGGTAACCTGAAGAGTGAAATCAACATATCTAGAACTGCTCACCAACCCTTCCGATTGCAAAACTCCCTTGTCCGCACTGGCATGTAGCTACTGCCAAAATGGATGGAAATCTTAGTCAAAAAAGAAATAATGGGAATGGTACATTTTTTTGGAAGTACTACAAAGATAATGTAACCGTACAACATAGGAAATAGTATCATGACAACTTTAGAAAATAAGATCTTTACTTTAAAACAGAATCATTTAATCAAAAAAATGAAAGAAATGCATTTTTTAAATCATTTAATTTCAGATTCTGAAAAAATCATTCCGTATCCACTCTCATGTGAAATAATAAATCGTACTTTTACCCCCTATAGAAATATAGAATTATCAAAAGAAAATTTTAGTTTATCGATAAAAAATGAAATATTAAAATTTCTTACACCAGAGGAAAATGATATTGCTTATGTATACTTTTATGGAGGAATAAATGATTCGGCTAAAATGCCAATAGAATTATTCCCCTTGTTTATTATCAAAATAAAAAATATTAGCAGTTGGCTAGAATTAATAAACAAACCTAATTTTTATTGTTTAAAATTATTTAGTCATAAAATAGATAAAGTTATCGATATATCTCTACTCGACAATGAGGAAGATGTGTTATCTATTTCTATTGGAGTGAACGCTTAACTATAAAAATAAATAAACTATTCTAGTAGAAGCAATCCTTTGCTTTGTATAACTTAAAGGAGTTTACCATGCTCAATTTTTATGATTGCGATAAAAATTTATCTGAAAATGATTTCAATGAGGTTGAAAAAAATTAGGAGTATCTTTTCCATCTTCATTCAAGTCACATTACTTCAAATGGAATGGAGGTACTCCCAATCTTTCTTGTTTTGTCAATGATAATATTGATTATGACTATATTGAAATTCGCGACTTCATTCCAATGAAATATTCTAAGCAGTTTGAGGATGATCCAGATTTCACATTAGAAGGAAGAGCGATAAATGAATGGGATCTTAATGAGTTACCTAGGAATTTAATTCCTTTTGCTTTTGATTGGGGAGGTAATTACCTCTGTTTAGAAAAAAATAGTTGGCAAGTTATTTATTATGTAAGGGACGTATGGAGTGAAAATATATCAAGGGAAGCTAATTTTGAAAAAAATTCAATTATTATAGCGAAATCATTTGATGAGTTTCTAAATTGTTTAGAAGAAAATCCTGATGATTAATAAAATGCCGTAGTGTCGTGTATATATAGTAAGTGTAGCAAACCATAGCTCGCATGAAGCCTTCAATCTCGAAGTAGCAAGCCGTAGCTCTGACAAAACCTTCCGCCTTCAGAACCAGTTTGCTCTGAATACTCAAGAATGGATTGATCCTTTGGGAGAGAGTGGCTATCGCTTGCGTAAGAGCGTGGAATCTTAGGGAATATTCCGTCCAGCTTCTTCTTGGCAGACACACCATTTAATTCCACAGGCAGTTTGGAAAGAAAACAAAACAATTATTTTAGGAGGTTATTATGAAAAAGTTATTAGTATGGGGATATGCTTTGCAGAGTATGGATAAAGTAGAAAAAATGGGGTTGCCACGAGTAAGTAGTGGAGTCCTAGGTATATCAGAGGTATTCAACCCTAAAAAAACGCATCCTGATTTTGACTTTCCCTGGAGTTGGTTCGTAAAGGGGCAAGAAATTCCTCCAATGCCTGAAAAGGTTTATGTCTGCTTAAAGAAAGCAAGAGGTGTTACTTTTGATTTTCTTCCATATAATGATTTCTTTATCATGTCAGGGCGCTTTTTGGAATTTATAAAAAAATATGGGTTTGATCATGATTTTGGTATGAGCGAAGCGATTATTGTCAATACAAAAGGTGAGTTATTGACGAATGAAGTCTATTATTTAGTAAGAATAGTTAATTGGGAAATTAAGGATGAAATTGTTTACCCAGATTTAGCATTAGATGAAGATGATTTTTCACTGGAGGCATATACTAATTCAGATAAGGATATTTTATTGTCTTCCAATCACAATTATTCAGGAGCATTCATGGTATCAGAAAATTTAAAGGGTAAAATATTGGAAAAATTTTCTTTGCCTTTTCTTTATTCTTTGGAAGAGTGGAAGGAATTAAATAATTTAGACTTTTATTGGGATTAATAAAATATATAACATTTTGAATTATGAGGTATTATATGATTGAAACAACTAAAGATATGATTTCTGTGTGGATGGGGACATCTTTTAAAACACCTGATGAGTTTAATGAATATACAGATGGAATGGAGGACTCAGATTCTCATTGTCCAGCTTTTGCAGATTTTGGAGTTTCATTTATTGATTCTGATTATTTTGTGGCATTTCAGACAGATAATGGAGAAATTGTGCCAGTTGAAGTGTTAGCAGAAGAAGTTGGGGCACACTCCAATAAAGTTATAAAAGATATTGTGAAAGTAGCAAAAGAGAAAGGAATAAATGAAGGTAATTCTTTATATTACTATTCTAATGCAACATTTTATGAGGAAAATCCAGGTAAACTTTACAATGATTTGAAGTTTATAGGAACTTTTAAAGACCCAAGAAAAAAATATCGCTAGTGATAGTGAAACATTAGTCAGGATATCCACCCGTACGGCAGATATCGAAATATAAAAGGTTATTAAACGAGCACTAAGTCGAAGTTACAAGTATTTCAGAGAACTAGGAGCACTTTAAAATGAATAGACATGAATTAGAAGCCTTATATACTTTAAATAATCCTGCTACTAGCCAAGCTATAAAAATGTTACCTTCAGAGTGGCATATTTTATATCCTTCATATCTTGAATTTTTAGAACTAAGTAACGGATTATTTGGAGATGAGATAACCCTTTTGGAAGCCGAGGATATCCAACAAAGGAATATTGACTATGAAGTAAAAGAATATTTGCCGAATTTTCTTATGATTGGAGATAATGGTGGAGGGGTTGCCATTCTGATGGATAATAAAAATCAAAATATTTTTGCTGTCGGCATGGGAGTAATGAGTGAAGACTCCTTAGAAAAAATATCATCTTCTTTAGAAGACTTTCTATTAGTAAAAAAAGGAATGTTTAATTATTAGCAAGCCGTAGCCCGCACAAAATCTTCAATCCTGACGTAGGGTGTATGCGGTATGCACGCGGTTTCTGTTTTTCAGACAGTCTCAATCCGTTCTTTGAGGCTGTCTGAAATATTGGTTCTTTAATAATCAGATCATTGATCAGCATCAAGGTCGTCTGAAATATTTGTTCTTTAAATAAACATTTTAAAAATATACTTGTACTGCACCAATTTCTAAAAGTAATAGTAAGAAAGGAAAAAATGATGACTCTTTATCAAATATACTCTGCTGTTGATAATGAAGAAGCGTATGTGGACTTAAAACAGGATGATAGAAAAATTGTAGAATTTATTAATTACAATAAAGGTAATTATACAGATGAAGCAGTTTTTATAGCTCAGAGTGGATATACCTCCAAAAATATTTCTAATACAGATTTTATTCAAACAATTCCTAAGATGTTATTGTTCTCTGAAACTTTCATTAATAAATTGGCTGATAAATTAAAAAATGAATTAGATTTTTTTCCGGCTAAACTTAGAATCAAGAATGATGAATTTAAATTTTTCCTTGGAAAAATTAAATTAACTGCTGAATTGATAAATATGGAAAAATCAAATTTTTATGAAATAGATGGAGAGAAATTTATCGATTATCCACCTGTATTCTTTGAAAATATATCTGGCTTCGAGTTTTGTGCAAAAGATATAAATGATGATTTAATTTGGGCTTTTTCTGATAAATTCAAAGAATTAGTTGTGAGTAATAATTTGAAGATGGAATTTCTACCTCTAACATGAAATATTCTGTAAGTAAGTTATAGCAAACCGTAGTCCGTACGAAACCTCCGATCCTGACTTAGGACATGAGCGGTACGCACGTACGCGGCTTCGCCTATCGAAACCCCACCAACAAAGACGGCGAAAGTAGACAATAGACCCGCTACTTCCACTGTGACCAAATCGGCATCCCCAGAGAGATGACCGATAAGGACGGTAATTTGCTGTGGTTCGGCAATTATACCGGCTGGGGCCGTCTGAAAGAGGAAATCAAGGTAACGGATAGCGCATACCAACCCTTCCGCCACGACTTAGAAAGCCCCTTAGGTTATATGCCTAGAGGGCTTTTTATTGTATTTTGATAATCTTTGGAGTTTGTAAAATACCCTTTATTTATAGTATGATTACTTTATATGTTTTTATTCTGTAGAAAGGAGCTCGTATGAATCGACTTAGTTTCTCACGAACTCAGATTTTAATTCTTGTCAGCGTATGGCTAACATTTTTGATTAGCTTTGTTATGCGCTTATCTTGGGCGTCCTTGATGCCTATTGTTAATGAAGCGTTGAGTTTCACGCCTCAAATGGGTACGGCTTATTTATCCGCCTTTTATATGGGCTATGCCATCATGGTTTTACCAGGTGGTATCTTAGCGGATCGCATTGGCTACCGTTATACCATTTTGGTGAGCTTACTTTCTATGGCGCTCATTACGGCATTGATGAGTACCATCGATAATTACACTTATGGCTGGGTATTGCGCTTCTTATTAGGTATCGTATCTGCTCCTGTACAAGCATCTTGTTTAAGTGCTATTGGGGATTACTTTGGTCCTAATCAACGTGGTGCTGCAGTAGGGATCTTTATGTCCTGTACATCCCTTGGGTTGACCACTGTAAACCTATACGCACCATATGTAGCCACTAATTATGGTTGGCAAAATGCATTCCTTTTAACAGCCGTATTACCAATCCTTGTGTTCATTCTCAGCTATTTCACTGTTCGTAAACCAAGTGCTGAAATCTTAGCACAACGGGAAGCAGAGGCGAGTACGGCATCTGCTCATGTAGGCGAAAAGACTTCCTTAAAGGAAAATTTGCTACATGTTTTGAAAAATCGCAATATTTGTTGTCTTGCCTTTGCAGGATTCTTTGCTACAGGTGCTACTTGGGCTGTGGCTCAATGGTCAAACTTGTACATGGTTAAACAACTCGGCGTTAATGCTATCTATGCAGGCCATGTAATGTCTGCCTTTGGTTTAGCCGCTCTTATTGCAAAGCCGACCATCGGTATTTTGTCCGATATCTTACCGATTAAGAAAAACCATTTAGTAGCTCTTGTTATGTTCTTATTCGCACCAGCGTTGATCCTCTTTGCAAGCACTACAAATCCAGATATGCTCTTCATAACAGGTCCAATCCTTGGTATCGGTGCTTTCATGCATAGTGCATTGACCAATGCTCTCGTAATTCAATCCGCAGCACCTCATTTACGTGGTACTACAGCAGGATTTGTAAACTTATTTAACCAAATCGGTGTTATGTTGGCACCTATGATTTTAGGTAGCATGTTAACGGCTACAGGTAGCTATCAATCTGCATTGATGACTCTTGCTATCGCTCCTGTTATCGGTGCTATCGCATTGTTCTTTGTACGTCTTAAATAATGTGAAAGCATCATACAATAGGTTTATCTGATTGTATAGAAACAAAATATGAAATAAAAGAGACTGAACAGTTCTCCTAAGGTAAGGAGCTGTTCAGTCTCTTTCGTTTTTCTATTAGTTATATGCCTATGGTTTTTGTGGTGCGTGATAGTCCGGTTGCGGTCTCCATTCACTCATAGGTGTATTAGGATCTGGCATATCTTGATTTTGGATATCAAGAATCCAGTCACTCGGTCTTGGACCTTGTGGAGAAGGTGGGGGGACAGGACCATATACACCTAGTTTAGATGGTGTTAACCGTGGTTGATTAGGAGTATAAGGCGATTCTAATTGGTTTAGCGGTTTGTATACGCCTGGTGGTGGTTGAACACCAAATAATGGCTTGCTTGCTGTTGGAGCCGGTGCACTTATTGGCTTATATGGACGTGGTGGTACATAGGGGTTCGTAGAAGTATATGTAATACGTTCCATTTCCAATGCATTATGTAAAATAAATTGACCTATTTCAGCAACCGCAGAGCCCTTTGTAGCGACATGAGCACCTGTAGATAGAACAGAACGCTGATTGTTAGCAGCTCCTATAGGGGCGCCATTTACTTGGTAGAATTTCGCTGGTGCCACATGCCAATCCATAAGATAAATATCTTTAGAGGTGTTACCTCGATGATATGTATAATTAGTTGAATAATCAGCAATAATATTCTGCTTTTTATAGAGACTAA
>OGIU01001696.1_pt1 | contig 10031 bp, 8 predicted proteins | sample 1571791 | NCBI WGS metagenome assembly OGIU01 (sample SAMEA2582104, study PRJEB24529) | metagenome | biome: Human gut stool | place: China | collected 2011
CACTGTGCGTGAGGCAGCAAGACTTCAAACATTTCCTGACAATTATTATTTTAATTGTAGTCAGACGGACGCTTTTAAGATGATTGGAAATGCAGTACCTCCATTATTTGCAAAAAAAGTTGCCTATGCCATTTATCATTTGATTCAAGAAAATTAGAAAGGAAAAACAATGAAATATTATCTTAAACGTCTTGGTCATCAAGAATTAGGAAGCGTAAAAAATGGTAAAGCACAGAGAGGTAGGTATATCTATATTTCAAAAGATAAAAATGTATTAGATATTTTTCCGCCTCTTTCCAAAATAGTTACAAATGATTCATCAATAATTCCAATAATTCCATTGTATCAAAAGATTGCAAAAAAAATATATTGTAATTATATTTATCATAATGATAAATATAATGTGTCAGGAGGCACAAGAAATGAATACAGAATATATTGTAATGGTGCACTTGAAGGAAAGCAATTGTTGTTTCAACCAGATGATATATTGATTTTTAGAGCTGAAAAGACATCAAGTCTCCAAAAAGATATATTAGGAAGTAATGATGCGCCAGAGGCGGCGGTTGAAGAAGCGAATGTTTTTTTCTTATATAGATGTTGCGATAAGAACTCAGAACTGTATAGGATGTGCAAAAAGCTTGTTGATGAATCTAATATTAGGGGAAATGGACATGCAATTTATCAGGGGATAATTACAGAAGTAGAGAATAAAATTAATCAATTATGTGTAAAAAATTTTAATGAAATGGATACAGTAATCGAAGATACAGTAACAGCAAAGGCACAGTCTGGGGATATAGATGAAATGGCTAGTCTATTTAATTCTGTATCATTTAGAGATTTTGTTATGACTGGATATAAACAGAAATGTGCGATAACAGGTAATGTAATTCAGTATAAATCATTCATGAATCTTGAAGCAGCACATATTTGGCCAAGATCCCATAAGGGGTTATATTTGCCAAGCAATGGAATTGCATTGTGCAGAGATATGCATTGGGCATTTGATAAGGGAATGTTTACTATTGGTGATGACTTTAAAGTAATTGTTCATCCAGACGTGGAAAGTGATTATTTGCAACAGTACAATAATAAATCATTGTATATTCCTGAAAATGCTTTTTTTAGACCGGATATTAATAACTTACATTATCATCAAACACATATATATGGATTATTTAAGACTTCTGGATCATTAGTAAAAGCAACAGGATACTATAAAAATATCAATATAGCAGCAGAAGATAAAACACCATACGGATCAAATTAAAATAATTAATTTGAAGAATATAATGGTCAAGAGAAAGGTTTTCACAAGTACCAATAGAGATAATTAAATTTTATGAGGATCTGGAAAATGTTATATCCATTATAAGATATAAATGAATAATTATTTGAATGAATAGAAAGTCTTGTGAATGTTTAAGAACAAAAATATTATTTTGATAATGCAAGTATTTTTTAGGATTGGCAGAGGATATATTGATATGAAATACTGATTTGAACTACATAATGTTATTTCCGAAATTAGGGAGATGAATTATATATTGGATAATTTAACTGCTAAGCAACGACGAAAAAATATGCAACATATAAAAAACAAAGATACGTTAATTGAACTTAAACTAAGAACTAAATTATGGAATAAAGGATATCGATATAGAAAAAATGTAAATAATCTTCCTGGAAAGCCAGATATTGTATTGCCTAAATATAAGATTGCTATTTTTTGCGATAGTGAGTTCTTTCATGGAAAGGATTGGGATGCTTTGAAATCCAGATTGGAAAAAAGTAATAATTCTGAATATTGGATAAAAAAGATAAGCCGTAATAGGCAACGAGATGATGAAATTAATAAGAAATTATCGTTTATGGGATGGACAGTCGTTCGATTTTGGGGAAAAGAAATTTTAACAAATAGTGATGAATGTGTTTCGGTGATAGAAGATATTATATGGTCTCAGAAAACTAATCTTGATGGATCCGAGATGATTGATAAAGAAGAATTATTATAAGATATTTGTAAATATGTATCTGGAATTTAAGGGAAGTACAGGTAAGATATTATATATAGTGCTGTATTTTTATATGAGAATTAAAAAGTACTCGGCAGGAAAATTGAAATATTATATAGATAAAGAGAAAATATCCGGGAAAAATTAGAAAAATTCTGCTATGTGACAATTGAAGAATTTAAAATAAGTAGTTTAAATGGAGATAGAAAAATGTTTGATGCACTAACTTATCAAGAAATGTTAAAAGAAATAAAAAAGAACTATGAAAAATATGGCATTACAGATGATGTAGTTGCAATTTTAATAACGAGACCAGACTTGGCTACAGGAAAAGATATACTGAATAGTTTAGAATATTATCATTTTAGAACTGGTCATTCTATAAACTTTTATTTGCCTGGATATGGAGCATATTGGACAGAAGAAGAATACCCAGATGGAAAAGTAGTTACAGAAATAGCTGGTGTTAAATGGTCGTTTAGTAATCAAAGGTTTGTAGAGTTTATTGAAGATATGGAGAAATATTCAAAATGGAGATATTCAGGAGAAAGTGATTTGATATTTGCTGAGGTGAAGAACGGAATATTATCTTATGAGAGAGCAATAGAATTTCATCTTGATAATATGTTAAGGGACGAAGCGATTATTTCTGTAAATCAATTTTTTGAAAAAATAGTTCGTATCGGCCAAGAGGGAAGATCAATGAATCAAATTGGAAATAAACTGGGAATTGATAAGGGAAAACAAGTTGTGTTTGATGCATTGTTAGAAAAAATGCCAATGCATATGGGAGATGTTATCAAACAGGAAAAATACTTTTGTGTAAAAAATATACAAAAGTAAAGATTAACAAGGAAAGTATTCTATGGCAAAAAATTTAATTAGTAAAATCAGCAATGCTTTTTCCACTGGAGGTGGAGGAGTAAATTTTGAACAACAAATTCAGGCAATGTTTCTTTTATCATTGTTGATAGATGGTTTCTGCCCGGCTATGAATGAGCAAACAAAGAAAGTTCACTTCCAGGCAAAGCACTTAGGATATGATATAGATGATCTGGTTGTTATTACTTATAGAAATCAGTCAGAAGGAAAAATGGCATGTCAGATAAAGCACAGCATAACTGCAACTGAAAAGGATAAAACATTTCAAGAAGTTATTTGTGCAGCATGGAATGATTTTAATAAAGAAGATTTTGATCGGGATCGCGATAGAATTGCTTTAGTGACGGCTCAGATTTCGAACAAAGCACAGCAATCTTTAAGGTTTTTACATGTAGAAGCTATTGGAGCCATAGATGCAGAAGCGTTTATGGAAAGAATAGATATGCCGGTGTTTTCCAATAACGATAATCAAAAAATGTTAGCTGCTATAAAAGAATGTATTTCTTTAGTTAAAGGTTGTGAACCAACAAATGAAGAAGTCTGGAAATTTTGTAAGGTATTCATATTACTGCTATGTGATATGGATTGTGTAGAAAGTGTCAATCGAGCATTGTCTGCATCATTAATTAAATGTAATTCCCCTAAAAATCCCATCCTTGTATGGTCAAGGCTTGTGGAGTATGCAGGTCAATGCAATCAGGCGGCAGCATCTGTTAGTAAAGAAAATATTGACAGAAATATACGAGATTTATTTTCAAAAAATAATATTATCCTGCTTCCACCTGATCCAATAACAGCAATAGATTTGTTTATTCCTACAATAGCGTTAATTGGAGCATGGAAAGAGGACAATGAATTTGATTGTAAGATGATTGAACAGATATCAGGGATGGGATATTCTGAGTTCGAAGCAAGAGCGCGAACTATGCTGTCACAGAATTCGGAGTATTTACAACTGACAAATGGAAATTGGAAGGTATGCCATAAAGAAGAATTGCTTGATCAATGTAAAAATAAGCTGTTTGACGATTCAATTGGAAAGTTGTTAGAGGCTGTTGAGAGCATCTTGCGTCAAAAAAGTAAATGTGTAGCAAGCAAAATGCCATATTTTATTCCGGTTTCAGGTGAGTATGACAATTCACTTGAACTTCGTGGTAATTTAGTAAAAAGTTTGTGTTGGGTAAAGAAAAATCTTTCGGAATTATCACAGTGCAATCAGGAGAAAATAAAAAACAACATATATGCGTTGGTAAGCACTTTACTGCAGGATGCCAAATGGATTACATGGACTAGTTTACGGGATTGTTTACAGAATTTAGCAGAACTTTCACCGGAAGCTTTTTTGAAAGAAGCTGAGCGAGGAATTATAAATAATCCTACAGAAATAGTGAACTTATTTCCACCAAAAAGTGGTGAATTATCAGGAATAAACTATATTTCTAATTTGTTGTGGGCTTTGGAAATCTTGGCATGGTCACCGGAATATCTTGTGCATTCTATAAGTGTATTAGGATTGTTAGAAGCATTACCATACGAGCGTACAAATTGGACAAATACACCTATAAATTCAATTGTATCAATATTACTTCCTTGGTATCCGCAGACGATGGCTGATCTTGAAAAAAGAAAGAATGCATTAAAATGCTTAAAAACTGATAATCCCCGTGTGTTTTGGAGTACACTTAAGAAATTGCTGCCTAATAAGACACGTTCAACGTCAGGTAATCCAAGACCGAAATATTTGAAATTAGAGATTCCAGAAGAAGTAAAAGTAACGAATGCAGAAGCCCATGAATGCTATGTGTACTTAGTGGAATTGGCTGTTGATACTGCCCGTAATGAGAATGAAAAACTTGTAGAATTAATCGATCAGTTGGGATATATGTATGAACCAACTCTGACTGATTATTTGGAGTGCTTGGAAAATAGTTTTGAATTTGGTACAGATGAGAATACTTTTGAAGTCTGGCTTAAATTACGTGAATGTATGGCGCGAATAGAGCCAACTGAAGGAAAGGTAATATATAAGCAGTTAGATAGAATCCAACAATTGATAGAAAAAATGGAACCAACAGATATAAGAGTGAAGCATCGAGAATGGTATTTAGGAAACAGGTATTTGTTTGATAAAGGAAACTATGCAAATAGATGGGAGATGCTAGAGGATAAAAAGTTATCTGCTGTTAAAGAAATATTTGATGAGTACGGAAGTGAAGAAGTAGAACGGTTTGGCTGTGCAGTAAAAAACGTGCATGACGTAGCTAATAAACTGGGACGCTTTTTGCGACCAAATGAAATGTCTTCAATAATTGAAAAATGTTTTATAGGAATATTATCGAAAGAATTTACGATTAATTGTCTGATATCTTTTGTGTATACTCAGGGAGCAGAAAAATTATTGGAAACTTCATTATGCCAGATGGAAGACGAATTCATGTTAGAAATACTTTCTAAAATTCCGTTTTCTTTACAGTTGCTAGATGTGATAAATCAGGTATTAGATGATGATACTGTGTACTGGGAAAAAGGAGCTATGCCATATAGCTGTTATGACGCCGAAGAGTTAAAAATAATTGTAGAAAAACTTGTTGTATGTAAGCGATATGTGACAGCTGTTAATATTATTGGGCATTCTGAGTGTAAAGCAGTCATTAATGCAGAATGTATATATAAGTTAATGAAACTTGCAGGAACAGAGGAATCAATAGGGGTGGAAACGCTTGATGATTACGCAGTTCAAAAGATTATTGGCTGGTTTCAACAGCAAGAGGATATAGACTTAGAATTACGCAGTGATATTGAATTCATTTATTTACCAATGTTAGATGATTATTCTGAAGTTAGACCTCGTGCATTAAACACAAGATTAAGTCTTGAACCGGAATATTTTTGCAGTTTGATTGAGCTGTGTTATAAGGAAAGAAATGGTGAAAAACGGGAAATAGAGTTGAATAAAAGCTTGAGTGATAGATTGTATGAGATACTATTTCAATTTAAAGTTATACCTGGGATTGATTGGAATGGTAATTTTGATGCAAAACGATTTGATTATTGGATGAAGACTGTAAAAACATGGAGCAGGGATAATGATCGATATGAAGTGGCAATGCATACGGTTGGTTCGGGATTGTCATATGCGGAATTAGATGAGGACAAGCTTCCCCAAACGGCAATTATTGAAGAACTTAACAGAGTAGAGAATGAAGAACTGCGTCGTGGTTATTATTTGGGCATAATTAACCAAAGAGGAGTACACTGGATTGATCCGGAAGGAAAACCAGAGCTTGAATTAGCTGAAGATTATGAAAATAGAGCGAATATTGCGGAGTCAAGAGGATATTCCAGGTATGCAGGTGTTTTAAGAGTCGTTGTTGATGAATTCAGAAGAGAAGCACGACGTAATGCTTTGAGAGCTCGAAATGAAAATGATGATATTGAGTAACATGAAATTTTATATTTTAAATAAAAAGGGGAGAAAGCAGTATGGAACATCATAGCCTGGATCCATATCCAATACCAAAAGATAAAAAACCACTTTACATAAACGAACCATGGCTGATAGACAAGTCATTATTAGAGTATCCACATTATAGAGAACCAGATGAAAAGGAAGATAATATTCGTATTTATTTACCAATGGATCTGAATAAAGATGCAATTTTAAGAAGACTTGATAATGTTATCGGCTTATACGGGGAGGCAAGAGAAGATAATGAAATTGAATTTAGCATAGATGTTGGAATGATTATTTCACAACTTGAAATTTATGATCAGATATGGTTTGTACGTCATATGCCGAAAAAGGGAGAACATAGTAGAGAAGCAAAAGAGCTTGTTACAGAGATAATAGCCAGATTAGAAGAGATACCGGATGGTTGTGCTGAATGTTTTCCGTTTGAATTGATTAATGAGCTTAAGGAAGAATATTTAAGTGATAGTAGTTTGTAATAATTATGCAATAGGATAAATGGAAATATAATTGAAAAAGTAGGAATATGAAAAAATTTTTGGAGGAAGTATGTCATTTGGTACAGAATTAAAAGATGAATTTGATAAGCTGTGTTTAGCGTTGCGAGGAAGTGTAAAAGAGGAAACGTTGTTTAATAAACTTGTTGAGGCATTTAGTAAGGTGAATGCGGATATTCAAGTAGAAAAAATTCATGGAAGGAGATGGTGTGTAGAATTTGATAATACTGCAGGTAATTTTTATTGGAAGGGAAAGACTACTAGGTGTGAGTTAGGGGATTTATTATTTGTAGTTACAGATGGACAAATAGCTAGAATCGCTATTATGCAGAATAAGTTTGAAAGAGGAATGGTGGATTATGATAAATCATTTAAAGCTCAAATGAATCAACTTTTTTTATTAAAAGAAAGACCAGAATTTAGATATAAGAATAATACGATTGATATGTTAAAAAAAGCAAGACTTCCTTCTATTGGAAATTACGGAACATTTCGACAAAATGCATCCCCATATGAGATGGGATATTATAGTGCAGATTGTTTGTTGCATCGAGCAAACTGTGCAGGATCACGTTCCCAATGTAAAATAAGATTAGATGTTGGTGTGAATAAAACTGATAAAATTGCAGGTTACATTCAAGAAAATTATTGTGAAAATATAGCTGAATTTGGGGATGCGCTTATTGGAATGAGAATAGGTGAGCCATATTTATTATTAAATGCTATTAAGATTTTAAATAATATAAATATTGTAAATGTATTGAGACAATGGGATATGGCAATTGAATATGAGGTTGATGATAGGAGACCAAGTATTACTTGTAGAGATATTATTTTAGTAAATGTACGACAATATTATGAAACAAAAAATGATAGAAAAATTAGGAGTATTAAAGAGCGTTTAGAAAAGGAGGGAGAACTTTTGGAGATGAAAAAACCAGAAGAAGAATTTATAGATGCAATGAGGTATCTTTTTGGTGAAGAGTTTGTAAAAAATGAGAAATTTACAGAAAAATATAAAAAAGTTCTTAAGAGAGACGATGAACTAAAAGCTCACTATGGGGATTGCGACAGTGTAAAACAATTAATGCTTTACATTCGGAAAAATATGAGAAAGTACGGATATGCACCTAATTATAAATTGCCTGAGATTTTTGAGAATAATGAACTTGATTATAATAAGTATCGTGAAGCTGTAATAGAAGGAATGCGTAATTCAAAATTTGAAAAATTATTTCCTGAAACTTATACATATGAATTTAAAAGAAATAAATTAGAATATGATACAGATGGATGGAATTATAATAAAATGGATTATCAGGAGGAGGATTGGATTTGTAAAAAAAGAGGAAGTTATCATTGTTATTATAATCAATTAGATCATTATTTATCACATTTACTAAGTGTGATTCGAAAAAATAGTGAAATGGGGAACTGTCAAGGAATTGAACCAGTTAGAATGGAATTGAAACAAAAAATAGATAGTTACTGCATGGCTAAAAAGGAAAGATAGTTGATAACAGTAAGAATCAACTAAACATTATCGGAATAACTTTATGATTCCGATTGCGCTGTCCGGTGACCGCAGTTATAACAAGGACAATATTCGCCGCTATGTCACGGAAGGCGGCAGAGTGATTCCGGGTGCGAGCACAATTCATTTCGATGAGATTTCCAGAAAGCGGATCTTCCAGGCGATTGATAATGCGAACTTCAGCGATATCAAATTAATCCGGGAGAATTATACGAATCTGAAGAATAAGCTGGGACATATCCCGGCGCTTGCGGATTTTGATAAATATGGGGAAATGGATGTGCTGCGGATCTTCGATAATAACAGCTTGGGTTCGTATTACAAATTCCTTGTGAAATACGAAAAGGAATATACCATCCGGCTGTCAGAAGACGAAGAAAAAGTGATTGAATTCATTTCCAAAAAGTTGGCGAGTGGCAAGCGGATTCATGAGCTGGAATTATTGAAACGTACATTGCAGTATCGTCATGGAATCATTGGGCGTCTGCAGAAGCATTTATCCGAGAAGTATCATTGTGAGATGGACGAGCATTGCACGGAAAATGTGATCAATATGATGACCAATGAATTTCCAACGAGCGCGGCAAAGAAGACTTACGCACAGTGTGTATTTCTGAAGAAGGAACAGGATGATTACGGCATTTCCGATGTGGGAAAATGTTAGAGAATCCGGAATTCTGTGCGATTCTGGAGGAACTGGTGGACTTCGGAATCTCGAGATATAAGGTCAATTACAGTTACCATTATCAGGATACGAATCTGGTATTGTATCAGAAATATACATACGAGGATGCCTGCCGTCTGCTGAACTGGGAGAGAAATGAAGTGCCACTGAACATCGGCGGTTACAAATATGATAAAAAGACTAAGACATTTCCGATATTCATTAACTACGATAAGCAGGACGATATCAGCGATACCACGAAATACGAAGATCATTTCGTAGCAGAGAACCGGCTGATCGCAATTTCCAAAAGCGGAAGAAGCATGGATTCGGAAGATGTGCAGAATTTCCTGAACGCAACAGAACGTGGCATAGATGTGCAGCTGTTTGTGAGAAAGAATAAGGATGATAAGATATCCAAGGAATTCTATTATCTGGGGCGTGTGATCGCGACTGGGAATGCGAAGCAGTTCGTGATGCCGAATACGGATAAGACGGCGGTGGAGATCGAATGGGAGCTGGAGACTCCGGTGAGAGAGGATATTTACCAGTATATTGTGAATGAATAGTGACTGTTACAGGAAGATTTTTGACGGGAGATAAAAGGTAAGATGAAGACGATAAGAGTTGTGGCAGCAGTGATAAAGGCAGTAAAGGAAGACGGAAGAACGATGATATTCGCAACGCAGCGCGGATACGGCGAGTTCAAAGGCGGATGGGAATTCCCGGGCGGTAAGATCGAAGCCGGGGAGACACCGCAGGAAGCGTTGAAGCGTGAGATCATGGAAGAACTGGATACGGAAGTTTCGGTTGGCGAGTGGATCGAGACGGTGGAGTATGATTATCCGGGATTTCATCTTTCGATGGATTGCTTCTGGTGTGAGATCGTGAAAGGGGATCTGGTGCTGAAGGAGCATGAGGCTGCCAGGTGGCTGACCAGGGAGGAGCTTACGGATGTGGAGTGGCT
>OGIU01001698.1_pt1 | contig 10024 bp, 9 predicted proteins | sample 1571791 | NCBI WGS metagenome assembly OGIU01 (sample SAMEA2582104, study PRJEB24529) | metagenome | biome: Human gut stool | place: China | collected 2011
ATAAAACCAAATTATATTCTGAAATAAATATCTAATGATTTTAATTGGTATACAATAACTAACTATATTTAATATAAAAAATAATATCCACTTATTTTTTATATATTTTTTATTTTCTAAAAAATATATTGTAATAAAACATAAAAAAAGTGTTGGTAAGAACCATAAATATGTATTTCCTTGTATTAATAATTGTCCTACTATAATATCTTTTGCCAAATTTTTAGAATCATTAAAATATCCTGAAATTAATTTTATAGGAACTGAGTATATTAATGTCACTATGAAAAAAGGAATAATTAACCTTTTAAATTTATTATTTATTAATTCTTTATGATTTGAAAATTTATTATTTTTTATTTGAATATTAAATAATGCTCCTGATAATGCTATGAATAGTGGCATATGAAATGTATAAATAAACTTTACTATATGAGAAAAAATAATATAAATAAATATATTATATTTATTTATATTAACTAATTCTCCGTATCTAATTCCACCATAATTAGTGATTATATTATAATACCCACAATGTGAAATTATAACTAGTAAGGTAGTAATCACCCTTAAAACATCATATTCATAAATTTTTACACCACTTTTGTCATAGTTTTTGACTACATAGTTATTCATACTTTCCTCTCCATTTTTTATTCATTCTATTAATTTATGTGAATATTTCTCTTCTCAACACTAAAAATACACTAAGTTAGTTTAAAACTAAATATAATCTATAACAAAAAAGAGAAAATCAATGAACAAAAGACAAATGTTAAGCTATTTTTTTCATAACAGCCTAACTTAATCTTTTTTATTTGTTAATATAAAGCTTTTTTATACTACTTTTATTTTTAATTTTTTATGTGTAAAAATTTCAAAAGGTTTTTCATATAAAAACAACAGCTTCATAATTTCATTTTAAAATTCAGTTACTATATAATTAAATCATAATCTACTACTCAACAATTACAAAACTTTTACAAAAATAACTAAATATTTTTGTGGTAATATTCCATCAAATTTGCAACTCCTTATTAATCATAATAAACAAACCATATTACATATTAATTATAGGTTATTGAATAACTAATTTTTACAAATAGTTATTCAATAAAATATTCTTAAGAATCATAGATTCCAAGGATATTTTCTGCTTTTTATTCCTTGCTGTTTTTTATTAAATTCATCTATTAAATATGATAATAATACCCATTTTATATGACGTTCGTATCGGGCTTTCCATTAAAGTTGTATTTATGTTTTAAGCGAAATCATTATATTACAAGAGGGATGACTTTATTTATTTTCACAAATTTTGTTTACTCAACAATCTATTAACAATATAAACCTTATTTCAAACTATAAAACTATCTCTTGTTAATTATAAGTTTTGCTTATTTTTAACTTCATATTCTTATATAGGTTCAAATACTAATTAAAATTTAGATTGTGCATATACTTTTTTACTAAATATATTTTGATAATTTATATATTATAATTTTATTCCTAGAAATAACATATCTTCTTTCTATTAATATTAATATAGCTAATCTTAAAATAATTAGTCTTTTTATAAAATAAATTGTTGCAAATGTTTCAAAAAATTTATTTGAGAAAAAGCTTAATATTAGTTGTGGAATTATTAAAGAATATATTATTATATCAAAATGTTTGCTTTTCTTCTTAGTTAGCACCAATTCAAAGTAAATTTGAGATATTATAGCAATAACGCTAGTGCAGTAAACTACTCCCCACATGCCAAAATCATATATAAACATATAAAAGGTAGTATATACATTCCCCATATTGAATCCATTTAAATTAATATATGGTAAATCCAAATTATAACACAAATTTGAATTATTAGTTTTATCTCCTATCCAATTAATTAAATATGCAAATGTTTGTTGTCCAAAAATATCCGGAAATTTATGGCTTTCTTGCATAAAAATATCTAAGTTTTTTATTGGAGCTCCTATATATTTAGCAAAATATTCACTAAATTTAACATCTATATTTCTTCCTATAAAGCCACCTAAAAACTGAAAACTAAATATTAACAATAAAAATAATATTGCTATTTTTACTATATATTTCATAGGCAACTTTTTAGTAGTTTTATTTTTTTTACACCATAATACATAAAAATCTACTACCAATGCAATTACAATCGTAATCATCCCTGTTCTTGCACCACTTAAAAAATCACATATTATACACAGTAATAAATTTATTAAAGCTAATATTGATATTTTTTTTTTCATTGAAAAAATATTATAAATAAATATATATGCCCATAAAAATCCAAATGTTTTTGTTATTGTAATCATTAGATTACCTATTAAACCAACTTTTGCAACTTCATTATTTGTAAATGCAACTATATATCTATATTTTTCTATGCTTTCTGACCAATCTCCTCCTGCTCCATACATAGCACCAGTAGATTTTACTATATATATAAGGAATAAAATTGAAACTAAATGAATAATTGCAAAAATTACATATACTAAATTGGGAATATATATTTTTTTAAATCCTTTATCTGATATTTCTTTTATTTCTATATTTTTATTAATTATTGTTCTAAATATCAGATGTATACTCACACTTATTATATAAAATATTAAAAATCCTATTAAATATACATTAAATGTATTAAAATGTAAAATTATTCCCCATCTATTTTGAAAAAAAGATGCACAACAAGTTGCTATTAAAAATCCGAAAATAAATACAAAAGGAGGTGAAAAAATATTACCATTAAAATAGTAATATATACTTATTAATAATAATACTTGAATAAAAATTAAAATAAATATTAACATATTGTCTCCATAATCATTTCTAATTTACCATTTTATTAACCAATATGATAAATATGATGTCTTCCTTAATAAATATAATTTTTTTGAATTATTAGCTGTATTAAATATTTCAGGAGTTTTAACTTTTGTTTTTCTTTCCCACTCCTTAATTATCCTCCATGTCTCTATTGTATGTTTCATTTTACATAACATTAAAATTGAAACAGAATAATATGCAGCTGCTCTCTTTAATTGGAAAGAATATGACTTTTCTGTATTTTTTTTCTTAACATTACAAATTTCTTCTGAAATTATATCAGCTACTTTTATAATTTGCTTATAATTTTTTGTAATACTATTAATACTATTACTTTGTTCAGCTCTTCCTAGTCTCCAGTAATAAACAATATCTTTTAAAAAAGTAATTGTATTAGCATTTATTAATGCTCTTATTACAAATATTTGATCAGTATATAATGTATTATATGGAAGTTCTTTGTAATTTTTTCTTACAATATCTAATTTAAATGTATATCCCCACATAGCAACAACTGGATATTTAGCAGCTTCTTCTAAAGTCATATATTTATTGTTAAGTTCTTTACAATGTGGATACATTTCTTTGTATGCTTTACCTTCTTCTGCAATATAAGCATTGCTAACTACTACATCCACTTCTGTTTCTTTTAAGCATTTTACTAATGCTTTTAATCCATTAGCATCAATCCAATCGTCACCATCTACTAATTTAATATACTTACCTGTTGCATTTTTTATACTCCAATTAACAGTAGTTCCATATCCGCCATTAGATTTATGTATTGCATGAAAAGTATTTGGATATTTAAGCTCATATTCCTTAGCTATAGCTAAAGTTTTATCTGTTCCTCCATCATCAATTATAAATATTTCTAAATCATCTAATAACTCAGGAATAACTAAAGATTCTAATGTATCTCTAATATAATTTTCTACATTATATGCAGCAACAGAAATAGTTAATATTTTTCCCATATTATTCTCCTCTATATAATTGTTTAAGTATTTTTATCGTTCTTTCTATTGATTCATTAATAGTATATAACGAATTCATTCCCAAAGACTTTAATTTCGAATTATCAATTGTTGCTTTAGTAGCTTTAGAATATCCTTCTGCTTCAGTTGAAGTTGGTATATCAAATATTACTTCTTTTTCCAAAGATTTAGCTATTATTGTTGCTAAATCTTTTAGTCTAATGTCATAATTATCACTAGAAATATTATATGCTTCTCCGTTTTCTCCTTTAAATATACATAATAATATACCTATAACAGCATCTGCAACATAACTATATGAATATAATTGTTCACCATTACTTTTTAATACTATATTTTTATTTTCTACAGCATTTATTATAAATTGAGATATAGCTTTAGTATCGGTCATTAACATTGTTGGTCCAAAAACACGTGATAACCGTGGTATAACAATATTTAACCCTTTTTCTTTTATATATGCTTGACATAAAGCTTCACCTGCTCTTTTACTTTCTGGATATCCAGCTCTTAAAGTATTGCAATCAATATATCCACAATAATTCTCTGAAAATTTATCTGTATCCCTACGATTTTCTCCATAAATTTCAACAGTTGATATAAAAATGAATTTTTCAACATTTTTATTACTTGCAAATTCTAACAAATTTCTTGTCCCTATAATATTGGTTATTATTGTCTCAATTGGCTTTGTAGCATATGCAATTGGATGTGTGTTGCTAGCTGCATGAATTACTATATCTATCTTATCTACATTTAATGAAACCTGTTGATTTATATCAGATTCATAATAATTAAATAGATTACTTTCCCAATATGGTTCAAATCGTTTTTTTGCTACATTTATATTTCTAGAGATAGCATGTATATTACAATTCAAATTATTACTTTTATTCATATACATTAAAAGGTCTATTAAAAAACTTCCTATCATTCCTGTAGCTCCAGTAATTAATATCGATTTATTATTTAACATATTCCATGAAAGATTAAGTTGAGATACTTTTTTTATATCTTCTTTATATAAGTTTATATCTAATAAGTTCATTAATTCCCTCCAAAATATATAAAATTTTATTATTTTAACCAATTATCTTTTTCAGATTTTAAATATGCTTTAAATAATTCCAAATCATCTTTTGTTGTTATTTTTATATTTTTATCAGAACCTGCTGCAAAATATAATCTTTCTCCTAATTCTACCATCATAGTATTTGTATATGATGATCCATATATTCCTATCTCTTTTTCAAATGCTTCTTTATATTTTTTATTTAATTTTCCAAATTTATATGCTTGTGGTGTAGCTACCCTACGCAAAGTTTCTCTTGGAATATATTTTATAGTCGATTTTTCATCATCAATTACAAATATTTGTTCATTATATGGTAATGATGTTACCGCATTTCCAAACTCATCACATTTAATAATTACATCTGATAGTACTGAGTTTTCAACTAATGGTCTAATTCCATCATGAATTATTATATTGTCATCTTCACAACACTTTCCTTCTAGATTATATACTCCATTTCTTATAGATTCCTGTCCAGTTAACCCTCCTGAAACAATCCACTTTAATTTATTTATATTAAATTGTTTTGCATATGCCCAAATAATATCTTCCCATCCTTCTTTGCAAACTAATTCAATCGCATCAATCATTGGATGATTTTGAAAACTTTCCAATGTATAAATTAAAATTGGCTTATCATAAACATTAATAAATTGCTTTGGTATATCCTGTCCCATTCTTTGTCCGGATCCTCCAGCTATTATAATTGCAATATTCATAAATTCCTCCTAATACTATCGTTAAGTTCTATTAATATTATTTTTTGTTTAGCTATTTTAATCTTAAATTAATTAAATATATAATTATTTAATTAATTTATCTTATTTTTAATATAAATTTTATATATTGCTAAATATATTATTTATTTTTTAATATTGAATAAATTGAAACTATCATTATCAACAAATTAAAAATAAAATATCCAACTGTATATAAATCCATAATATTTAGCATTATAGATATAAGCATAAATACTTGGGCTCCCCCAGTTACAGAACCTAAATTTAATGCTATAATTTTTACAACTGAAAATTCATTCTTATTTTTTATTGATTTTACATATTCTGTGTTCATCATAGTTGAAATTGCTTTGTGCATAATCAACCTAGGAAAAATTACAAATATCCCAGATAAAGCACCTAAAATTATATAAATATTTTTATCAACTGTAACAAATCTGTCTACTATTCCTACAAAATGCGCAGATGAAATTCCCATTGAAAAGAAAGTTAATACCATAGCTAAATATCCACTCATAGCATCATATACACTTCCTATTTTAGAAAATTGTTTTTTATATCTAGCAACGTTCCCATCTACTCCATCTAATATATTCCATAAAAAAAACATTATCCATCCAATAACTAATGAACTTTTCATTGTTGAAAAACAAAATATAACAAATCCAATTATTAAAGGAATTATTGATAATAATGATATTATATTAGGTGTTAATCCACTATATAAAAAAGGAATTGTAAAAACATATGAAATTGGTCTACCTACATAAAAAGCAAAATAATCATTTTTAGCCATTGCTTTTTTTTCTGAATTCATTGTTTTATTGGCTATTTCTTTTACAGTAATCATAAATTTTCATCTCCATTAACTATTAACAGAACTTCCTCCTTCTTTAATTATTATTTTCTACTATTTCATTATAAAAATTTATATATTTTTCTTTCATTTTTTTAGTATTATAAATATTGATTACATCCTTATACGCTTGTCTAGTTAAGTCTTTAGGAAAGATCTTTATTGCATTTTTTATATGTTGTGCATATTCTTCAGCTTTATTACATATATATCCATTTTGTCCATCTATAATAACACTTTTATTCCCAACAACATTACTAACTAAGCACAATTTTCCCATAAACATTTCTTCTATTAAACTCATTGCAATAGCTTCTCCTAAAGAACATAGTATAAACACATCTGCTCCTTTTGATAATGCTAATGCTTCTTTTCTAGATTTCCACCCTGTTACAGTTATATTAGGTGCAGTTAATTCATTTTCAAGTTCTCCTCCACCAATCCATACAAAATCTACTTCTGGTACTAATTTTGCAATTTCATTAAACAACCATGGCTGTTTTTGATAACATACTCTACCTAATGTAAATACTGTGAACTTTTCATTTTTTATCAATTCAATATCATTTAAATCTTCTTTTAATTCTTTTATATTTATACCAGTCTCAATATAATAAGTTCTTTTAGAGAATTTTTTAGCTTCACTATCTTCACTTTTACAACAAGTAAGAGTTATACTATTGGTTTTACCTAAGATTTTCTCTATTATTTTGTAAATTTTCCCCTTTATAGTATCCTTTCCAGTCATTAAGTAGCTGTATCCATGCGGTGTATATATAACTACATTATTTTTACCTTTAAAAGCAATCCTACCAAATCCTCCTGCAATAGAAGAATGTAAATGTATAATATCAGGATTTATTTGATTCTCTATACTACGTAATTCCTTAATAACTTTAATAGCAGAAAATATATTTTTAACTTCACCGAAATTTTCTATTTCAATTAATTTAGCTCTTTTATCAAAAAAATCTTTGAAATTTTTAGGTGTTTGAGTTCTAGTTGAATAAGCTATATATACATCAAAATTACTACACATATCATTTGCTAATTGAGTAACATATGTAAAAACTCCTCCACCTAGAGCTTCTACAACCATTAAAATCTTTCTTTTCATTTTCTTCTCCTTTATTAATACGATTAAATATTCATTTATGTTTTATGAAGCATTTTTATCTCCAAAAAGCACTAATACAGTTTTTAATATAAGTTTTATATCTAATTTAAAGCTTCTTTCCCTTACATATTTAATATCAAGCTTCATCCAATCTTCAAAATCAATATTATTTCTTCCACTTATTTGCCATATACATGTTAATCCTGGTTTAACTTCAAGTCTCTCCATCATCCATGGTTCAAACTTTTCAACTTCCTTTGGAAGGCTTGGTCTAGGCCCCACTAAGGACATATCGCCCTTAATAACATTAATAAGCTGTGGTAATTCATCTATAGATGTTTTTCTAATGAACTTACCTACCTTTGTTATTCTAGGATCATCCTTTATTTTAAACATAGGTCCTGACATTTCATTTTGACTTTCCAGTTGTTTTTTAAGTTCTTCTGCATTAATTACCATTGATCTAAATTTATACATATAAAATTTTTTTCCATTTAAACCTACTCTTTTTTGCTTAAAAATCACTTCACCTTTAGATTCTAATTTGATTAATATTGAAACTATTAAAATAAGTGGAGATAATAATATAAGTCCTATAAAAGATGCTACTATATCAATTATTCTTTTAATTACTTCATATAATATATTACTTCTTTCATTTTCGATTACTTCACTCATTTAACCCCTCCATTTAAATGTTTATTGTTATTCCCCGTAATAATAATAGTTATTCTTCTTATTTTCTACCCCGTTTAAAACAGTACCAATAATTTTTCCATGTACCTTTTCAATTAAATCTACAGAGTTTAAAACTGCATCTTTTTTAGTACTTCCAGCTCTTACTACCAGCAGTACCCCATCTGCTTTAGTTGATAATACTTGAGCATCTGTCACTGCTTGTAGTGGTGGTGTATCAAGAATTATATATTTAAACTCCTCCTTCATTTCTTTAATAAATGCAGTCATAGCTCTAGAAGCTAACATTTCTGAAGGGTTAGGTGGAATTTTTCCTGCTGTTATAATTGTTAAATTTTCATTATAAAAATTGGCAACATCTTCAAAAGATTCCTTCCTTAATAAAAGTTCCGCAGTTCCAGACATATTTGATATTTTAAATTTTTTATGTATTGAAGGTTTTCTCATATCACAATCTACTAATAAAACCTTATTACCACTTTGTGCTAAAGAAAGAGCTAAATTCCCACTGGTCGTTGATTTCCCTTCTCCTGGCACTGAACTTGTTACTACAATTGCTCTATATTCATCATCAAAAGAAGAATATTCAATATTACTTCTTAAACTTCTGTAAGATTCAGCATCAATTGACTTTGGTGCTTTTTCCATTACAAACATTATATTTCCCCCTATTCTAAATGAGACATTGGAATAATTCCAAGTACAGGTATATCTAAATCTTTTTCTAATTGTTCTTTATTTTTATAAGTATTATCTAAATACTCTAATAAAAATACTATACCAAAACCTACCATAATCCCTAAGATAAAAGCTATAGCTATATTCATCTTTTTATTTGGTGCTACTGGTTCTTCTGGTAATTCTACAGTTTCTAGAACTCTCACATTACCATTAGGCACTAAATCTTGTGCTGTTGTAATAAATTCATTTGTTATATTCTCCAACATATTTTTGGCTATATTGGGACTTGTACTTTTATATGCTATTTGTATCATTTGTGTATCAGCCACTGTTGTAACAGATACATTATTTAATACATCTTCTACATCCAATTCATATTCACTATTAGTTATAGATCTATTAATTAAATCCTTAGTTTTTATAAGCTCTGAATATGTTTTTAAAAGTTTCTGATACATTGTTATATCATTATAGTTATAATTTTCTACACTACTTTCTTCTTTACCTATAAAAACTTTTGTACTTGCTTCATATGTAGGTGCTATTATAAAAAAGGTAAAAATCCCTGATACCAATGTTGCTATTAAAGTACATAAGGCTATTATTTTCCATCTTTTCTTTACTGCATCTATTATTTCAGATATACTAATTACTTGTTCTTCCATATAATTTTCACACTTCCTTTTTATAAATATTCTATGACTTTTCTATTATATAACTTTAAAGCATAAAAATACTACACAAATTTCAATTTATTATTAAATTAAATTAAATCCACTGTGATTTTGCATGTTTTTATTTGTCACTTTACATAATATTTTATATTATTTCTTTATTATTTTTAAGTATTTTTTATTTCTATTAAAACCAATTTAATGTATTTGTACTAAATAATTTAGATTTAAAATATTCCAAATAACTTTTTTCTTTCTTTTATAAGTGCTGATTTTCTTATTATTTCTTTATCTTCCAATACTAATTGTCCATTTTTACCAAATTCACATTTATAGTCTC
>OGIU01001699.1_pt1 | contig 10019 bp, 7 predicted proteins | sample 1571791 | NCBI WGS metagenome assembly OGIU01 (sample SAMEA2582104, study PRJEB24529) | metagenome | biome: Human gut stool | place: China | collected 2011
CTTGGCCCATCTTCGCAATCATGATACGAGGGCGACGACCTTCGAGTTCTTCGAAGTCATCTGCCATTTGACGTACTTCTTTGATAACATCGTCATCTTCGTATTCGCTGGAGTATACACCGGAAATAGAGCGAATAACCGCTTTATGACGGCCACAAACTTTTTCAACAGCAAAGGAAATTTCACCTAAGGATGCACGAGCACGAGCAGCTTCAAGTGCAAGAGCAAGCAAGTTGCCTTCCCCGGATTCTGTAGCATTGGTAATCGCTTCGAGGCAGGATTGAACCTTTTCTTCGTCACGGTTAGCACGCAATTGTTCGAGACGACGGATTTGCGCTTCCCGTACCGCCGTATTATCTACGTCAAGGATATCCAATGGATCTTCTTTATCTAGACGATATTTATTGATACCAATGATTGCTTCACGGCCAGAGTCGATACGAGCTTGGCGACGAGCTGCCGCTTCTTCGATACGCATCTTAGGAAGACCTGTATCAATCGCTTTCGCCATACCGCCAAGGGATTCGATTTCTTGGATATGACCCCAAGCACGGCGAATCAATTCATCAGTCAAGGCTTCTACATAGTAGGAACCGCCCCATGGATCGATAACCTTACATACCTTAGTTTCGTCTTGGATGTAAAGCTGCGTATTACGGGCGATACGTGCAGAGAAGTCCGTAGGCAACGCAATGGCTTCATCAAGCGCATTGGTATGTAGAGATTGGGTATGGCCTAATGCAGCGCCCATCGCTTCCATACATGTACGAGCCACGTTGTTGAATGGATCTTGTTCTGTAAGAGACCAACCAGATGTTTGGCTATGTGTACGAAGAGCCATAGATTTAGGATTTTCAGAACCGAAGCTCTTAATAATCTTAGCCCACAACATACGAGCCGCACGCATTTTAGCCACTTCCATAAAGTAGTTTTTGCCGATAGCCCAGAAGAAGGACAAACGAGGTGCGAATTGGTCAACATGAAGGCCTGCATTTACACCGGTACGGATGTATTCAAGACCATCGGCCAATGTATAACCTAATTCGATATCCGCCGTTGCACCCGCTTCTTGCATATGGTAGCCAGAAATAGAGATACTGTTGAATTTAGGCATGTTCTGGGATGTATACGCAAAGATATCACCGATGATGCGCATGGACGTAGCTGGAGGGTAAATATAGGTATTACGTACCATGAACTCTTTCAAGATATCATTTTGGATTGTACCAGCCATAACCTTTTTATCAACACCTTGTTCTTCACCAGCTAAGATGTAGAACGCCATAACAGGCAATACGGCGCCGTTCATTGTCATGGATACGGACATTTGGTCAAGAGGGATACCGGAGAATAGAATTTCCATATCGAGGATGGAGTCAACTGCAACGCCCGCTTTACCAACGTCGCCCACTACGCGAGGATGGTCGGAGTCATAACCACGGTGAGTAGCAAGGTCAAAGGCGATAGACAAACCTTTTTGGCCTGCTGCCAAGTTACGACGATAGAACGCATTGGATTCTTCGGCTGTGGAGAAACCAGCGTACTGACGTACTGTCCAAGGACGAGTTACGTACATTGTGGAATAAGGTCCACGCAAGAATGGAGGTACACCAGCCATATAGTCAAGGTGTGTCATTCCTTCATAATCCATCTCTGTATAGAGAGGTTTTAATTGGATTTGCTCCATTGTCGTGTTATATAAGTCTTCAAAGCTTTTTCCTGTTTCTTTTTTAAGTTCAGCAAGCCATGCATCGCGTGATGTGGCAGACTGAGATCCCAAGCCAAGAGAGGAGAAGTCTGGATTTTTAAACATGAGCTCACATCCCTTTCTTATCTTGTAACGTATTTAAAATAGCGTAGCAGTTTGCGCGAACAGAGATGAAATCATCTACACCAGCTTCACGATATACAGGCTCTAGGTCCTTAGAAGGTGCCCCTGCCAAAATAACTGTTACATTCGGCATAGTTTCTTTCAATTCTTTCGCAAGTGGTGGAACCAATTCAGGATACGTATCATCTGTAGAACAGATAACTACCACATCGGCGCCACTTTCACGAGCCGCTTTAGCCGCATCAGCCGTTGTTTCATGACCATCATTTTTGATTACTTCGAATGCCGCTACTTCAAAGAAGCCTGTGGAGAAGTCCGCACGAGGTTTATGTTGAGGAATAGGGCCCATATTAGCCAAGAATACCTTCACATTATCTTTTGTGCGTTGTTTATAATTTTCCGTACGCATACGAAGGGCTTCAAATTGTTCCGTCCAACGATGAGCCGTAATAGGTTCGATTGTTTCGGAGGAAATATCGCCCGCATCCAAAGCCTTACGGATTTGACGCATTGTCATTTTTTGCAATGCACCGAGCTCGATAAGGCCAATCAATGCACCTGGCTCTGTTGTGCTTGCTTCGAGTGTAGATTGGGCTTTTACAACTGCTTCTGAATCTGCAGTTGCCAAGTATTCTTCGAGATGAGCTACCCGTTTTTGACGCAATGTTTCTTGATTTTCAGGTTTTGGATCAAGCAATTCTTCCGTCATATTAGCGTACATATTATTACCAACCGCTACATCCTTACGGAATGCAAGGTTTTTAAAGCGTTCATTAAGAATTGTTTTAACTTGCGCTTGAGGATAACCTTCCTTCAAGGCAGCGATAATGCCACCTTTAGACTCGATAGTTTGGAATTCATCCCAAATTTTTTCGCATAGTTCCGCTGCCAATGTTTCTACATACCAAGAACCACCTACAGGGTCAACTGGTTGACGCAATTCGAATTCAGTTTGTAACATAACTTGAATGTTACGGGCAATACGACGAGAGAACTCATCGGATTTGCGAATTGGTTGATCAAATGGAGAAACTTCAAGGCTATTGAGACCACCTACAACACCAGAGAATGCTTGTGTTGTATTACGTAACAAGTTTACATATGGGTCGTATACGGTTTTTGTGAAAGCAGATGTTCTACCGTGTACATGAACGGCACGATCGCTTTCATCAGCACCAAAGGCCTCCATAATGCGAGCCCAAAGCACGCGCAACGCACGCAATTTAGCAATTTCCATGAAGAAGTTTGCACCCAAGGAGAATGTAAACATCATGCTCTTAGCAATGGTATGAATATCGATGTTGCGTTGTGCCAATTGCCGCACGTAGCAAACAGCTGTTGCCAATGCATAGGCAACCTCTTGCACATCGTTAGCACCGCCATTAGCGTATACATCACCGGATACGAGCACTGTTTTAAGCTCAGGTGCTTGATCCTTGGCCCATACAACAGTATGTGCCATTTCATCAAAAGCAGTATCTAAAGACATATGCAATGCACCGTCTTTTGCCCACACGCCGATAGGATCTGCACCAACGAGACCTTTCAAATCGGATGTTTGCTTTTTAGAAGCTTTCACAGTAGCCGACAACATACCGAGCAAAATTGCTGCAGATGCGCCAGTTTCAATGTATAAAGGATTTTCCTTAAGATTAAATCGTTCAATTAATTGGCTGCAATCGGCCATCGTAGCCAAGGATGTGCCGCCTACACCAACAGATGCGCCTACTTGCACATCTTGATCATGGCGTGTCGCGTCATCAAGACGAATGTTGTGAATAGTGCCGCCTTTCACAATTTCGTATAAACTTGCATGATTGGCATCCTTTGGTAAGGACTCATCCACATATTGAGATACGCCCCAAGAATCTTTGATATAGCCGCTTGCTTTCGTGCCACGTAGGAACTCGCCAGCGCCAGGATAAACGCCCTTAGGAATCTTTTCCTGATGCAACGCAGGTGTATAGATAGGTTGTAACGTAATACCTTCATAGGTTTTGGTGAACATTTTTTTATGGAAATCGCCACCTTTTAACGCCTTTTCAACCTCAGCCTGCCATCGTTCATACGTAGGTTTCTCAAACTCATCAAAGGATACAGGCGCCAGTAAATCGCGTTCAGCGTCCTTTGAAGTCTTTTTGTCAGACATATATGTGCCTCCTTTTCAACTTGAAACCATACAGGGGAACAGCGCACCGTACCAGTGAGTTGCTTCGTATATGAGTTCCATAGGTGCCAAATATATGTCCATCATGATGATGAATCTCCAGTCAAACTATTAAGCCTATGTCATATATGAACGACCCTCTAGCGTGGCAATAAAAAAACGTGCCACCCGAGAGTGACACGTTAGGTTACATATTGAATGGTACACTAAAACTATTGTAAAAAGCATACCTCAATCCCCTTCCTATCGCTCGTAGGTACATAACGGTGATTATCAAATAGGCAGTTCTCCTGGCTCGGGGTCATCACCTCGCTTTCGCCTTCCCAGATTGCTCCAGTGACATGTATGAAAGCAGGCTCGTCCTTACAGTGGCGGGACCGCATCGGCTTGTACCGATTTCTCTATTAAGTCTTGCGACACCTATTCTCTATATTCGTTGTTCTAAGTCCAATATAGTGTAAGATTATGCACAAAGTCAATGAACATAACAGTTAATCATAAGTATCAAATTCTAGGTTATAACTAATGCATATTTAAAATGATAAAAACTCATCACTATCAAATATACGTATTCATCGTCTGCAAATCGAGTTATAAATCGAGTACAAATCATCATAAAATCTAAGCCCACGCACAAACGCACCCACAATGCGTGATATAATAAATACAATCACAAGGAGGCATTATGGAGCACACAAGTAAAAAAGGTCTAATGACAGCCCTTAGTTGCTATATTATCTGGGGCTTACTCCCTCTCTATTGGGCATTACTAAACCATGTTTCACCATATAATATACTGGCACAACGCATTATCTGGTCAGGCATTTGCATAGCCATCGTCGTATTTGGCCTACATTTTAAACAGTTCAAAAAGGACTTTCAATTACTAAAAGAACAGCGTTCACAACTATTACTACTGTTGGTAGCATCAGTTATCATCAGCGTAAATTGGTTTACCTACATTTGGGCCATCGCCAACAACCAAGTTATGGACACGAGCCTTGGCTATTACATCAATCCACTCTTCAATGTAGTATTAGGTGTCATCCTATTTAAAGAGGTTCTATCTGTACCGAAAAAGCTAAGTGTCCTCATTGCTACTATCGGCATCGCCTTGCTCACCTATCAAGTGGGATCCTTGCCGTTAGTGTCGATGATCCTCGCCGTTTCCTTTGGCCTCTATGGGGTCGTCAAAAAGAAACTACTCATCTCTCCCTTTACGAGCATCGCCTTTGAGGCTTGGCTATTAACACCGCTAGCCTTACTCTATACGACCATGATCGATAATACAGTATGGTCCTATTTCAGCACAGACTGGTATACGTCCATGCTACTCATAGCCTGCGGTCTGACTACATCGGTTCCATTGGTGCTATTCTCCTATGGCGCTCAACTATTGCCACTCAACCTTCTAGGCTTCCTACAATATGTCTCCCCTACCATTGCCTTGTTGCTAGCTATTTTCTACTTTGGTGAAAACTTTGGCACACCACAAATGATCGCCTTTGGTTGTATCTGGATAGCCTTAGTGTTGTTCTCATTATCAAATCAAATTACAATGCGCATTAGCCTAAAAAAGTAAGTAATATACTAACAATATAATAATCAACTAAAAAAGCTGTATCAAATGATATTCTCATTCGATACAGCTTTTTATATATAATACTTACACTAAGTTACGCTTATATAATACCTACACTAAGTTACGCTTATATGATGATCATACTTATATTAATTCACATATAACGTATCCATCTTAAACCGTATTAACTCTATTAATCCAATTCATTCATATTGGTGGTATTCATATTGGAAATGTAACGGTTATAGGCCTCAACCATATGTTTATAATCGTTATCTTGTTTGGATCCCATATAGGTACGGATCGCACCAATCGTAGAGTTTACAGAGGTCTTAACAGTGTCATACTGAGGGCTAGAAATACCATTCGCTAAATCACCAATAGCTTGTAGCTCTTGATTGATCGCATTTACATCTGGTTCTTTTTCACTATCTAGCTTTTCTAGGACTGCAGTAAGTCGCAAAGAAACCTCTTGTGCAGCGGCTGCATTTTTCTTACCTGCATCGCGCAATTGTTGTAACCGTTGTTGCAATCGGTCCGTGTTAATCTTATGCATCAAATTATCAAAGTCAGCATAAATAGGAATAAATTGTTCATATAACTGAACATATTTAGGACCTAATTGTTGCTCCTTAGCATAGTTATCTGTAGTATACCCTTTAGATTTATAGTATGCATCGAGCTCTTCCGCAACCGGTGTTATTTCGTTCAATTTTAAAAGTAGCTTATCTAAAGGCTCTTTCATTTCATCATAAGGAACACCTGCTTGCTTAGCCTCTTCTAATTCTTTTTGTAGCTGTTTAAAGTTTGGTGCATTAAATACAGTTAAATGCTGCCCCGCTTTTAACTCATTAAGAGTTGGCCTATTCGCATAATCAAACATTACAGCCATGCGATTAAATCGGCTTACGGCTTTTACATATTGATTAAATAACTGCACCTGATCCTGCTCAGACCGTTGCGCAATTTCCTTGCGACTCTGTTCAGTGCCCTGCCACAGCTCCGACATACTACAACCGCTCAACAATAAGGGGGATGTCAATGTAGCCGCACACAACACAGCCATTGCAATCCGTTTACCCAATGGTTTCATGATGAATTCTCTCCTTTCATCAATATACAACCCGATTTATATACCTTAATTATATACTAATATAATTTATATAAATAGAATTAATGCACATAACTCATACATCTAGTTTGTCAAGTGACTAATAGAGTCAGGGGTGACCAATGGTCACCCCTGTTTTCCTTTATATACGGTTAGACTAGAAATGAAAAGACATAACTCCTATCAATTGTTTTATACGTGTACACGTGTTACTATAAAAGGAGAGCATATGAAAGATAAAGATCTACTAAAACTGCTACTCAAAAACGGCTGGAAGGATGTACGGCAACGCGGCAGTCATCATCGTTTGAAAAAGGATAATCAAGTTGAAGTAATTGCCGTACACGGAAAAGATGTACCTGTCGGCTTATTAAATGTAATTTTAAAACGTACAGGACTAAAATGAGGAGGATCTATGAAATTTATATACCCTGCTATAATCCATGATGATGCTGATGGTTTCTGGGCTGAGTTTCCAGACTTAGAATATACTAGCAGTACTGGCTCAACGCTAACAGAGCTCGTAACTAATGCCCAAGAGGCTATGGAATTGTATATTCTAGGAGCTTTAGAAGATGGAGAAAGCTTACCTACACCTACATCTATTCGCAACTTACCTTGTACGGATACAACGTATCCTACATTAGTGCAAACAGATATTGATTTAGCTAAAAATAGTAAGTCCGTAAAGAAAACCTTAACAATTCCTGCATGGCTAAATGATCGAGCGCTAGCTAAAGGAATTAATTTTTCTCAACTTTTACAAGAAGCATTAGTAGAAAAAACAATGTAAATATAAATTTACATCATCAATTACTCAGCAAAATTAGGACTACTGTCCACGCGATAACTGCTAAGGTGAGTAATATGATACAAAGCATCCACAGAATTGTTACGAAATAGAGCAATAATTTTAGTACATATAGCACATCAAACCATATGCTATGGCAATCTTCTAATCGCGCCATAAATTCGGAGAGATGGCGCACTAAAAATGGAACTTTCACATTAGGATTTAGCTTCTTCCAGTACAGCATAATATACGGTGTTACAAAACATCCTACAAATACTAAGTATGTAAGGAATAGAGGTGTTTCTATATTATGTTGGGACATAAACCCTGACCAGTCTACGACCATTAAACCACCAAGGTATAGAAAAACAAACCAATATATAAATCCTATCGCCTTTATAATAAGGCGAATCATCTGTTTCACATCCATGCCTATAATCCTACTAATGTTTTAAAGCGCGTATTATTGTGAAAGCGTTCAAAATGGTCTTGTTCAGCAGCTACGGCTTTCACAGATGGATCAATTGTAATCGCTTTTTCAAGCCAATCAAGGGCCTTCGTATCATCCCCTTGGTCTGCACAAATGGTAGCAATACCGTACACAGACCAGGTGTTACTAGGGTCCTTTTCTAATACCTTTTCAAACCATTGTTTAGACTCATTTAACTGGCCTTGTAATTTGTATACCATGGCCATGTTGTAGTAATTAGCTACGTTATTAGGATCTAGGTCATATGATTTTTTAGTATCTACTAAACCTTTAGCGGTATCACCATTTAACGCCGTAGCGAAGCCACGGATGGAGTACGCCTCTGCATTATTAGGATTATCCTTAATAGAAGCTGATGCTTCCTCGATGGTTTTAGCATAATCACCAGAGGATAGAGCCTGCTTAGCTGCCATTACATGAGCATCTTGACCTTGATCTGTCTTAGCTTGTTCGTTAACTGTTGTAGGTTTAGTGTCTTGCTGGGTCTTAGTCTCTGTGCCACAACCTAATAGGCTAAGCAAACAAATACATAATAGAATATATTTCATACAATACCTCTATATTATCTATATATACAACCACATTATGTCGTATATATTCATTATTTAATATGATGACAATATGTAGTAGTAACTGATAATTTATTTAATACCATTACAATTATACCAAAACTATATACAAAAAAGGACGAGCCGCAACTCGTCCTTTTTCGTTATATGGTAGGTAAAGTTATAAATCTTATTTTTTTGCTTTAGAGCAACGGTCTAATAGGAATGCAACGCCTACGAATGGGATTCCACCGCTTTCACCAAGGCCAATTTCACATGTGGAACTGGAGCTTACGCCTAGTGTTGCGCCGTATTCAGCAATTTCACCAGCAAGGTCTTTTGTAGCAGCTTTGTTAAGTTCTGGTGTGAAGAAACCTTTTTGACCAGCAAAGCCGTCGCATGCGAAGGATTTAATGTTGAATACATGGTCTGTACATAGACGAGCCAAGTCTTCAATGTATTGGGATTTATTCAAAGATTTAATCTTACATTGTTTGTGTACGATTACGCGTTCATCGCATTTTTCAATATCGAGATGAGGTACTACGTATTTGCACAAGAATTCAGAAATATCGTTGATTTCTAAGTCTGGCATGTGTTTGAACGCATGGTTAAAGCATGCACTATGGTCAATCACAATTGGATATTTACCATTTTGAGATGCTTTCATCAATGCATCGTGCAAGTCCTTAACAGCACGTTCGTGAACGTCATCGTAGTTTTCAAAGCTCAAACCACAGCAGAGGTTTTCGATATGTTGAGGATAAATAATATCGATATGAGCCTTGTTGCAGAGGCTTTCTACAACTTGTTGTAAGCTGCGATCATCGTCATAACCTTGGTTTGGTTTGAATGCGCGGTTCGCACAAGTACTGAAGTATACAACCTTTTCAAAGTTAGTAGGTTTAATGCGGTTTTTCAATTTATAGCGATTAGCCTTAGGAGTTGTTTTAGGTACATATGGTGTAACACCTGTTACGCCATGTAAGCCTTCAGTAATCTTAGAAATCGCTTTTTGTGTAATGATAGAGCCTGCAATGCCTTCAAGACTTACACCAGCACGGCACATTTGAAGTGTTGTGGAGAAGTTATCGTAGATTTTCTTAGCCAATTCTGGTGCAGGTGGATCGATGCGGCGCATGGACAATGCGATTTGAGCAGTATCGATGCTGAGTGGGCAAAGACCTTTACACATAGAGCAAGCAGCACAAGTATCTACGCCGAAGTATTCGTAACCTTTTCTAAGTTCAGATGCCAATGTGAAGTTGCCTTCGTTTTCAAGGCGTTTAGTTTCACGCAACAATGCGATACGTTGACGTGGAGTCAATGTTAAGTTACGGCTTGGACAATGTTTTTCACAGAAACCGCATTCCATACAGATTGTGAAAGCATCATCGATAACGCATTGAGCTTTAAGATTTTTCTTGTACACATCTGGATCATCAGTAATCATAACATCAGGGTTCAAGATGCGAGTAGGGTCAAAGATAGCTTTGA
>OGIU01001701.1_pt1 | contig 10011 bp, 10 predicted proteins | sample 1571791 | NCBI WGS metagenome assembly OGIU01 (sample SAMEA2582104, study PRJEB24529) | metagenome | biome: Human gut stool | place: China | collected 2011
GCCAAGCAGTTAAAAGAGCGTGAGGCAGGTCGTGTTTTTGTCTGCACAACGTTTGGTCTTTTCACCGACGGGCTGGCGAAATTCGATGAATATTACGAAAAAGGCTACATCAGCAAAGTCGTAACTACAAATCTGAATTATCGTCCGCAGGAACTGCTGACCCGCCCTTATTATCAGGAAGCAGATATGAGCAAATTCCTGGCATCCATCATCGATGCCCTGAACCACAATGTATCCATTTCCAGTGTACAGTCTCCAACGGATAAGATTCACAAGCTTCTGGAAAAATATAAAAATGAGCCGCTGACCAAGCGTCCGGAATATGCTCTTCTAAAACTTAGAAAAGAGCTGGGAGTGACAACTAATCTGCGGCCGGTGCGTCTGTATCCGGCACTGGCAGAGCTTTCTCCTTTAAATAAAAATGCCCTTTCCGGCGGACTTGACTATCTGTTTGTCCGGGATATAGCAGGGGGAGTGTTATGCTCAGAACAGGTGAAAAGAAAGGGAGTACATGGTCCGGAAGCCTATGAATACGAGTATTATAATCAAAAGATTGTGGAAAATACGGCCCGGTTTGCTTTTGAACTGGCAAAAGGGAGAAGAAATAAGGTGGTAAGTCTTGATAAGGCAAATGTACTGGGAAGCTCCAGATTGTGGCGGAAAACAGTAACGGAGATCGGTAAAGAGTACCCGGAAGTGGAACTGACCCATGAATATATTGACTCAGCTGCTTTAAAACTGATCCGAAGACCATGGGAATATGATGTGATCCTTACAGCTAATCTGTTTGGGGATATTATCTCTGATGAGGGAACCGGGTTGACAGGAACAGCGGGACTTTTTGGTTCAGCAGAGCTGTCTGTATCAGGTAAGGGACTTTATACGCCTAACCAGCTTCATTATCCAGATGAGCCAGTGATCGGACAGCAGAAAGTAAGTCCCATCGGGATGATCATAGCAGCAGCCCTGATGCTGCGATGCAGTTTTGGACTGGAAGAAGAGGCCAAAGCAGTGGAAAGGGCAGTAGAAAAGGTATTGGAAGAAAAAATTACCACAGATGATATGAAATATCCGGGGGCAAAGGTAGTTTTAACAGGAGAAATCGCAGATTTATGTTGCCAATTTTTTGGGAAAAATGTATGATTTTCAAAGAAAAGAGATCAGCCAATAGCATAATAGCATGGGTGCTTGTAATTTATATTGCTCCATTGGTGGGATTTATTGCATTTTTATTATTGGGAAGAAAAATTAATAATGCTAATATGTTTGGCATTAAAGAAATTGAATTAAAGTTATTCAAAGATTATATAAGGAAGACACAGAAGGAAGGTTATCTTGAAAAAGACAATAAAAATTATGATATGATTAACTCCATAGAGAGAATGGGATATTCGCCATATAGAGAAAAAAATCAAGTGATGATGTATAGCGATGGAAAAGAATTTTTCAGTGTTTTACTAGATTCTTTAAGAAAAGCTGAAAAGAGTATAAATATAGAATTTTACATATTTAAAACAGATGGAATAGGAAGCGAGATACTATCAGTTTTAGAAGAGAAAGCTTCAAAAGGTGTAGAAGTAAGGCTTTTATATGATTCTGTTGGTAGCAGGACGTTGAATAGAAGAGTACTTAAAAAATTAACTTCATTAGGGGGGAAAACCGGTGAATTTTTCCCATCTTGGCTAAAAATTGTAAATTTAAATATGAATTTTAGAAATCATCGTAAAATTGTTGTTATTGACAATAAAGTAGGCTTTGTTGGAGGTTTTAACGTTGGAGATGAATATTTAGGTAAGGATGAGAAATTTGGTTATTGGAGAGATACTCATGTAAAAATAGAAGGTGATGCTGTTAAGGATTTAAATTCGAGATTTTTAGCTGATTGGAGATATGCTACTAAAGAAGAAGTAGATATACAAGAGGTATTTGCAGAAAATAGTATAGAAAGTGCAGGTGATAAGGGGGTTCAAATATTATCAAGTGGCCCTAATCTTAGTGATAGATTTGAAATTAAGCTTGCTTATTTAAAAATGATTCAAAAAGCAAGAAATTATATTTATATACAATCGCCATATTTAATTATAGATAATAGTATATCTGATGCTTTGAAGCTTGCTGCATTATCTGGTGTTGATGTAAGAATAATGATTCCTGGAAAAGGAGATCATCCATTTGTTTATTGGGCTAATCTTTTTTATGCAGGTGATCTTTTAGATTTTGGTGTAAAGATATACCATTATGATAGAAATGCATTTTTACATGCTAAAACTCTTGTTATAGATGATGAGATTTGCTCTATTGGTACAGCAAACATGGATACAAGAAGTTTTGAATTAAACTTTGAAATAAATGCATACATATATTCTAGTGAAATAGCGTGTAAGCAGAAGGAGCAATTTGAAAAAGATATTACAAAAAGTAATGAGCTTACTTTAGAAATGTATAAAGGAAGAAATAATAAAACTAAAATTAAAGAAGGATTGTCAAAGCTATTTTCTTCAATATTATAGAATAAAAAACATGGATTGCATTAATCCATGTTTTTTATTAGCAGCTAGTTTTTTTTGAAAAATCATTTAGTTCATCGATAAAGACTTGAATTGTTTTTGACATGGTAATGTTTTTTGGTGTTATATAAGAGAAATATCTATAATACTTATCATTAAAGGTATTGATACAAATTTCTCTATTTGCAACGGCTGCTTCAGTAACTAAACTTGAGGTAAGAGTGATGCCAAGGTTATTTTTTACAGCTTCCTTAATAGCAGAGTTACTACCTAAAACTAATATTTTATTAGGAATTATTTTATTGCTTTCCAAGAACATGTTGAAATATTCCCTGCTTCCGGAACCATCTTCCCTTACAATCCATAAGTGATTATTTAGCTCTTCATAGGATTTGATGTTAATCAGTTGGTTATTACTAGGATTAAAGGCTAAAACCAGTTGGTCCTTTAGGAAATATTCTTGATTAAAACTTCCTAGGGTAGGGGTTCCTTCTATAAGTCCAATATCAAGAGTTAAGTCTTTTAGATGTGAACATATTAAAGAAGTGTTTTCAATAACAATTTCCACATCTATGTCTGGATATTTCTTTGAAAAAATTGAGAGAAACTTAGGAAGAAAATATTCTCCAATTGTAAGACTTGTACCTACCTTTAAAGTACCTTTTAAGGAGTTATTATTATCTTTAACTTCTATATATGTAATATCAAGTAAATTTATTATTTCTTTTGCTTTTTCATATAATTTATATCCATTTTCTGTGATGCATATGTTTTTTTGTTTAACAGAACGATTTATTAATGTAACATCAAAGGAGCTTTCTAAGTTTTTTATATGGGTACTAACGCTTGGTTGTGATAAGTTTAAGTATTCACCAGCTCTAGTAAAATTTTTATGTTCTACTACGGCAATGAAAGTTTTTAATTCTTCTAGCATAAGATTCTCCCTTCAAAGTGATAATGAAAGTAAAATATAAGTTTATTATTAAAAATATTAATGATAATTATTTTTAATATTTATTTTACTTATGAATATAATATATGAAGATTATACTATACAAGTAATATTTAAGGAAATAGTACTCTTTATTACTTGTGTATTATTTTCAATTAATATATCCTTATTTCAATATAAAAATGGTATAATTTTACATATACAATATTATAGATGGATGGTGAGGATATATGAGAGTAGACATTAATAAGTTTATAGGATTTTGTGGATGTGGTAAGGAACATAAAATTATGGTGAAGGATATAATAATTGAAAGTGAAGCTATTAAAAAGCTTTCAATGATTATGGAAAAAGAGGGATTTAAAAATATAACAATAATATGTGATGAAAATACTTATGCTGCAGCAGGGGAAGAAATTAAAGAAATTATTCCAAAAGGAAAGTTTATAAATTTAAAGTCTGAAAATCTTCATGCCAATGAAATAGCAGTACAAAAGGTATATGAGTGCTTATCGGTAGAAAATGATGTTTTAATAGCATTAGGTTCAGGAACTATTCATGATATAACTAGATATGTGGCATATAATAAAGATATTCCTTTTATATCTGTTCCTACAGCAGCGAGTGTAGATGGATTTGTATCTACAGTAGCTGCTATGACTTGGAAAGGGGATAAAAAAACATTTACTGCAGTATCACCTATTTATGTAGTAGCAGATACAGATATATTTAAAGAAGCACCATATAGACTTACTGCATCAGGGGTATCGGATTTAATAGGAAAATATACAGCTTTAGTAGACTGGAAAATTTCAAGTATAGTAATTGGGGAGTATATTTGTAATAAAGTATGCAATATGGAAATAGATGCAGTAAATAAACTTTGTGAATGTGTAGATGATTTAGTTCTTGGTAAGTTGGAGGCTTATGAACAATTGATGTATGCTTTAATTTTATCAGGACTTGCAATGCAGATAATAGGAAATTCAAGACCAGCTTCAGGAGCAGAGCATCATATGTCTCACTTATGGGAAATGGAAGTTATTAATAAACATTTAGATGCATATCATGGTGAAAAAGTATCAGTAGGTTTAATATTGGTAATGGAAGAATATAAGAAAATAAAAAAATCCATTGAAAATGGTAGATGTAGAGTCAAAAAATATTATGGTTTGGAAGAGGATATGCTAAAGGAAGTATTTAAGAGTAGAGAAATGTATGATTCTATTATGAAAGAAAATACACCAGATCCTTTATTAAATGTAAATAAAGTTATCTTACAAAATAGATTAGAAAGTATTGCTGAAATATTAGAAAAACTTCCTACCTTAGACTTTGTAAAGGATACATTAAAGAGAGCAAAAGCTGTTACAACATTAGAAGAGATAGGGTTGTCTAATGATGTAAAGCAAAATAGCATTAGAGTATCACCATATGTGAGAAATAGACTTACTCTTATGAGAATTTCAAAAATGTTAGAATATTAAAAATATTAGAAATGCTGTAGAAATATAGCATTTCTTATTTACAATAAATTAATATAGTTATAATAAAATATTGTGTATTATTTAGGTCTATTATATAATATTAAGTAAAATAACGAAAAATAAGTTTAAGGAGAAGATAATGGTAATTATAGCGGTTTTTTGTGGGGTTTTATCTATTTTGATAAGCTGTATAGCTGTTTATCAATCAGAACACTTTAACAAGTTATCAAGAGAATTAAATAAAGATACAAAACTAATGATTGATTGCAATGAGAAATCCATAAATAATTTACATAGCACACTTGATGAAGTAATAAATAAAGAAGAAACAAAATTAGAGGCTAAAGAAGAAGTTACATTTATAAAAAATGAAATGGTATTAATAAAGATGAATAATTATAATTTAGAAAATAAATTTAATATATTACATAGCATAATGTATTTAAGTAATATATTAGCATCAAAATCAATATCTGATTTAGATATGTGGCTTGATAATGATGAGCAAAAAGTTATTTTAAAATTGTCAAAGGATATTAACCGAGAGGATTATAAAAATATTGAGATAAGTTTAGAACAATTAGAAAAGTATGGAATATGGGTAAGTTTAAATGTAGATTTATATAGAGATATAAAAGAAAAAATAGAAATAAGTTAAAAACTAATGAGTGGGGGAATAAAATGGAGATTTTAACTATTATATTTAGTGGTATATCAATAATCATAAGCTTATATGCTTTGTATCAATCAGAATTATTTAATATAGAAACTAAAGAGATAAACAGTGAAACTAGAAAAATGATTGCTTCAAATGAAAAATCAATAAGTAATTTACATATTTCCTTAAGAGAGGTTATGGAGAAGGATTTAGTGAGATTAAAAACTGATGGATTAAGTATTATTAAACTTCAAAGTTATAGTAGTTCATATAGTAAAATTGTTATGAGGGAAATTAGTAAATTATACAAGGTTTTAGAAACGGTTAAGATAAATGAAATAGATAGTTGGTTAAATTCGGAAAAGGAGTCTATAGAAGTAGCTCTAAATAAAGAATTAACAAGAGCTGATTATAATGATATGGAAACTGTTTTTGAAAATGTAAGGAAGTATGGTATATGGATTACTGTGAATATTGCCGGTTATAATAATATGGAATGTGCTGGATAAATTGAATATAATTTATAAAAGGAGCTAGCTTAGCTCCTTTTATTTTTATGGTGTCAAATATTTCTTTGATAATTCAGTAAGAATTTGAATATGGACTTCTTCATCTAGAATTATCCTATCAATAATTGAAATTATGTTGGAATCATCTATTTTTTTCTGAGTACTAATATATTGTTTAATAGCTACCTTTTCATCTTTAATATCGTAATTTATCATTTCGGTTACATTTAAGCCATAATTAATAAAATGAGGACTCCAGTTTAATTTTTTATCTTTTTTGTTAATCCAGTAGCCAGGGTTTCCACCTAGTTTTATTATTAGCTTTCCTAATATTTCTAAATGATACATTTCTACTATTGCAATATGTTCTAATGTTTTTGAAATTTCAGGGTATTGATTTTCTGTTCTGAAGTGATGATTTATATATTGAGATATGGCAGAAAATTCAGATACAGCACCAGCAAAGTTAACTTGGATTATTTCGGCATAATGCTTATTTGGCTTTGCAACAACTATTGGAGGATAAGGAAGCTTTGCCTTGCATAAGTTAAGATTATTGTCCATAAAAAAACTCCTAAAAAACAATTATATATATAATATGTTTAAGGAGTGTTAATAATGTCTATACAAGAATAAGTTTTATTTTTAGTAAATGTATTGCTAGAATCTGGTTATATGGTTATTTCAGAAATATTTAAAGTTCCAATAAACAAGGTTTGACTTATTTATAAGTGTTGATTATTATAATAAATAGGAAAATTAAAATTATGTAAAAAAAGGGGTAATATTATGGAAAGAAAAGAAATATTAAAACATATAGATCATACATTATTAAAGGCTGTGGCTACTTGGGAAGATATAAAAGTATTATGTGATGAAGCTATTGAGTATGGAACAGCCTCAGTATGTGTTCCAGCTTGCTATATTTCACGTATTCATAAAACATATGGCAATAAAATTAATATTTGTACAGTAGTAGGCTTTCCTCTAGGATACTCAGTAACAGAAGCAAAAGTTTTAGAAACTAAAAAAGCAATTGAAGATGGTGCCAATGAAATTGATATGGTTATCAACATTAGCGATGTTAAAAATGGAGACTTAGAAAAAGTAACTAAAGAAATAGCTGCTTTAAAGGAAGCTTGTGGAGATAAAATATTAAAGGTAATAATTGAAACTTGCTATTTAACTGAAGAGGAAAAAATAGCTATGTGTAAAGCTGTTACAGAAGCTGGTGCTGATTACATTAAAACTTCAACTGGGTTTGGTACAGCAGGTGCAACTATAGAAGATATAAGATTATTTAAGAAACATATAGGAGCAAATGTAAAGATGAAGGCAGCAGGTGGCGTTAAGACTATAGCTGATTTAGAAATGTTTATAAATGAAGGATGTGACAGAATAGGAACAAGTTCTGCTGTTAACATGCTTAAAGGTGAAGAAGTAACTGGATACTAATTAGTATTGAAAGCTATGTAGATTAATTTATCTGCATGGCTTTTTTCTATATTAATTAATTTCAAATAAATTTTAGAAAATCTATTGCCCTTCACGCTGCGTAAAGGTGTATATTAAATTTGTCAGGAGGTGAAGAGGTTTGGAATATAGTATTAAAAAGTTAAGTGAAATTGCAGGGGTATCCACTAGGACACTTAGATATTATGATGAAATAGAACTCTTAAAGCCGGCAAGAGTCAGTTCATCAGGATATAGAATATACGGAAAAAAGCAAGTGGATATATTGCAGCAAATATTATTTTATAAAGAGCTTGGAATGAGCTTAGATGAAATAAAAGAAATAATACAAAATCCTAACTTTGATAGAATTAATGCTTTAAAAGAGCATAGGATTAAGCTTCTTGAAAAGAGAAAACAAATTGATATGCTTTTAGATAATGTGGAAAGAACATTATTAACTGTAGATGGAGGTTGTAAAATGTCTGATAAAGAAAAGTTTAAAGGGTTTAAGAAAAGTGTGATAGATGAAAATGAGAAAAAGTATGGAAAAGAAATTAGAAGTAAATATGGTGATGAAACCATTGATAAATCTAATGAAAAATTTATGAAGATGTCAGAAGAAGAGTATAATGAAGCAGAAGCTTTAGCTAAGGAAATAATAGAACAATTAATTGAAGCTAAGAAAATAGGTGATCCATCATCTAAAGAAGCTAAAGCTTTGGCAGAGCTTCATAAAAAATGGTTATGCATCTATTGGAATAAGTATTCTAAAGAAGCCCATGTAGGGGTGGCACAAATGTATGTGTATGATGAAAGATTTAAGGAATACTATGATAAGCATGGAGATGGATTAGCAGAATTCTTAAGAGATGCAATTGTAGAATATACCAGAGATAGATAAATAAAAGAAGATGCTCTCTTTAAGTAAGAGGGCATCTTTTTGAATTTAATTAAGGTTATTTTTATTTAGATGAGATATTGTTCTTTTTTAAAAAATTAGTCATGGTATTATAGCCAGAATTAAAAAGTTTTTCTTTATTGCTATAAGAGATATAAAAATCTGTAACAGCAATATCAAAGGTAGGAATATCTATGGTGTGGATATTCTTTAGTGAACTAAAGTAAATAGATTCATTTGTAGTCATACAGGCATCTAGAATATCCATTAAATACTTACTTAAAGGGCATTTTTCTGCATAAGTTATATTTTTATCTTGATTACTTACAAGCTTCAAAGCAAAGGTGGGGTACTTTGTAGTAGTATTATTAAAAAGCCAGATAGGGAGATTACTTATGAGTCCACCATCTACTATGTAGCAGGAACCTTTAGGAGTCTTTAGTTTTTCAGGAATAAATATAAAAGGTAGGCTTATACTCATTTTTACAGCTTTAGATATTTCAAAATTCATTGGATTAATATTATATTTTTTTAAATCTTCAGGAAGAATTAATATTTGTTTTTGTGTTATATCAGTAGCAATAAATCTTAAAAAATTGCTGTTATTAGAAATATCTTTAAAATATTTTTTTCCCTTTGCACTATAAAGCTCTGTAAGCAATTCTTCAATGGCAGAGGTAGAAAAGATGCCTTTAGATTTAAATATGCTTAGGTTTCTTCCTATAAATGGGATAGATGCCAATATGGTTTTATTAATATATAAATTAAAATCTATATCAAATAAGATTTTTTTTACTTCGTAAGCAGAGTAACCTACGGCCATAAGTGAAGTTACTAAGGCACCTACGGAAGTTCCAGAAAAGCAATTGAATGTAAAGCCATAATCTTCTAGAGCACATAAAGCACCTATATGGGCAATTCCACGGACTCCTCCTCCTTGACATACAAGATTAATTTTCATAAATATCACCTAAAAAAATATTTCTATAAATAGTTTAGCAAGATAAATTAATATTGTGAAATTTTAATTCTACAAAAAGCTTTATGATAATAAGTCAATAATGTTATATTTAAAAGTTATTGTTTAAGAAGTGAATATGATGAAGAATATTGACAAAAAATGTTTGGTATGATAACCTTAAAACAAGTAGTTTTAAAAACTACGTTATTAGGTTTTATATGAATTAAGTAAAATATAGAGGAATGGGGAAATAAGCATGATTAGAATAATATCAGATTCATCATCACTTTATTCAGAAAAAAAAGGTCAAGAAAAGAACATAACAATTGCCTCACTAACAGTACATATAAATGGAAAAAATTATAGAGAATATGAAGACATAGAAACGGAAGAATTTATAAAGATAATAAATGAAGGACATATGCCAACTTCATCTCAACCGTCAATTGGACATGTTGTTGATATATATAATCAGTATAAAGAAGATGAAATAATAAATATTTCAATGGCTGATGGTTTATCTGGTACATATAATTCAGCTTGTGTAGCTAGAGGAATGGTTGAAAATCCAGAGCGTATACATG
>OGIU01001702.1_pt1 | contig 10005 bp, 7 predicted proteins | sample 1571791 | NCBI WGS metagenome assembly OGIU01 (sample SAMEA2582104, study PRJEB24529) | metagenome | biome: Human gut stool | place: China | collected 2011
CTATAGCCATGGATAAACAAGAACCTACACCGAGCAACAAAATCATGGAACCTAACACATCCTCACCGATGCTAAGTTTTGCTTTTAAATATGGTACAAACCCAGCCCATAAGGCAGTGTACATACCAGGGATAAAAAATGCACCAAATGCACCACGAATATTAGATTTTGAAACAGAAACTTGTTCGCTCATCATGTCCTTTCTGGTTTCTAGAACCGTTCGGCGAAGAAAGGCCCTTTTGTATCCGCTAGACCGCGATAACATGCGTTTCTAGGGGAAACCATTTTAACTACAAGAAAATTATATTGAGAATATAGTAACCCTCTTTACACATAATGTAAAGAGGGTTCTTAAAATTTAAATTTAAATTAAAAACGTAAGGCCCATAGCGATAAAAATAGCAGGTAATAAATTAGCTAAACGAATCTTATTAGGCCAAATCATATTAATGCCTACACAGAAAATTAAGATGGATCCTACATAGGATAAATTGTCGATAGCCTGCTGTGTCATAAGTGGCGCCGCAACATGCGCTAAGGCCGTGATCAACCACTGCGTGATACCTACAGGAATGAAGGAAAACAATGCGCCCTTCCCCATGGATGAGGTCATAACCATAACAATAACACCATCAAGAATTCCTTTGAGTAGCAAGGTTTGGTAATCTCCTGTCAATCCATCTTGAATTGAACCGAGCACGCCCATCGCACCAACAGTAAACGTAAGTGATGCAGTGATAAACGCTTGCGTAAACTTAGGGTCCCCTGTATTACCGGTTTTATCTTTCACCCAGTCACCAAAGACCGTAATCCATCGGTCTAAATCAATGATTTCACCAATCACAGCACCAACTACCATGCTGATAATCATCAACAAAGGTCCAGTAGTTTGCAAGGAACCATTAACGATAACCAGCATAAATTGCATGGCCCCGCTCATCCCTAGTAACAGTACGATGATACCACATACTACCATAAGGGTTTGTTTTAAATTGTCCTTCATAAATCGGCCGCACGTGAGCCCAATAATACTACCACCGATAATGAGCCCCATGTTGATAACCGTACCTAAACCAATCATCTTCTTATCCTTTCCCTTACGTATGAAAGTTATTATGAAAGTAGTATATCAACTATATCGATATCAATCAATATAAAATATATAAACCGTACCTAACCATGTTAGATACAGTTACATACACACAGGTCTACTCCTGTTCTATATCTACTGATACGTACATAATAGGATTCGCAGCATTAATCTCATCAAAACAAGGACAATCCTTACCATGGTCGTTAATCAAACCACTAGCTTGCAAATGAGAGTATATAGTGACAGGTCCTACAAATTTGAACCCTCGTTTCTTAAGGTCTTTGCTAATGCGCGTAGATAATTCATTTTTAGCAGGCACCCTTCCCTCAGAATGGCCTTCGTAAATAATAGTTTTATGATTAGTGAAAGCCCATATATAGTCGCAAAAGGATCCAAATTCGTCTTGAATGCGTTGGAACGCCTGTGCATTGTTGATGATGGCTTCGATTTTCTTACGAGACTTTAACATACCGTCTGTACTCATAATACGCTCTATATCTGTTTCCGTATATTTAGCTACTGCATCAACATCAAAATAGTCAAAACACTGGCGTATAATTTCTCGTTTATTTAAAATTGTAAGCCAACTCAGGCCGCATTGTAGGCTCTCCAAACATAAATGTTCAAATTGACGTTGGTCATCATGAATAGGACGCCCCCATTCATAATCATGATACGCCTGATACAGAGGTGTTGTAGGCCAAGAACAAGTGACTTTCATGAAATCTCCTTTCTATTCAATATTTTAAATATTTTTAAACAAAATTATGAAAATTCATTTACATTTCACGAAAAATGTTATATTATTTTAAATATATTTTAAATGTGTTAGGCATTAATTCTTTATAAAGTGAGTATATACCTATCTTTCATTATATAAGAGAGTATTAAATCAATCGATAGGTATATATTCATTTATGAAGAGTCTTTCACAATATAAAAATAAATTACAAATTAAGTAATATAGTTGAGGTGTAAGAGAATGAGAGCGAGAAATAAGATGTTATTGTCCGCTGTAATGATGACTATGTTGTCATCTACAGTGGCCCTCCCTAGCACGTGGGCGGCAGCAGGCCTTGGTTCTAATGGCAATGTGTTTGCAGTAGGTTCTGAAAGTAAATTTGAAAGCACTGGCGATACGACGGCAACAGGTGTCATTGCATCAAACGGCGGTCAAGTGACTATTGCATCCTTGGATACGCCTGATCAAAACCAATTGCCTAAGCGTCACCGCCAACCAGCTTTCATTACAGGCATGCTAGATAATAGTTCCATTCAAGTGGATGGCGGGGTTATGAACGTGAATACGGCCCCATGGGACGCACCCTATCCACTAGCATTTGCCTATAACAGTAAAATTAATCTTGGTATCGATGATGCAGGTACTGTAAAACATAAAGTATTTAATATGCAAGGTAATATACTTGTATCTGATAAAACGATGCCTCCATACCAACAACAGCAACCATCCGTGATTAATATTGGCCTCGGCCGTGCGCACAATAGCCCTAACCAATTTACCGGCAAGGCTGTAAACACATTAGAGGATAAGGGCGGCGAAATCAACATGACCTTTGATGGTGGCATGTGGAGCCACGATAACATGGGTGGCTTAGAGGCATTCCAAATTAAAGGCAACGAAGCGCGCAGCAGTATCAATACACTCAAAGGCACTCGCACACGTGAAGGATTCAGCCGTATTTCCCAAGATTCTCGTAGCGACATCCACGTTAATAATTTGGACGGCCACATCAATGTCATTTACGATATGAGCGCTGGTACTGGTTTGAACTTTGCTAAACCAGCCGCTCAAAAAACAGGTCTTGATGCATCTGACATCGAAGGCGGTAACTTCATCGTAAAATCCGCTACAACAGGGTCTGGTGTACATGGCTATGTAACAGGCGATCATCTCGATACGTCCTCTGAAAGCAATGTAAACAAGATTCTAGATAACTTGGCGCATAAATTCTATTACGAAAATTATATGAATGGTGAAAGAAACCTTTCTGGTACTGTATCCATCGCTTCTAATGGCATCGTATCAAGCTTCCAAAAAGCGTTAACTACAGACCAAAAAGAAGGTGCTATTACATGGCAAAATGGTAATGGTCAAGGTTCCTATGCGGCACCTACTCCAGCTCCAACACCAGTAACTCCTGTTACTCCGGCACCTAGCCCTGTAACTCCAGTTACGCCAACACCTAGCCCTGTAACACCTGTAACTCCTGTAACTCCTGTTACACCGGCACCTACTCCGATAACTCCAGGTGCTTACGATACACCACAAATGCGCGGCATTCGTTCTGCTGTAGTTGGTAATATCAACGCATGGCGTACAATGACGAGCGATATGAATCGTGCTAACCAATTACAACAAGGTTCCCCAACAGGTATTTGGGCTCGTATTGGTGGCGGTCGATATAACTATGCTAATGACGGTATCAATACAGCTACTGATTATACAAACATTCAAGGTGGCTATGATACGAAAACTAGCCGTGACTGGACCGTAGGCGGTCAAGTTTCTTACCTACGCGGTTCTGAAGATTATGTATTCAATGGTTCTGGAAAGGTAAAATCCTATGCTGTTGGCGCATATGGTTTGAAAGACCTTGGTAAGGATCAATACGTACATGTAGAATCTCAAGTAGGTCATATCTCTAATGAATTTACAGCGCGTAATGAAATCGGCCAAGCTAAATCTGGCGATGTAAAATCCAATGCGTATAGCATCGGCGTTCGCTACGGCAAAACTATAAAATCTGCTAATGGTTTCTATGTAGAACCACAAGCACAATTAAACTATACACACTTCGGTGGTCGTGACTTTACAGCAGGCAATGTATCTGTTAACCAAGCTGGCGTAAATAGCACATCTGGCAAACTAGGTCTCGAAGTAGGTAAACAATTTGGAAATGGTAACCTATATACACGCTTTGCTGCAGGTCATGCTTTCACAGGCAATGTGAAAACTACTTATGCTAGCGGTAATACCGTAAAATTGACAGAACAAGACCTCAAAGGTACTTGGACTGAACTCGCATTCGGCGGCCGTTATGGTTTCAATACGAACAACAGTGTATATGCAGACGTTACTACCGGTCTATCTGGTGATTACCAAGCTGACTGGGGTGTAAACGCTGGATTCACGCACAAATTCTAATTTATATTACATACCGTTATATACGGCCATATAGTTGTACAACCATAGATATCTCCCCTGTATATCCCTTGCATATCTATGAGAGACGCATCCTAATATATTTCCCCTTTTTATGCAATACTACTCCAATAGGATGCTACTTCCCCCCCTTATTGTAAACTATATGGCCTTATATACATACATTTAGATTCCGTCTAAATGTTTACTAACTTTCTTACTACAATGCAAAACGCCCTCTTCATGAGCAACCTTAGATGGTTGCTGTGAAGGGGGCGTTTTGTTTTGCTAATAGTCATTTTATTAAGAAATATTAGATTACTATGTAAAATGTATACCTATAGCTCTATTTTACGATATAATGTATATAATTATTAATTCTTAACATAAAGGAGGTGATGCTATGTGCAGATATATCCTAATGCATAAAAATATTCCTGTGTTAACAGCAATATTAGATGATACTTTAACAGTAACAAAGGTTACTGAAATGATAAATCCAGACCACAAACCATTGAATATGATGGTCATGGACAATCAAGAAATCGCACTTAATGATTTTTTAAAGCATCGTGCGATTCCCGGTTCGCGACCTAATTTAGAAGATTTACTAGAGGCCTATCACGCATCAGATGCATTAGAATTTTCTTTAAAATCATATCAACTTAATCTATCTGACCACTATTGGATGAAACCAATACACTCTAATTTAGATTGGGATACTATCAATTTTTATGACCATCCTATAATTGACACGCCTTTATTCTTATCTGATTCTGATGATATCGATATCGATTTAATTACACCGAATTCATCTGTAAACGGGTCTCTTCGTCAGATGTGGGTGCAACAAAAAAAAGGTATTCGCCTATTAAAAGCTGGAAACTTCCTCAATCAACAACCATTTAATGAAGTATTTGTGTCAAAATTATGCAAAGAACTAAACTTTCACCATGTACCATATGAATTAGAAACAATCTCATCTGGTGAAATCGTGTCATCTTGCCCACTATTTACAAGCGGAGACATTGAATACATCCCTGCATGGCACATAGCAGCGCCACTTAAACGACGCGATAATAAATACCAAGCGTTCTTAGATCAGTGTACACATTTTTCAATTCCAAATGTGAAAGCCCATTTAGATGCGACACTTGCTTTGGACTATCTAACATTAAATGACGACCGTCACTATGGTAACTTTGGGTTCTTACGGAATTCTACAACACTTGAATTCCTTGGCATGGCCCCGATCTTCGATAATGGCAATACCCTATGGTACAACGAAATGACGATTAATCCACATAGACCATTCCATACGTATCCATCATTACCGTTTAAATCGAAACATGATAAGCAAATAAAGTATGTAACAACACCACTAACAATTCCGCAGTCATTGTCTAAAACAGCAATGGAATTGATAGATTCCATATATGCAAAAAATCCAAATATTACGGAAGATCGTCTTACTATGATGAAAACATTATTTGCTGAGCGATTAGACATGCTAAATGCATATCTAACGAAATTAAAGTAATAAAATATTTAATAGAATAAATCTAGCAACATAACAAAAGTAGCATTACTAACATATAGACACAGATGGCATTTGCCAATGGTCTATATTACGTATAGTAATGCTACTTTTTTCATGTAACACTTTTCATAAACAGACAACGAGTAAATCCCCCCAAATATATAATGGGTTTCGAAACTTATATTTCGGGAGATAGTTTAATTTAACATATTTTAATCAACAAAAACACAGAAAGAAATTCAGTTTCCATCCTCATTAGGGGATTATTTAATTTAACAAGAAGCGAAATTGAATGAAGCCTCGACATCATTAGACGAATTGAAGTTTCCGTCCCCATTAGGGGATTATTTAATTTAACCATCTTACACTAGCTACTATGAATATGAAGTTGTTCCTCCTGTGTTTCCGTCCCCATCAGGGGATTATTTAATTTAACTATGATGGGTGCGATGATGATTATGGTGTTGTATCTTATGAGTTTCCGTCCCCATCAGGGGATTATTTAATTTAACTGTTTATAATTGCGAATTATTAACCGAAAATATGGAGTCCAAGTTTCCGTCCCCATCAGGGGATTATTTAATTTAACGCGGAACTATTTCAAAATTCACTAACTGCAGTATATGACCTAAGGTTTCCGTCTCCATCAGGGGATTATTTAATTTAACCACAGAAAAAGCAGAATGAAAAGCAAGCAGAGGCAATGTTACGGTTTCCGTCCCCATCAGGGGATTATTTAATTTAACCAGAAGAAAAAATCAATGAAGCATTTAAGGAGGCGCACATGTTTCCGTCCCCATCAGGGGATTATTTAATTTAACTTATTCAAATTTTCAAACCAAACAACAACAACATTCGTTAAAGTTTCCGTCCCCATCAGGGGATTATTTAATTTAACAATATATGGGGTTACAAACAATGAAAGAAAATTCGTTTTTATGTGTTTCCGTCCCCATCAGGGGATTATTTAATTTAACAGCAAATCAATTCATTATCGAATACGGCAATTATACCGCCTTGTTTCCGTCCCCATCAGGGGATTATTTAATTTAACCCTGTATCTGAAACAGTAGATGTTATTTAGCCATAAATCACCATTAACGGCGGAGATTATAAATCGACCTCAAGCAGTACTTTAGCACGCTAAAATAACACCTGTAAACCGCACCATTATCACAACGGCGGAGATTTTATTTCACAAGGTTATAATCTAGATATATTATAGCATAAATAAACAAAGAAATTGCAATAGTAGAATTATCAAGGATATCAAATTAAAGATAGATAGATAACTAATTAAAACAGATAATTCTACCATAGTTCAGTAAATAACATCTCTAATAAATACATTAATTTTCATTACAATATAATACAATCTTGCTCTTTTCGTTCTCCAATCCCCCATGTATAGATATTAATTATATCGTCAAGTATATATACACGTAGGGAATCTTCTACGGGATTGATAATTCGACTGGCACGCCGCATCATAGCATCATATTGCTTTCTATTTAGTAGTGCCTCAAATGCTGATTTTTGAACACGCACGCCATAACGCTCTAAACATTTTACTAAATGATTACGCGTTTTATTATCTACTACATCATAAATGACTAATACTATAAACTTTTTCATATCAGTGAATCTCCAAAGGTGTATACAAATCTACATCTTCGTGCATAATGGCACTAGCAAATTGCTTACACTGCTTATAGATTGATTCCCTATAACTTTTACGATCCTCAATATATTGATTTTCAGAACGAATTTTCTTATTATACGCGGTCAAAAGTCCTTTTCTACCTTCTGGAGTCATATAACAACCTTTATCTGAGTTATCAAAATCAGATAGATCCACCATGTTACGACTCACCATAGAAAGAACTAAAGAATCTATAATAGGAGCTCTCCATTCCTCGATCAAATCTGATGCAAGTGCAGGGTGCCCCTTGCCAAGGCTATGCATAACACCAACAAAAGGATGTAAGCCCGCATTAATTAAACCTGCTAGAATTTCATTAAATAACATGCTGTATCCTAAGCCTAGCATGGCGTTAAATTCATCTCGCGGAGGTTGTTTTGATCGCTTAGTAAAAGAAAATGTAGGCGGAACAATTTTTCCGAGAGCCTCAAAGTACAGTCGACTAATTATACCTTCATAACCCATGAGTTCAGAAATACGAACACATTCACCAATATGGCTACGGACAGATTTTATATTATCAATTTGCGTATCTATACTTATATCTTCATCTAAATTTCGTGCATAACGACGCAATATAGTCAACTGATTCCGAACCTTTGCACGAATAATTTTACGAGACATAGCTAACCTAAATTCATGATTGTCTAGCAAATCAAATTGTTTCTTATGTTTATTAATATCAATGGTATTCGTATTAATGATAGTACCAAAATATTTTCCATACCCAGATAACCAAGTAATAGGTATCCCCCGTTCAATAAAGTCTGTAACAAGAGAACTCGTTATAGATACTGTATCAAAAACTGTAATATCTTCAATACGTTCTAATGGTACTTCAAATAAAACTTCATTATTACGCCCTACTACAACATAACCACCGTTACGTTTTATAAACGAACCAGCTTCTGTAACATATAAGGATGACATATAGTCGCCTCCTTTACGCCATTATATCTATTGTATCTGTTCTAACACATATTGATTAATAACATCATAAATTAGTTTATTTTGTTTTTTCTGTTCAGTAATAAAAAAGAATATATCCTTTATTTGATGCAAAAAAGATTGTAAAGATTGAATGCCTACAGCACTACATATATCTTGTTCTGTAAATACTACAATCTCATGAGCCATTTTATTACGAATTTTTTGCTCAATACTACGAATCTCTTTTAACTGTTCCAATAAAGAGTTATCAACTGTATCCAAATCTTCTAACATATGTAACATATGATACAAGGATAATTGAATCTCTTGCATTTGAGGTGTCTTAGTATTAGCTCTCCATGATTTATATAACTCAGGATATTGATTTTCAAAGGCTAGCATATCTAACCGTGTCCCCATGGGCGTTTTTCTCTCAACTTGTCGCCAATTTACATGAAGTGCCTTATAAAAGTAATAACGCATAAGATCATACATAAAAGGAGTAATTTTTAAAATAAAATCCTCAATTTGACCTTGTTTCAATCGTACTTCCATAAGCATTAAAAACTCATATAATTTACGTGGTTCCCTATCAGTAAATATAGAAGCTAATGATATAGAACCTACCTTGCGAACTTTTTGTAAAGCTCCCTCATAATCTAGACCTATCTTCAAAAGTTCTTTTATAGCTATGATAAGAGCTTATGGCTTCTTTATATTTATAGCTAGTAATGAGCGTATAAAGAGATTGTTTGATATTATTCCGCTTAATATACCCCATTTGAGGCTCATGGCATCGGTTCTCACTATCCTCTTGATCGTCAAAATTATTTTCAATAACGACTTCAATATCTTCGTCATCATTAACTGCGGGTTCAGAGCGATTAGAACCACGTTGAGGGCTATCAACCTGAATGCCTCGCACCGCATCATGCTCTACACTCAGATAAGACATGATTAGCTTCATTTGAGGTGTGCCAGAACTTAAATTAAGTAAGATTTCTGCATTAGGATATTCTAAAATCGTCTCATAGAAATGGTCAACAAATGGTTGTAATGTATCAATACGATGCACCTCTTCAAGTCCTGTATATACAAACCTAATATCTAAATCAGCCTTCACATGTTTTAAAGCCTTAGAAAATCGATTATTAGATTTTTCTTTTTTCTCCATATCCTTACTCAATACAAGGATTGCCATATCAGGGTTATAATGTCTTACGATATGGAGCATTGCACCATCATAACATCCACGAATAGGGTCCGTATCTCCCACAGGAGTATAAAGAATTCTCATTGTACTACCTCGCTTTGTATGCCCCCCATACCTAATGCAGTTTTTATTCCTAGTCCCGTGAATTGGCTATAGTAGGTTAATAGAGCTAAGATACGTTGCATCACCAAATTCCGTTTAAATTGCATAACAATCTGCCCTCTAAACCCTCGAATTTTAACGCCCTCTAACCCATACATACCCATACGCAAATTATAATCACGAATAAAAGCCGCGGATTCAAGTGCTGCTAATAAATCATCGGAATCCATCATTTCAAATGTAGTGAACTGGTTCCATTGGC
>OGIU01001705.1_pt1 | contig 9993 bp, 8 predicted proteins | sample 1571791 | NCBI WGS metagenome assembly OGIU01 (sample SAMEA2582104, study PRJEB24529) | metagenome | biome: Human gut stool | place: China | collected 2011
AATAATCATTTATAACTAAATTTCTTTTAAAGAAAGAAAATGTCTTTCTTCAAAATTAGCCCCTTGATGAATCAAATCAATCAATTCATCATACTTACGACAAGCCAATTTCAATTGTGAATATTTGATGGTCACATCTAATTCATTTCCGGCATCAGCTGTAATTTTATTTACTTCATGATATACTTCTTTAAACTTAGCATCTAAGTCTACTTTTTGTTTCTTTCTAAAAAACATCAAGCATTCCTCCCTTGCCCTTAATAGTATCACAAATTCATCATAAATTCAGTTAATTTTTAGATTGTCTTTTGTTATAATACATTCGAGGTGATACTATGAAATTATTAGCTTGTCCCAAATGTCATCAACAACTTCATTTAGAAAACAAAACACTTAAATGTGAAAACAATCATTGTTATGACATTTCTAAAAGAGGATATATCAATTTGTTATTAAATCCTGATAAAGCTACCAATAATCCAGGAGATAGTAAAGAATCTCTTGTAGCGAGAAAAGCATATTTAAATAAAGGTTATTATGATCCTATCTTAAATCAAGTGATTACGTGTATTGATGAATTCAAACATCAAGATGATTTAAGTATTTTAGATTTAGGATGTGGAGAAGGATATTATACTCAAGGTTTAAAGAAACATTTTGAAAACAGTGATATCTATGGTTTAGATATTTCCAAGATTGCTATTGATATGGCGACACGTTATCGTAAAGATGTTACTTGGCTTGTAGGAAATTCTAAAAATATTCCTATCTTAGATCATAGTTTAGATTTTATCTGTGCTTTATTTACAGTAGTAAATCAAGATGAATTAAAAAGAGCATTAAAAGAAGATGGTTATATTGTTCATGTTACTGCTAATAATCAACATTTAATTGAAATTAAAGAATTGATTTATGATGAAATCAAAGTAAAGAGTGATAAGTATATTCGTTTAGATTTTAATCAAGTGAAAAGTTATGACTTTAAAGAAAAAGTTCATATTTCTAATCGTGAAGATGCTTTAAATCTTTTAATGATGACACCACACTATTATCATATTAAAAAAGAAAAACGTGGCGTTTTAGATACTTTACAAGGTTTAGATATCACAATTGATATCAAAGTAACAGTGTATGCATTATCATAAAGAAAAGAATCATTTAGTAATAGAAATCGATGAAAGAATTCAAGGAATGACACTTCTTGAATTCTTTCATTATCTGCATCTTTCTAAAAAAACAATTCACTTACTTCGTCAAAATAAAGGCTATACTTTAAATAATACTTATGTTGATTATCAAACCATTTTAAAAGATAAAGATATTCTTTCAATTAAAGCCTATGAACAAGGCAGAGATTTTATCGAAGAAGAAAGCTCCTTAGAAATCATCTATGAAGATGACTTGCTTTGTGTCGTCAATAAACCAAGTAACCTCATTATTCATCCTGATGATAAAAGTAAAAAAAATACTCTTTGTAATTATGTCAGTTATTACTACCAACAAACTCATCAAGATTTACCGATTCGTTATCTCCATCGTTTAGATAGAGATACGACCGGTTTGGTGATGTTTTGTAAATGTGCTCTTTTACAACCCTATTTTGATTATATGATTGCATCTAAAAAAATTAAGAAAACTTATCTAGCAATCATTCAAGGACATTTACCTAAAAGAGAAATGACTATTGATTTACCTATTGGTCAAGATCGTCATAGTAAAAATAAAATGTGTATTTCTAAAACAGGTAAAGATGCTTTAACACATTTTAAAGAAATTAAAACAAAAGGAAATTATACACTGGTAAAATGTCAAATTGAAACTGGTCGAAAACATCAAATAAGAGTTCATTTGAATCATTTACATCATCCTATTATAGGAGATACTCTTTATGGAAAAACTTCTTCTATGATTAAAAGAATGGCTTTACATGCTTATTGTTTAGAGTTTATTCATCCATTAACTTATCAAACAATAAAAATTGAATGTTTACTTCCTTTTGATATGGAAAAAATCTTTAAATAAAAACCACGTCTAAACGGCGTGGTTTTCACTGTGGCTATAAGCCTTTGTTACTTGCTCGCGTCTAAAGGCGCTGCTTTCACTTCGTTCAAGCTATCGCTTTTGACTCTCGCTTTCCCTCAAAGGGAATTTTTATTTTGCTTTTTTTCTGCAGTTTCTATTTTCTTCTCGAATTCCTTTTTCTTCAAACGGATCCTTATATTCTTTCACACTTAATTTATCCATTGCAATATCATGTTGCTCTTGTTCTCTTATATATTTTGCGACGGTTTGATCATTTAATCCTACTGTACTCACATAATACCCTTCTGCCCAAAAATGTCTATTTCCATACTTATATTTTAAATTTGCATGTCTATCAAAAATCATCAATGCTGATTTTCCCTTCAAGTATCCCATGAATGATGACACACTTAATTTTGGTGGTATCATTACTAACATATGTACATGGTCACTCATCAAATGCCCTTCTATTATTTCTACTCCCTTATATCGACAGAGTGTTCTCAATATTTCTCCTATATCTTTCCTTAGTTGATTATATATCACTTTTCGTCTATACTTCGGTGTGAAGACGATGTGCTAAAGAATTTGCCTTTTTAGCCATTATTTCTTATTGCACCACCCTCATAGCAAGTGATTTTCTATTTTGCACATTTCATGTGCTCAACTGACTGAAGTCATCAATTCTTTTTTCATTCGAATTGTATAAAAAAAGAACTAAAAGTTCTACTTTTAGTTCTTAGAAAATTCCAATAATTCTAAACCTTTATTTTTATCTTGAGCCCATCTTACGCCCCAATCATTAGTGAACAATAATAATGGTTGCCCTTTTAAATCTTGAACTTTTCTTGTATCAGATGAAAGATTTAATGATTTTAAATCAGTTCCTTCTTTGACCCATCTTATATATTGATAAGGTAGAGGAGATTTATGAATTTCAACATTGTATTCATTCTTTAAACGATGTTCTAAAACTTCAAATTGTAAAACACCAACAACTCCTACAATAATTTCTTCCATACCGGTATTAAACTCCTGAAAAATCTGAATAGCACCTTCCTGCGCGATCTGATTGATACCTTTAACAAACTGTTTTCTCTTCATAGTATCAATCTGACGGACTCTCGCAAAATGTTCCGGTGCAAATGTAGGAATACCTTCGAATGCAAACTTTTTACCGGGTGCACAGATTGTATCTCCGATGGAAAAGATACCCGGGTCAAAAACACCGATAATATCTCCGGCATATGCCTCATCTACCACATGGCGGGATTCTGCCATCATCTGCTGTGGCTGAAGCAGACGCATCTTTTTATCACCCTGCACATGATATACTTCCTGGGAAGCGTCAAATTTACCGGAACAGATTCTCATAAATGCGATTCTGTCTCTGTGTGCCTTGTTCATGTTTGCCTGGATTTTAAAGACAAACGCAGAGAAATCCTCTTTGACCGGATCGATCACGCCGCAGTCTGCCGTACGCGGAAGCGGCGGCATCGTCATCGTGAGGAAGTGCTGCAGGAAAGTCTCCACACCAAAGTTGGTGAGCGCAGATCCGAAGAATACCGGGGAGAGCTCTCCCTTGCTGACAAGCTCCTGGTCAAACTCTGCACTTGCGCCGTCGAGCAGCTCGATCTCATCCATGAGCTGTTCTTTCTGGTCCTCATCGACCACATCGAGAAGATGCGGATCGTCGATATCAATTTCTTCCTCGATACCTTCCTTCGTTCCCTTCATTGTATCGGAGAAGGTAAGGACTTTCTTTTTGTCACGGTCGTAAACACCGCGGAATTTCTTTCCGGAACCGATCGGCCAGTTGATCGGGCAGGTTGCAATGCCGAGCTCTTTTTCGATCTCGTCGAGCAGCTCGAAGGTATCGTTCGCATCGCGGTCCATCTTGTTGATGAAGGTAAAAATCGGGATGTGGCGCATGACACAGACTTTAAACAGCTTTCTGGTCTGTGCCTCGACACCCTTCGATGCATCGATAACCATGACGGCGGAATCGGCTGCCATCAGGGTACGGTACGTATCCTCCGAGAAGTCCTGGTGTCCCGGGGTATCCAGAATGTTGATGCAGTAGCCGTCGTAATTGAACTGCAGAACGGAAGAGGTAACGGAAATACCACGCTCTTTCTCGATCTCCATCCAGTCGGATACGGCATGGCGCGCAGTCGCTTTTCCTTTTACAGAACCGGCGAGATTGATCGCTCCTCCGTACAGCAGGAATTTCTCAGTCAGTGTGGTTTTACCGGCATCCGGGTGGGAAATGATGGCAAAGGTACGCCGTCTTTCAATTTCTTTTGTATAATCAGGCACAGTTTTATCTCCTTTGGAATATAAAATCTTATTTACTATGTTTTCCATGTTTATGCTTTTTAGACATACTAATTTATTCTATTATATGCCACCATTCCTGTCAATCGTTATCTTGACAGTTCATTCATAATCGAAGCATAAATCTTCTGACTCCGGTTTTCCCAGTTGCTGCAGATCTTTTTGGCCGCCTCCTCGGACGGAACCGTCACGACAATCTCAAAAATAGTCGTCTTCCGCTCTCTTGCCTGACAGCGGACCTCGTAGTCATCTCCCGCGGTCTTGTAGTAATCGGCCACAACGGACGCTTTTTTCCGCAGTTCATAGGAGTGTTCCTTCATATAGCGGTCGATTTCCTCCCGGATTTCCGGAGAGATCTCGTTTTCGAAGAAGGAAAGCGTCTTGCTGCCCTCCTCAGTCATGTGGTAGTACGAGGTGTTGCGCACCTTCTCGATCTCGATCAGCTTTGTATCCTGCAGCTCGCTTAACGCCTCCTGGAGATGAAAGTAGTTCGTGTACTCTTTTTCCAGGATAAAATCCGAAATCTGTGTATTTGACAGCGGAAAATTCACATTCTGCAGCATGTAGAGAATAATCAGTTTGTATAACGTAAAGGATGATTCAATCACGGTGTGTTTCCTCCTTTTTCTTCGTCCAGAAGCTGTCCCTGATACGCATGTTCTTCTTTCATGCGATGATGCAGCTCATTTAAGACGGTGCGTTTTGCCTGGCTCCATGTTGGTGCAATCAGAAGATCCCCGGGGCCGTCTCCCGTCACACGGTGGATCACAAAATCGGGACGGAGGCGCCGCAGGCAGTCAATGACAAGGGTAAGATACGCATCCTGCTCCAGCACCTCAAATTTTCCGGCCGCGTAGTCCGCCGCAAGATCCGTGTTTTTCAGCACATGAAGCAGCTGAAGCTTGATGCCGGAAATGGAAAGTCCATTCAGGTAATCCATTGTTGCAAAGACTTCTTCCTGTCCCTCCCCCGGCAGACCGAGGATCGTGTGGACAATCACGGGAATCCCCCGCCTGTGCAGCTCGTTTACTGCCTCTTCAAAACAGGAAAGCGGGTAGCCCCTTCGGATATACTGTGCCGTTTTTTCATGCATCGTCTGCAGTCCCAGCTCCACCCAGACCGGTTTGATCCGGTTCAGCTCTTCTAACAGAGAAAGAACCTCTTCCCCTAAGCAGTCCGGTCTCGTTCCGATCGAAAGGACCACGACCTCCTCGTCCGAAATTGCCTCCCGGAAAATTTTTTCCAGATATTCCACCGGCGCGTACGTGTTCGTATACGCCTGGAAATAGGCGATGAACTTATGCACCGGCCGCTTTTGCTGCAGGAGGGATTTCTGCTCCCGGATCTGTTCCGGGATGGATTTGTTTCTGTCCCCGGCAAAATCACCGGAGCCGCCCGCACTGCAGAAAATGCAGCCCCGGTCACCGCAGGTGCCGTCCCGGTTCGGACACGTCATCCCGCCGTCGAGCGAGAGCTTGTACACTTTTTCCCCGAACGTCTTTTTCAGATAGGCGTCCAGCGAATAATACGGCTTTCCAAGCCAGTCTGTCATGATTTCTTCCCCTTTTATTCGATGTCTTTTCCAATTTTTTTGAAGTTTTCCCGGATTTTCTGCTCATAGCCGTTCGTTCCAAGATGAAGGAAACGGCTTCCTAAGATCTCGTCCGGCAGATACTGCTGCTCGACGTAGTGATTCGGGTAATCATGTGCATACTGATAGCCTTGACCGTGGCCGAGTTTGGCAGAACCTTTATAATGGGCGTCCTGCAGATGCGGCGGAACCGACGTCCGCACACTTCCGACCGTCTTCATCGCCGCAAAGACTGCCTCGCACGAAGAATTACTCTTTGGTGCACAGGCAACATACGTGGCTGCCTCCGCCAGAATAATCTGCGCCTCCGGCATGCCGACGCGTTCCACGGCAAGGGACGCGGAAACTGCTACATTTAAGGCATTCGGATCGGCAAGGCCGACATCCTCCGCCGCGCAGATCATGATGCGGCGGGCGATAAACTTGATATCCTCCCCGGCATACAGCATTTTGGCCAGATAAAAGACCGCCGCATCCGGGTCAGAACCGCGCATGCTCTTGATAAATGCAGAGATCGTATCGTAATGCTGATCGCCCGTCTTGTCGTACCGCACGACGCGCTTCTGGATGCACTCCGATGCCGTTTCGAGATCGATATGGATTTTTCCGTCCGCCTGACGTTCCGTCGAGAGGACGCCCAGCTCGATTGCATTTAAGGCCGCTCTCGCGTCACCGCCTGCGATGTCGGCGAGGAACTCTTTTGCATCCGCATCGAGCACAACGTTGTACGTCCCGAGCCCCTTTACCGGGTCCGTCACCGCGCGCTCCAGCAGTTTTTCGATGTCCTCTTTTTCGAGCGGCTTTAATTCAAAGATAATGGAACGCGAAATCAGCGCCCCGTTGACCTCGAAATACGGGTTTTCCGTCGTCGCGCCAATCAGAACGAGTGTGCCGTCCTCCACAAACGGAAGCAGATAATCCTGTTGCCCCTTGTTGAAGCGGTGGATCTCGTCGACAAAAAGAATCGTCTTTTTGCCGTACATGCCGATCCGCTGCTGCGCTTCTTTTACGACTTCTTCCATATCCTTTTTGCCGGCTGTCGTGGCATTCAGCTGGGTAAACTCTGCGCTTGTCGTGTTGGCGATGACGCGGGCAAGCGTCGTTTTTCCCGTTCCCGGAGGGCCGTAGAAAATGACGGAGCCGAGTTTATCCGCCTTGATCGCACGGTACAACAGCTTTCCAGGGCCGATGATGTGCTCCTGTCCAACCACCTCGTCCAGCGTTGTCGGGCGCATGCGCGATGCGAGGGGGGACTCTTTTTCCATTGTGGTTTCTTTCATATAATCAAACAAATCCATGTATTTTTCACCCCATTTTTCTTCCTGCCATTTATCTTATCACATTTTGGCGGGTATCCTCAACCCCTTAATCTCGGATTCTCCGCAACTATGTTCGATGGAATCCGCGGAAGCTATTCTTCAATCAGCTCACGCACCGTCACAAACGTGTATCCCTCTTCTTTTAATTCTTTTAAGATCCGCCGCAGCGCTTCCACTGTCGCGCGGTAGCCGTCATGCATGAGAATAATGCTGCCATCCTTCACATTCGGAAGCACCTCGCTGCAGATCGACGCGGTGTTCTGGCTCTCCCAGTCGCGGGAATCCACATCCCAGAGTACCGGGATCATCGTCACTACAAGGTCCAGCCCCTCTCTCCATTCCCCGAACGGCGGACGGATATAGACAGGATATTCCCCTGTGATCTCGTAGATTGCATTGTTTGTTTTCACGACCTCCTCCCTCGCTTCCTCTTCTGATACTTTCGTAAGCTGAACATGATGAAACGTATGATTTCCGATCAGATGGCCTTCCGCATGCATCCGGCGGACGATTTCTTCGTTTCCGGCAAGACACTGCCCCTGCAGAAAAAACGTTGCCGGAATTTCATTTTCTTTTAAAATTTCAAGCACCTCCGGCGTATAGCACGCATTCGGCCCGTCATCAAATGTCAGCGCCGCACGGCGGGGCACACTTTTTTCTGCTTCCGCCGCTGTCTCTTTCGCGCCTTCTCTTTCACACCGTGCCAGCTCTGCAAACAGAATAGCCGCCATCATCACAGCCAGAAGCGGCAGAGGAACGTGCCGCACTTTTCGGAATCTCCGCATGGTCTGCCCTTCGCACTTTCTTCTGCATTCCCTGTATTATATGAAAAACAGGAGAAAAGATGCCGCACCCGGCGGTTCTTTTCTCCTGTTTTTGTTCTTTATGTATCCTGCACCTGAAGAATATACGTACCGGACGCAGTATCCTGGTAAACGATATCTCCGATGGACTGCAGCAGCGATTCGTTCAGTGCATCGCCGTATTTCTCCTTTTCTTTGCTTCCCACAAAAATGTAGGTCACATGATACTGCTCCAGCAGGCGCAGCACTTCATTCGTATCGGTCGAGGTGTACATCTGTTTCACGTCCTCGGCGCGGACATTTAAGTCTGCGGGATCCCCTCTCCAGAGCCATTCATGGACATACCATCCAAGCACGGTCGGAAGGCCGGTCATTGCGGAAACACGCTCGTAATCGCTGTAGCTGTCGCCGTTCGCCTCAAGCACAACCGACTGTCCTTCTATTGTTTCATCCAGCCAGCGGATGGCACCTGCGTCCTCGGAAAAGACATTTTCCAGATACGCTGTCGCATCGAGTCCGCGGTACTCGGACAGATCGAAAACATTTCCGAACCAGGAGTACACGCTCGTTCCAAAATAGCCGAACGTCCATAAAAGCAGTACCAGCCCGATTCCGCCGAACACCTGCAGAATCCGCTCTTTTTTCCAGAGCAGGAACCGCGTGATGATGTAGCTCATGCAGATACCGAACAGGATAAATGCCTGATACGTCAGCTTGAACATCGTGTTGGAGCGCGCATACGATTCTTCGTAGATATCGCGCACATAGACGAGCTCCGGAATGATGATAAGGCCGATGGCACAGAGGCCTAAAATACCGATCACCATATCGCTCACCGCAATCTCTCTCCAGAAATTACAGAAGGCAGAAACTTTTTTTGGCTTTTCCGCCGTTTCTTTTTCGCCCGGCTCCGGTTTTTTCTCTCCCAGAATCAGGGCAACGGCCTGCTCTTCCACCTCTTCCTGCGTCTTTCCATCGGCAAGTACAATCTGTCCCTGCCTCTCCATGCCCGGAAGATGGCAGTTTTTCCGCCATGCTAGCAGAACGGCTGCGATAAACAGCACAACGAGCACCGTCGGAAGGCCCCAGAGAATCGCCAGCTGATACAGCATCGAATGGTGCTTGGCAATGCCGACACCGGAAACCATCGTCTCAAACTTCATTGTAAACGGAAGGGCGACAATCGTTCCAATTGCAAAAGCTTCTGCAGCCTGCAGGAGAACCGTTCCGATCGTCTCTTTCGCCCGCGCATGATACCGGTACAGCGCACCGTACAGAGAGAAGCCTGCAATCACGACGAAATAGATAACAAAATCCCAGTAGTTGGACCAGTGGAACACACCGATCAGAAAGCCCGCCGCGATGATCTGCGGCTGAAACAGAACGTCTTTTAACGACCATTTCCACTCTTTTTCCGGATCACGGCAGGTATTTTTCACGTAGGAATATAAAAGGCCCAGCACCAGCAGGACGAACATGACATTCACCACATGGGCATGCAGGTCGCCGAGCACAAAGGAATACGATGGAAACTCATGAATCGTGCGGTCATTTTCCACAAGCGGGTCATACCCGATATAGCGGGTCGAACTCGGGAACCAGTAAGCCGATTCGTTCAGTCCCAGCCACTGTCGGATGCAGCCGTAAATCACATAGTGCATATTTCCTGCAAGGGAAACGGCGCCTCCCGAAAGAAGACCGCCAAGCACCGGTGCAATCTGGCTTTTATTGCCGCCCTCTTTCCGGATGCAGTGGCACGCACGCGACTCTGCCAGATGGTAGGTGATCGAAAACGGCAGAACAAACGCGAACGATGCCACCATCGTACGCATCAGATGGTACGTCTGCTTTACATCCGTGAAGGTAATCTTCGTCAGAAATACGGCATAGAAAAGTAAGGTATATATATGAAAAGCAAAAT
>OGIU01001713.1_pt1 | contig 9970 bp, 9 predicted proteins | sample 1571791 | NCBI WGS metagenome assembly OGIU01 (sample SAMEA2582104, study PRJEB24529) | metagenome | biome: Human gut stool | place: China | collected 2011
GGGGCGGGAGTGGCCCTGCGCCTTTTACGCGAGAACCGCCTGTCCAGGATCGTCATCAACGATTATGACAGGCACGTGTACGCCTTCTGGAACGGCGCCGTGAACCATCCCGCCGATTTCCTGGCAAGGTTCGACGCGGTGGAGCCGACCATGGAGGAATGGCACAGGCAGTGTAGGATCATACGCGATCCCTCCGATGAGGGCGAAACGCGGGTTCGCGTTCTTCTTCCTGAACAGGACCAACAGGTCCGGGGTGCTCAACGGCGGCACCAACTGGTCCGGATGTCCGCGGTAAACGGCTCCGGTTCCTGGCAGTGCCTGAGAGGTTGCGCACCTTCGACCGCGCTCGTCCATGGCACGATGATTGGTTCGTTTCCACGAGACCGGCACGGATTTCCGCATCCGTCCGGTTGTAGGTGCTATGGGTCGGGGAATGCCGCGGGACATGCCCGCCGGACGCCCGGATGTCAACCGCGGCGGCGCTTCCCGCCTTTCCCGACCATCAGTCAATATACACGAACGATTGCGGCGCGGCGTGGACCTGCGGCTCGTAATAGGATAACGGACGCGGGCGAACGAACCGTCTCACCCTTCCAAGCTTGATCGCATAGGCAACGTCATGACCGTCGAAATAGTCCATGAACCGCTCCCTGCTGATACCGCCCTCCTTGCCCGTCTGAAGCCAGATGCTCTCGGGATCCGCGGTCTTGATGCCCATGATTTCCGCTTCGCCCACGACCTCGCACTGGGGACTCGTCGCGTAGATCACTATGGTATCCACTTCTGGTCGCTTGAAGATACGTCGACGGAACTCGTAGGTCTTCTCACCGGACAGAATCCTGTCCACGTATTCGGGCTTAATCGACAACATAGCCTTCATCGGCCCCTCCCAGCGTGAGTATTCTCTCGAAGCGTCCGCCATCGATTGGCTCGCAAACCAGCCTTGTCGACCTGTCGATGACCCCTTCCTCGATGAGGACCTTGCGAATGGGGTGACGCTTCAGCGGGAAATTATAAAGCATGCAGATGATGTAAGGGTATCTTTTTTGATTCCAGAACCGTTCCAACTCGGCGTCAGTGAAGACACTGCGCCCCTTGATGAAGGAAAAGAACTCTTCCCTTGACCGAAACGAACGGATATCCCGGACCTCGGTGACGGTGCAAATGGAGCTTATGACCGAGGCGAACTCCGCGGAGCGCCCCTTTGGGCTGGTTCTATAGATAGCGATGCGGTCTCCGGGCATGAGGGACGACGCATTGGATGCGGCCGACAGGTAAAGCTTCTCCAACGTATTCGTGCAGATCTCGTCCTCGATCGGCACGTTCCTCTCAGTCCTGAGTCGTTCCACAAACATTCGTTGATGGTATTCGGGACGGATGGCAAGGATGTAATGCCTTCGATCCGTTGGGGTGAGAAACGGGAAGGACTCATATGGATCGCTCCTCTCCCCGAAGGGTCTTGTCTTTTCCCAGACCTCCTCTTCCCTTTTCATCCCGACACGTCTGAACCCGTATTGCCTGAGCAGTTTTCGCAGGCCCTTCGTACCGTCATTGTCATGCATCGTGACATAGACCCGTGGAAGACCGCTCTTCGCGAATCTCCTCAACGCGACGGCCAGCAACCTTTTGCCAAGACTGGTGTGATGATCGAGATTGACCTTGAAAGTTCCAATCTTCAAGCGGGGGCCGGCAAGCTCAGGCACCACCTCGGGTTCGATGCCATCCTCCCTCTTCAGGTAAAGCATGGCGATCAGCTTTCTGCCTTGCGTGTCCCTGACCACCAAAGTTCTTTCTCCCGCTTCGCTTTTCCTCCTGAACCAGCGTTCGAAATCATCGTAGGAATCGCGCAGACTTCCGAAGAACGGATCCTCCAGATCCAACGACGAAAAAGGAACTTCCCGCATCGGATCCATGATCCCCAACGCGCTCATCGTCCCAATCCCCCTAACAGCCGTTCCACGTTGATCGGCATGCCTATGCGCGCGATCCAGAGTTTCGATGTTCCTCCCATATCGACGGGAGGAAATAATTCGTAAAACTCCTTCTCCGAAATTCCCGAGAGTCTCATGGCTTCGGCGTCATCGCTGCGATCGCATACCATTGTCTCGCCGATTTCGTACATTCCAAGAAACGAACCGTCCTCGGCGCTTACGTACACGATTATCCGGGCATCCTCGAAGGACGCGGATCTCACTTCGTATCGTTTCTTCCCGGCACGTATGAGATCGAAGAAACGATCGCGTATCTTCGCCGTGATGAAGACCGTTCTTTCCATTGACTCCTCCAATCCGGCGCCTTTAACGATTCGGTGACGGTGAACTGGTTTCTCATTCTAGCCAAGGGATGCATCTCCGTCATGGCAGAACTAATTCGCATATCCGATCCACTTGACCCAGAAGCCATTCATCGAACGGGTCCTGCAGTCCTTGCACCGGCTTATCGAGCATGAATCCGGCAATGGAGAAAAACAAGACTGGGCGTCGAGGACCGCGAAACCTCGGATGGACATGGCATTGATGCAACGCATCCCTTGCAATCCCATAGAGTTTCCTTCCAGGCAGGCGACCCGTCACCAGCGTCGCGCCGATGTCACACCACTCTGCGAAACAGCACGCTGAAATATTCCTCAGGCATGCAGAGACCCGGGTCGCAATAGGACAAAACGGACAAAACGGACAAAACGGACAAAACTTGGAAAGGTGCGGACCATCGGCCGACATCTCGCCCACAGTCCGAGTCGATCTCTATGCGGAATCCGCCCTGACACCGCCAGCGTAGACGTTCTGTCTCCACACCACGATAGGGGGCCATATCCATGCACATAATCCCCGCGCCTTTTCCGACCAAGCCGCGCCGCGACAAGCCAAGTAACGTCACTCGGCTGTTGCCGGGAGGTTGGTCCGGTCCCTGCAAAAAAAGCCTTCTCGACATGAACGATGGCATCGGTTAACATGACAGCGCCGGTCGGAGCACTGCAAACTTCCTTCCACATTCGAGGCGGTACGCAGCGACTTCTTCGGGAGGATGGCCAGGATCGGCGAGGTGGCCTTATTCCCCTCCTTATGGCCAAGCGTCGGGCCGGCGTCTTCGGACACCGGCCTTTTTTGCGTTCCACGAGCGCAGGAACAATAGAATGCGTGCCTAGGCACACGAGACCGAACGATGTGAAGCGTCCGCCGGACCGTCTGTGCTAGAGGCTTTCAAACGTTCAAACGATAAGAGTGTTTGATTCACTGCTTTTCGGAGAGTTTGCCCTCGAATCTTTTAAGCTGCCTGAGCATACCGTCGAGCGTCTTTTCCAACGACTTACCCCATTCCTCTTCGGAATCAATGGGCACCGATGAGTAATCCGTGGCCCAAGCGATGCACCACCTCTTTCCGATTCTGACTTTTTTGTACACCTCCTCGATCGCATGGATCACTTCCTCGCAATCGCCTCTCAGTCTTTCGTCAAGACCGTCGAAGTTAAAGACCATTTGCAGCCTAGCTCTAGGGACGTCCTTGTCATCATTCACATGAATCTGATAGACACAGTGGCCGTATTCCCCCCAAATGCCGCTTGGTTCATCGATGCCGGGCAGAAGTCGGGGCAGAAGGTTTGTGGTGAACACCGTGTCCCATTTATCGCCTGTATCCTTGCGGAACTTGATTGTCTTATCGTTTCCAGCCTTCTCCCCAATCCATTCCCGGCAGCAGTTCGAGATAGCGGAGACCACATCTGGCCTGTGCTCGTAGATCAGGTCCAACGCCCTCTTGTGCTTCGCATAGATTCTCTTGCAGATATCTTCGAGTTCCCTGTCTCCCAAGATATTCCTCCTCACTGTATCCATGTAGTCCGCGATGAACCGTGCCGTCTCCGGCGCAGGTGTAGCCGTTTCGACCGCCCAGTCGATGATGTCGAGCACGTCCCCATAGCCCATGGCGAGCCAATCGGATTCCGAGGCCTCCCCCGAGTTCGGGGTGAGGAAGACGAACCGCCGCCGGCAATCCGGAAACTCCCTCTCGATCTCGGCGCGGTATCTGGCCAGTTGGTCGTCATGCTCGTCGGAGAAGATCTTGTTCTCGATACAAAGAACGTATTTCTCCTTCTCATTCACGGCGAGGATGTCGATATTGCGCCATTCGCGTCGGATCGAGAAGCCGTCGCAGTCCATGAGCAAGTCGTCGAAACCCCCGTCGTCCACCATACGCCGAGCAGCAAAAGCTACGAAACCGCGAATCACACCATCATGCAACCCATGGTTCTCGGCGGGGTCCATGAGCCAGGCGAGGACGTTGCTGTGCCGGATCTCGGTGTTCGTGATCTTGAGGACATCAAACACGTTGAGCCTGCGCGTCCATTCGGACAGGGGTTCCAAGCATTCAGAATCGGCGAGAAACTCTCTGAGCGCCTCTTCCTCATCCTCCCTGACGGAATCGTCTTTCAAAGCCATCGTTCCACCTCCCGGGCAAAAGGCCGCGTGCGCATCCCTCCATGAATGGCGGCATGCCATTCCTTTGGAATTATACCTCCAAACCGGGGAATCCCACCCCGCGTCGCGTATGCGGCCGGTCTCGTGGACGCACTCCGCCTTATGCGGACGCGAATTTCCATCACGCCTCCGGCAATCCTACCGGTTGAGTCTCACGGTGTCGGCCGTGACCTCGCCGGGCGTGAGGATGGCTCGCTCGTCGAAATAGGCGATCGGGTTCTTCGAGTCGTTGCGATCGATGACCTTGCCGTACCACGGCCCGTACCCGTCGCCCGCGACCCGTCCGAGGAACCCCATGCGCATGATGTCCCTGCGTTTGACCACGCCCCTGATCTCCGCGACGCACACCACGACGTTGTCGGGGTTGAGGACGATGGCGGTATCGCAGCGTACCGCCCTTCCCGGCTCGAGCTTCCACCAGCAGCTGCTGCGGTCCCAGACCTCGCCGCGGACGGATTCGTCCATCGGGTCCCAGCCGTCCTCCCAGCCGACGACGTGGCGGAGCGTCCCGTGGGCGTCCTCCTCCTCGAATCCAAGGTCTCTGTGGGGCCCGATCTTGATGGTCACGATCTCAGCCATGCGCCCTACTTTCCATGAAACATGTTTTCTTTTACCGAGGATAGCGGAACCGGGTTCCCGGCAGGGAGCCGGGCGCACCGCCCGCGGGACCGTTCCGTCACGGTTCCACGAATCTCGGGAACTGCGGATCGTATTCGAGCGCATACTCCTCCGACGTGCACCATTGGTGCTTCGCCACGGTGAGCAGGGCCTTCTCCGGCCCGCCGTCCATGCCGTCGAATTCGGTGCGCCGCACCACGAGCACGGTATTTGAGTGCTGGCACACGGTGTCCGCGTACCTGACATCGGCCAATACCGGACGCGGGATTCGTCCGCGGTCGCGGAACCGTTCCAGAGGGAAGCGGTTCCGGTCCATGGGGATGGTGGCCACGACCGCGATGCCGAGGTCCTTGGCCAGGCCGGCCAGCCTGCGCAGGTCGGAGTCCATGACGTCCCGGTTCCTCGCCACCCGATCCGGCGCGTCAAGCACCGCCAGCTTCAGCCCGGCGGATTCCGCCAGTCCGCGACATGAGTCCATGAACCGGCCCACGTCCATGTCGCGGTCCGCATCGATGTACAGCGGCGCGTCCCCGCAGAACGAGGCGAACACCTCGCACCGGTCCCACTCATCCCCATCGAGGTCGCCGTCCATGAGAAGGCGCGGTGCCACCCCGGTCTCCGCCGACATGATCCGCATGATGACCTCGTCCCGGCTCAGGGAGGAACAGGAATAGGCCGTCGGACGGCCGAATCCGAGGGCTGCGTGCCGTGCGACGTCCAAGGCTAGGACATCGCTTCCCATCGAGGGGCCGCCCGCGATGGCCGTGAGGGTGCCCATCCTGAGCCCGCCGGAACGCCTGTCGTATCGGTCGAATCCGGTGCGCACATAGTGGTCGCGCGCCGGCTCGTCGCGCCATCCGGTCATCCGGCCCATCAACCCTGCCATCTCGCAGCCTATGGACGAAGCGTTGGCATGCCGTCCGAAGCCCCCGCCATCCACGGGCCGTTCCGCCATCGGTTCCATCAGATACCTCTTTCCACGGTTTCCGTTTTCCTTTCTATCATGGTATCTTTTATAAAAGATAGATTGGACGTGGGTGTTTCCAAGGAGGGCATCATGACGGAACTGTCGTTGAAACTGAGGTACATGGTCATCGACCCCTGCGACCGCGGTCCCCTGCACCTGCCCATGCCCGATGGATGGCTCGACCTGCAGGACGGCAGGCTGGCGGGAACTGTGTGCGATTGGCTGGCGCGTCTGGCGTGGGACGGCTGGCGGATCGATGCGGGTGATGTTTCCGCCGTCCTCGACGGCGCTTCCGCGCGAGATGTATTCGACCTCGACCCGCAACCGGTGGGGCGCGACACGGCGGGATGCCGGAGCGCGTGGCTTTCCGTCGGTTTTGCGGATCTGGACATGCACCATCCAGACGACGGAGTAGAGGCCGTCGTCGACGAGGCCTACGTAAGGGTCTGGAAGGCAGTGGATCTGTTGTTCCTCGTCCACGGCGCGGGCGTCGACGGGCGGATCGATCGGGATCGCACGCCCCATGACATCGCCATCCGCCTGCCCGAGGTCGGACGGTCACTGTCCCGTCTGCAGGAGGCGTTGGGCTCGTTCCCGGGATACAGGCTGATATTGTTTGGCGATCCCGGCTTCGCCGTCGATGACGCGTGGTTTGCGGTCATGCTCGACGGCTGCGACCGGATCAGCGAACACGTGCAACGCCTACGCACGTCCGACTAAAACCTCTGTTCTCGGAACGGGACGGGCAGGCCCCATCCCCGCCATAATCATGTGGGGACGAGACCGATGGGGAAAACGGAAACTGACGGCCCCGGACATCGTCGGTCATTCCGACGACGACGGCCATGCCCCGCGCATTACCGGAGGCGTGGCCTTTTCATATCCTTCCGCGTCTTCCTAATATTCTTTGCGGCCGTCGTGGTCTTCATACCGGTCGTCCGGATACGAGCCGGCCCCGTTGTCGGAACCCGGCACCGGTACCGAAGCCGGCGAACGATACATGACAGACGCTATTCGTAGACGAGGTGTGCCACGGGTTTGTTTTCCATGTTGAACCATGGATTGCATGATTCCGAAGATCAGCCGTGGCTCCAATCCGGTGGGACTCGTGAAATACCTGTTCGGCCGAGGCCGGCACAACGAGCACGCCAACCAGCACCTCGTCGCATGCAGCGCGGATTTGCTCGACTCGTTCAATTTCGACGGTAAGCCGAACGCATCGTATGAGCGGATTGGGGAACGATTCGACCGTCGCTACCGGGTCAGGGAACGCAAGGACGACCCGTATCCACGCGACCGGCGGGGCAGACACAATCCGGACAAGGACCATGGCAGGGACCGTGTCTGGCACTGCTCGCTGTCCATCAAGGCCGGCCAGGGCATCCTCACCGACGACCAATGGAACGGGATCGTCCACGATTATCTGAAGCGGATGGACATCCTGCCGGACGGTGACATGTCCGGCGTGACGTGGCTCGCGGTCCGCCACGGGCTAAGCCGGAACGGCAACGACCACGTGCATGTGATGGTGCAGCTCGCCACGGACGACGGATGGCTCGACACCTTCAACGACATGAAAAGTGCGCAGAGATCATGCCGGAAAATCGAACGGGAACGGCCGGAACTCGTCGAGCTCGACCGGGCGATCACGGAAAGCCACGTCAGATACCGGTACGCGGAATGGCGCCATTGGGCCGAATGGAAGGCACGGCAGGATCATACGGGCCCGCTCCCTTGGCCCATGCTCGGCAGGGACGAACGCATGCGGCGGATCGCAAGCGTGGCCGCGGACACGATGCCGAAACAGCACGTCGGCCGTATCGTGGAGGCATGCGCGAAGGCGTCGCATAGCGAGGACGAGTTCATCCGCCGCGTGCGCCGTGAGGGATTCAGCATCGACCCGCGTCTGCGCAAGGGAGTCACGAGGGAATCGTTCGACTCGCCCGGGCAGGTAGTCGGATACCGGATCACCTGGCGCAGCACGGACGGTTGGACGGAACGGTTCAACGCGACCGATCTCGGTTCCGACATGCGGTTGAGAAAGCTGCGCGGAGAGTGGATCCATGACGCGAGGAGCGAGGCCCTGGCCGTCCAGGAGTGGCGGGCGAGCATGGAGAACCGTCCGCCGCTCGTGACGGATGGCATGGAACGCGGGGCCGCGAACCTGTCCACGCATGACATGGAACGGCTGATCGACGAGGCGTTCCACGTCGCCCTGAGCGTGAGGCGGGCGGGCGAGGATCCGGATGCCTACGACCGGGCGTTGCGCGAGGGCCTGCGCGTGTTCGATAGGTTGTCCGAACGATACGGTCTCGAGGACGGATTCTTGGCGGACCAGTCCGATGTGATCGGGAACGATGCGCGAAGGGAGGATGAGGGGCCCCGTACGATGTGAGCCATGGGAGGAAGCGGACGGATATCGGCGTGTCAGGTGATATATTGTAATTACGCCGTGACTGCGCCACTTCGCAGGTTTGGGGAGGAATCCTCGACACGGCGTCTATCATATCTAGACGTGCAGGGCTCCGTGGGGGACCGACACTATTCCGAATCCGTTCACGTCCCCGTTCTGACGGCACCGGATGTTTCCCCTTATCACGTCATAGAAGCTTGAATCTCCCTTGGAGACCTTGCGGTAGATGGCCCCTGCGACCAGGTCCGCGAACTGTACGCCGACGCTATGGTGAGACGCGGCGATGAACAGGCCCTCGACCAGATTAGTGTAATCGGCTTTCTTGCTGTCGTGGTTGTTGAGCAAAGCGAAATGGAAATCGTCAAGCTGCTTGTTCTGCTGATGATTACGTTCGTCGATCACGACCATGCCATAGAACGGCGAACCGGTCGTGGCACGCTGCATATCCTGTAGATAGTACTGGAAACGGGTGCAGACGACTTCGAACGCATCATGGTACATGTCCTCGGCGTCACGGTCGGGATATTTCTCGTAATAGCTTTTCGTATCCACCACAGCGGCGATGACACGGAAGCTTTTATAGCTGGCGACCACATCGAACAGGCGCATGCGCAGCTCGTCGAGCTTCTGAACGCTTAGATGCGAAAGCGGCGTTGCCTTGCTGCTGAGGGGATGGGGAAAGAAATATCTCCATTTGACCTCTCCCCTGACGCCGTATTCGGCCTTGAGACGTCTTAGGTCCCGTTGCAGGGATTTCCATTGCGCCTCGGGAACGACCAGCCCGCCCAGCACGAAATACGGGTTTTTCCCAACGGCGTTGCTTGCCGGGGCGGTACCGCTCTCATCAAGAAAAAGAATCTGCATGGCGAATCATTCTATACCTTGTCCCCTATTCGCCTGCGGTCCGATATGGTCAAAACGTTTGGGACATCACGCCGTTCCAGCCGCTTTCCCAGGGCCGTCGCCCTTCATCCGACGGAAAGGCGGATGGGCACATGCCATGTACCCATCCGCTTACGGCCTTCGACGTCAGCGTGCGTTCTTCAGGTCTGCCTGTTTGGTGATGGAAACGTCCGGCATGGAGGGTTCCATGGCCGGGGCGGCCGGCGTCGTGGAGGCCATCGACGCCTCCTGTTCGGGACTGTATTCGCCGAACAGGTCGGGCCCGTCCCATTCCTCCGGCCCATACAGGTCGACAGGGCCGGTCTCGCTGGCGGACAGGTCGCCGCCGGTCACGGAGTCGGCCATCTTCCTCTTTTCCGGAGGCGTCGTCTCGGTCGGAGCGTCCTTCCCGCCGTCGCCGTTCCTTCGACCGAGCTCCGGGTCGTGATCCCGTCCGTCTCCGTCGGATGCGGACGGTCCGGGCCGGTCGGAGACGGGCGCCGCGTTCTCGTTCTCGTTCATCGATCCCTCGAACAGGCTGGACGGCTCGTCGCCTTCGCTGCGGTTGTCGCTGCCGGACGATTCGGGCAGTCCCGCGTCACGGAAGAACGCGATCCG
>OGIU01001714.1_pt1 | contig 9965 bp, 9 predicted proteins | sample 1571791 | NCBI WGS metagenome assembly OGIU01 (sample SAMEA2582104, study PRJEB24529) | metagenome | biome: Human gut stool | place: China | collected 2011
AAATTTTTCTTTATAAATAGACTCGGCAACCGTCTATCTGAACAATCTGTTCGTAATATGATTACCAACTATGCAATCGGTGCAGAAGTGCCGCTGCACATTACTCCGCATATGTTTCGTCATTCTTTTGCAACTCTCCTGCTGGAAGAGGACGTTGACATCAGATATATTCAGCAAATGCTGGGTCACAGCTCCATTACCACAACGCAGATTTACACACATACGAGCATTAATAAACAGAAAAATATTCTATCTACCAAACATCCGAGGAACAAACTCGAAATTGGGATATAATAAATGCCTTGCGAGCTTTTTAACTCACAAGGCAATCAGAATACTTTATTCACTTTTATCAAAATCATTTTCTATTACATCGGAAATGAGATTTGAAAAATCAACTGCATTTTTGGCCGTAATCACAGGTTTTCCTGTTCTTTCCTCAATATCTTTTCGTGCATTTCCGGCGACTTCTCCGCCCTCTTTTGCAACACTTCTGTTTTCAGAAAAAGACTGAGGATTTTTCTCCTTGGAAATCTCAGTTGTAGTAGCTTCTGCCAACATATTCAGTACCAACTCAAGGGTACTCATATTATCTCTCAGGTTTTCCTTTTTCAATCCTTTGAGATTTTTATACTGGCGGGTTGTCATTCCTGACCACGCTTTTGTAATTTCATCAGTCAGAATTGCATATTCTACACCCTGCTTTACACCACGAGAATCCCATTCGTCAGTAAGTTCTTTCCTCACCTGTATAGCTTGAAGTCGTTGATTTATCCACTCTCTGCTATATCCTTTTTTCAGATATGTTTCAAGGGCTCTCTCTATGGTAAGTTCAGGGTCTATGGTTTCATCAATTCTCTCACGCCCTACTTCTGCAAGCCACATTTTGAAAGGTTCTGCTTTTGGCGACGGGATTGACTGTATTAATCTTAAAAGCTGTTCTGTATTTGCAACATCTGTTTTGTAATTTTTACCATCCTTAGGAGATTGCATTTTCAGTTGTACGATATTTTCGTACAACTGGTTTGCTCCTTCAGCTTTAAGTTTTCGCTTAAGATCGCTCCAGTAACGACGAGGTTCGTTACTGTCAGTCAGAACTGAAATTACATCCACAATAGAAAAATACCATTCTTCCTCTGACTCATTCCACGCAGTACGAATCTTTTTATCTTCAAAAATTTGTATCTTATTTTCTTCGCTCATATATATTCACCCACTTCTAAGCTGAAAATATTATAGCAGAATAAATTTGTAAATTCAATCTATTAGGCTTTATAGAGATAAGAATTGTTCATAATTAAGGTCGAATATAATCTCTAATTCATAACCTCGTGATACTTTCACTTCTCTTATGAGCTGACAGGCTATCATTTTCTTCTGCTCCATTGTTGAATTGTCAAATTCGTCTGCCCAAGTTCTGAATTGTGAGTAATAAAAATCAAGCTTACCCATCGCATTTTGCTGATTGGCAAGCTTGAACTTTATATCACTTAATTCAAATTCTTTTTTATGGAGTAAATCGTTTGTATTGTCAATAGAAGCTGACAGTATATCGGGAGCGAATCGGCTCTCACCAAGTAAAGAGCGTCCTATTTCAGCAGATAATTCAATTACCTGTCTTTTTAGTTTATCAATCTCTTTTTCAATCTTAGTTTGCTTTCTCTTATATTCCGATATTTCTGACTTATAGCGTTTTTCGAGTGCTATATCTTTTGGTGTTGATTTGATTTTAGCGAGATAATCCCTCAGCGTTACAAGCACGGCACCGTCAATTCTGTGTGCCACATAAGCCGACTGTCCGTCACAAGCACCTCGTTTCATTGCTTTATTTGTGCAAATGTATCTCTGCCTGCGAACCTTATACTGACTGCCATCTGCTCTATCATATTTATCAATGTAACTTGTTGATACCATCTTTTGACCGCAATGAGCGCAATAGATATTTCCGGAAAGTAATGTACTGCCTTTCGTAGTTCTTGCAATTTGTTTCTTCTCTTCATTTTTGTTAGAACGCTGACTTAATATAAATTGTGCTTGTTCATATACATTTTCATCAATGATGTGAAGTCTTTCTATGTATGGGGATTCAACACCGCCTGATATAAAATAACCGCAGTACATCTTATTTTTCAAAATACGATTTACTGTGTTGCATTGAAATTTACTGTTGTTATGAGTTCGTATACCATGACTGTTCAAAAAGTCAGCCATTCGATATGAACCATAACCCTCTTTAACTGTCATCTCGAATATCTTCTTGACTATCGGAGCTTCATCATCGTCAACGACTATGTCCATAAGTTCTTTTCCCTTTTTATTGACTTCACCGCTTTTTATAAGTTTGTAACCGAATGGTGCAACACCTCCGGTAAATTTGCCGTCTAACGTCATTTGGTTAAGGCGAGTTTTAACACGTGCTGACGTTTTCTGACTCTCACCGTTGGCTTGCCAAAATCGTATGTAATTCATAAGCTTGTCCACATGATTATCCATACGCTGTTCGCCCTCATTAACGCTCCACACCTCTATGCCGTGTTTGATGAACCACTCGACGACAAACGGGGTTTCGTCATCAATTCTGCCTATTCTGTCAAACATAAAGACAAGGAGTACATCAAATTCTTTCTTTTCTGCGGCGGCTTTCAAATCCTGAATAGCATCTCGGTCACTTGCCGAAACCTTAAATCCCGACACGCCCTTTTCCTGAAATTCTTTCAGAATTGTCCAGCCATTGCGCTCTGCGAATTCTCTGCACGAGGTTTTCTGCATTGGAATATCATCTTTATCAACCTGACCTTTGGTTGATACTCTGTACAAGCAATATACTCTTTTCATTTTATCACCCATTCATACGATTTTTGCAAACCAACAATACTACATAATTTTTATAATATCCAGCGAAATCCAAAATTAAGTTGAAAGAAATTCAGCATCCAATCTGAGATTTCATTCTGTTCTCAAATGTATCCAAAAGATTTTCGAGAATATTCCTTTCAACATGGTTATTTCTGTTTTTAGAAAAGCAGATTGTGACCTTGCAGTCGTTTATAACAGATTCTATTCTGTGTTCTGAATCAATGTTATTTTCTTTTATATAGTTTTCGTTCAAATTATCACCTGTTCCTTATTTTTTGTTTTTGTCATTTATATGATCTTTCATCTGCTCATCAGCTTTTGCCGCTACATTGCACAAGCACATAAAAACTACACCTATAAAAGCACCGACAAAAAGACCAATCATAAATCCTAACATTTTAACACCTTCTTTCAGTAATTTTCTTCTAAATACCCCGACAGCAGAAAACAAAAAATCTTCTGCTGTCGGGATAATATCAATCGTTTTGGGTAGCTCTAAATTTCACACTATCCTGTTATCGCTATTTATCCTCGATACCCTGCGACAAGGAACACATCAAATGACTATTGCATATAGCTCCATTGGAATTTCACCACCGTGAGGATCTCCCACGGCCGCCATCTTTGGTTGCGACGGTTCTATCACGCTCGACTTTTGACTTGACGGAAGTATCATTATCCCCTCTGCCTGTCATCGCCGTCATTGAATTTACCTTTCAATGTCTGAGTCCTGAAGATATATAAAATATGTTCGCTCATATGGCTTGTCCGTTCCGAACAGCGGAAGGAAAGTATCTGATGTGCTGATATTCAATTTTCAAAGAGCAAGACCTGTTCTCTGAAAAAAGAAAACAGGCGAAAGAATTTTTATTCCTTCACCTGTTTCCTCACTTAAAAGCTAAAACACACCCCTAATTTATGAATTTTTTAAAATATTTTTAATTTTTTTCACTGCGCGATACACGGATCTTTGAATACTTTGATAAGTACAGCCTTCTTCAAACGCTATTTCGTCAAAAGTTTTTTCTTCAAAATAATACTTTTTCAGTCTGCGTTTCTGCACTTCCGGCAAATTTTTTATCGCCATGTGCAAATTTTCCATATCCTGAGTATTATCCAAGTATTCTTCCATACATTCAACATTTATAGCGCCTCTTTCGTGTAATGTGCTTTCGTATATTTCAGAGTGTTCATAATGCCTGTCGTATTCATTCATCCAAGAAATATCTTCAAGCTCAAATTTATTAAAACTATCAAATATTTTCTTAGATATTAAAACTTTTTGAATACAATTATTAGCATCTGTAAATGAGATATAGTACTTTCCCTTTTCTGTATGTAATGTGTAAGGATTATACTTATCTTTTCTTCTTTTGGGACGTTTGTTGTCCATATTTTGTCCTCCAATCAATCTGAATTTAAAAAATCAAATTGACTGGAGGACTCCTGCTCTTGTATAACAATAAAGTCCTTTCTGCTTTCAATGCAAAAAAGAGCATAAAAATGCCGACAGGTAATAGCATTAAAAGCTAAAACCTGTCGGCATTTAACAAGCACATATTAAATATCTTCTTATTTTTTCTGTTTTTGTTATTTCCCGTTCTCGAACACATACAGATACAAATCCTCAAGGGTTGCTTTTACGGATTGTATTTTATAGTTTTCAGGTGGGATATCAGTTACTAATCTTACAATGATTTTTTCGTCGTTATGATAGAGATTTGACACACGGTAATTATCTTGAAAATATTTAAGTTCTTCCTTATTAATTTCGACTTCAAATACCTTATTTTCAATTTCTTTTGTAAGGTTGGTACAGGTATCATGCGACACAAGCTGACCGCTTTTGAGTAATATAATCTCCTTTGCAATAAACTCAATGTCCGACACAACGTGGGTTGAAATCAATACTATTTTATCCTCCGCAATTTCACTTATAAAATTGCGAATACGGATTCTCTCCTTTGGGTCAAGACCTGCAGTCGGTTCATCAAGTATCAAAATTTTTGGGTCATTCAAAAGTGCCTGAGCAATCAAGGCTCTTTGTTTCATACCTCCCGAAAATCCGCCGAGTTTTTTATGCGCCGCATTGGTGAGATTTACCGTATCAAGAAGTGAGGTTATTTTTTCCTTAGCCTCCTTCTTTTTTAATCCCTTTAATGCCGCCATATACCACAAAAATCGGTTGAGCGTAAAGTCATCGTACAAGCCCTGTTGCTGCGGCATATAGCCGAGAACTGTTCTGTAGTCTTTGCCGAGTTTTTTAATTTCCTCGCCGTCATAGAGAACTTCTCCGCGGTCGGCGTTCAGGTTGTCGGTGATGATATTCATAAGGGTGCTTTTGCCTGCGCCGTTTGGTCCGAGCAAGCCATAAACGCCCGGCGTTAAGGTCACACTGAAATCATCAAGTGCCTTAACTGCACCTTTTTTATATGTTTTACATAAATTTTTTATTTCAAGCCTCATTTTTACACCTTCTCATAGCTTTAAATTCAATATTAGAAAAGTTAAATGCAATTATAGTTAAACAAATCATCAGCAGGAATACGCATAATACTATCAAACTCGGGACAAGCCACATCCAACTGCCGTTTTGAAAGCTTGTGTATAATCTTATATCGGTCAAATTCATACATAACAGGCACGGAAATAATACTATCACCACCCCGACAATCATAGACAATATATTATTCTTTAATACTTGAGAAAGCATAGCAACCGCCGTCATAACCGAGACAGCCTCCGCTATATGCACTGCCGCCGTAATAAAAATCATACTGTTTATGGAAATTGTACTGCCAATATTTGCAAAGTCCTGCATAAATACAACAGGAGTGTTTAACGACTCTGTTTCGAAGGTTTTTATGAAATTTATATAATAAGGCAAATAAATTAAAGTATATGATATAAGTGTGGTAAGCGAAAGTGTCATTACTTTTGAAAGTACAAGCCTCAGCTTGCCCTTTTTTGTGCAGCGAATTAGATCAATCATATGCTTTTTATGCTCATATGCAAATATATCGGACGATATAAATATTATTACTGCCATAAGCAAGGTAAAATACTGCCATTCTCTTGACGGATTTTGGGCAAGTCTTTTATAAACAATATAGTTAATGAATATGGGAGTAATATGATAACGCTCTCCGACCTCTTTTATGTACGAGGCTTGATTTGAAATCTCCTCAAAGGCGGCGCCCTTGGTTTTCAAAATCGAATCTATGGCCGTTATCTTTATTTCTTTTTCTTCAGCCGATAAGGACATATCAGTTGAAATGGTGTTAAGCTCTTCATTCAGTCCGTCAAAATAATCCTGCTGTCGCCGCAAATAATCTTCTTTTTCCTGCGTAAGCTCGCCCTCAAGCTTATCAATATACGCGCTGTATGCGCTTTCCTGAGCCGAACTGTATACAACAGAAATATCATCAGTAGCATTACCGTAGGCGACAAAAACAAGCAGAATAATCGCTATTATTGCCATTGAGCCTTTGTAGTGCTTAAAACATTCGCCTTTGAATATTGAAACGCCGCCTTGAATTTTATAAAACCTTCGTCTGAATTTTTCAAGCATTGGCGTAAATATATTGTTTGTCGTTATTTGCGCGGATTTTACAAAAGACATGCAAATTACGGTTACGGAAGCAATAGCGATCAATATCATAGCTATAACGTAAATCAGGGTAATATTTACAGTATGTGAAAAAATATTGATATTAAGATAATTTCCGAAAATATTATTTCCGCTTAAAAAGTATAAAAAGTTTATATACTTAAGCTGATTTAGGGGAGAGTTGCTTCCTATTGCAAGATAAAGAACTCCTTCAATGAAAACCCAAAATGCGGTAACGACAAAAACCATTCCCGTATTTTTTACTAAAACAAATATAAACGCGATAAAAAGGGCAAGCACGCACATCGTGATTATTTTTGATAAGCCCCACAAAACAAGATATTGCCAAATTTGCAGCTTTAAATTACAATTCATAAAAAGCTCGCAGGACTGAATATTCCTTGTCATATCGCCGAAGCCGCTGTACAATCCGCAGAGTGCAATATTTGAAGAATAATATGCTGCGCATATTAAAATCGTAAAAAAGATAAGGACGAATAATTTTGAAATAATAAGCGGCATACGTCCGTATTTTGCGGTTCTGATAAGCCCGTATAATTCCTTGTCCCTTTCCAATGTAAAAATATAGATGCACATTAAAAATACAAGCGCAAATACGAGCAAATCGGTCAGAACAAATGTTGTTGAATTTTCTACGGCAAAATTGTTTCCGATTTTAAGCTTTGTATTATTAACATCTTTAAAATCCTCGGCGGTTTTTAATATGTTGTTGTATGAAAACGAACCTTCTTCCGCAAAAACCGAGAACTTTGTCTGCGTCTGCGCGCGCTCATCCATATCGCCTATAAAAGAGCTATAATCAACTAAAGACTTGCATTGATTTACCAAATTTGAAAGATAGGTTTGTTTATCAAGAAGCTCTTGTTTTGTATAATGTAACGCCCGCGCCTTTTTGTATTCCTCCGGGTTCTCCGCCTTATATTGTTCGGTAATTCGCCCAAGATTTTTTAGATCATCGCCGTTGCTGTTATCTGCCGTTCTGTCAAATTGAAGAGCGATTTCAACTGTTTTTAATTCACTTTCAAGTTGTCGTTGTGCTTCAGTCGGCACATAATCTGAATATTTAGATATTATATTCTCATAATCAGATAAATTAGTATGTACTGTTTTTACTTCAAGATTATTTGATTGAGTGTAAACCAAAAATATTGAATTTGCAGAAAAAAACAAAACAAGGCATATTAAAAACAGTTTTTTGCTGAACAGTTTGTAAATCTCGAACATAATCAATTTCATATTATTACAACCTTAATTAAATGAGTAGATTTCTCCGCCAAAATCAGTGCTGTTAATTGGCGAAATAGGTTCATTTCTTATAATAGAAACTAACATATCTTTAATTTCTACGGGAATTTTATCAACAGATACAAAAGCTACATATTGACCATTTACAAAAGAAAGAGGATTTTCTTTAACGAATTTTTCGGCATTAGCTGCGGTTTTAAATTTCAATATTTGAAAATTTGCAGTATAATTACCTCCGTCACCCGCCCAAGATAAAGTTACTGAAAAGCCACTATTGACTTCATCAGAAAGCGTTTTGTCATATGATGTTGAAATCTTATACAACTTATTTTGTGTATTTTCAAAAACATTTTTCAATTCATTATCATTAGTATCAATTTTTTCATTCTCATCTATTTGGCTTAATGCGTTACTATTTTCACCCTCGACATTCACGGAACTTAATAATGTTTTATATTCCACTGTTTGTCCTGACAGAGATTCTGTTTTTGACTTATCAACAAAATAAATCTCGCAATTCATATTATCCACCTGTTGAACAAATATGAAGCAATCTGAATCCTGGGAAATGTTTAACACTGAACATTCAAAAGGTATTAAAAACGAACTTTTTTCATTAAATGAAGCGTCAAGAGACTTAACATTATCTCCGTCACTTTCAGTTGCTGCGTTTTCATCTGTATCTTCACTAAAGTTCTGTAAATACAGCTGTGATTCATTTGCAAACAAATTATCGCCGTAATTCATTTCCGTTAAAAGTTTAGGATTGCTTCCGTCGAGTTCACTTGTAAAATATTTAAACTTACCGTTAGTATCCGAATTATCAATAAGATATGTTAGCTGTCCATTATAGAAAAACGGCGAGCAAACATCACCTTCATCATTTCTAATTTGGTTTATTTTTATCGTATTGATATTAATCGAATAAAATTCCTGATACGTAGAAACTGTTACCTTTCCGCTTTCTTCCTGCTTTTTAATTTCATCTTCTGAAATAGGAAGAACCGGCACATAAATATAGTCATCATATGCGGTAAATTGGAAAGTACCTCTAAGATTATCACTGTAATTTTTGCTGTTAAAGATTTCCTCCGGCTTAGATTTAATGTTATTTATTTTATATCTTTTTATCGAAAAGCTGTCATAAACTGAGGACGAATCAATATCATCGGCAAACTTATCCTGTGAGAAATAAAAATAACCTTTATGAATCAACCAATGCGAAATGCCGTCTTTAAATTCAATCAGTTTTTCCCTTGTTGATCCATCGGGTGTAACTTTGTACAATATATTTCCGAGAAAATTACCCATAGCATCTTCATCTTTTACAACAATATATAAATTACCATCATAATATTGCACAATATTAGCTGATTCTCCTGATGCATTTACAAATAAATTAAAGTATGCATTACAATCAACGCTGTTATGCGAACAATTAGGCTTGTTACATAGCGGTGTTGCCGCCTGTGATTTACGGTCAATATAGTAAAGGTAATTATTAGGCAAAAACACATAGTACCCTTTTTCTGATTTTGTCACAGGAAAATTTATTCCGTTCAAGTTACTGTAATAATATTGAAAATTTGTTGTGTAGTCAAATGATAATTTATCATCTGAAGTTTTGCTTGCGTCATTACATGCAGACATCAACATCATAGTCGGCAACAATAAAGCAATTAGTAACGCACTTAATAATTTTTTCATTTACGGTATCCTCCAAAAACAATTAAAGAGTTATGCAATATCAGAATGTTAAAAACAAACCATACCGACATAACTCTGTGATGAATATTTGCTTTGATATTTAATTTAACATCAAACACTATTAATAAAGTTAAATAAAACGCTATATGTATGGCATAAACAATTATTGATGAAATTAGAAAACGCTTTTTTGAATATATGTTAATTTTTTGTTTTTCATTGTAATCAACCTCCTTATTATAAATTTATCAAAAAAATATTTGTGAATGTTGATTTTTGCAAAAATGGTAATAAATCCGACAAAAAATGCACTCTATAATTCTTATTTAGGGAAGCAGCTTTAAACCTTATTTAAATTTTTCGATAATAAAAGCTTCAAATTCCTGCAACACAAAGCCAAAGTATCATAATGGAATTAACGCAAATACGGCTAGAACATAAAACTCAATACAAATCAAAAATGCTATCTTTTTTGGCTCTATAATAAAAGTTGGGGTAAGGGATAGAGCCTACAAAAAAATTTCAA
>OGIU01001727.1_pt1 | contig 9895 bp, 11 predicted proteins | sample 1571791 | NCBI WGS metagenome assembly OGIU01 (sample SAMEA2582104, study PRJEB24529) | metagenome | biome: Human gut stool | place: China | collected 2011
ATCGCAAGGTATGAAGAAAATGATGAAGGCGGTACATTCTATCCGGGAGATGATGAAAAATCATATTCAAGCTATGGAATATTTGTCAATGCCTGGATGCCGTTGCCGACTCCGTACGAGAAAGGAGAATAATATGGATAAGACATATGCGCCGATAGAAAATAAACCACATGAGAAGATAAAGGTAGAGAGCATTGACATTGTAGTGACCGGGCCAAAAAAAAACCATATTACTCTATTAAGTATAGAAAAGTAGGCAGTAACGATGATTGCATCGGGTACGGTTCGTATTCTCTAGAATATGTACTTGGATGGAAAGAACAGTGTTTTGAATTGGTAGAAAGAAAAAGTGAATGGATTCCGTGCAGTGAGAGATTACCAAAAGATAGACAGATTGTAGTAGCTGATATTGAATGCAGTATTGAGGGCAGAATGTGCATATTTGCCTATTTTAAAATCGTTGATTATATGGGGTGCTGGATAAATGCCAATACAGGTTTTCCTGTTTTAGCCAATGTTGTTCGGTGGACACCATTGCCGGAACCATACAGGGAGGAACAGCATGAGTGATAAAAAATCCTTGATGCAACGTGTGGATCTCGGACAATCTGGTTCAACAAAGAACATCCGGCAGCAGTATATTGCGATATCCGCAAAGAAGAATTAACAGGGATTTGGAAATCAGGTGACGGACAATCAGAACGGACCTGTTACATAGATCCCGATATACAATGCGATTTTACAGATCTACCATTCCCGGATGAATCGTTTTCCCTGGTTGTGTTTGACCCACCACATTTGAGATATGCCGGGAAAACCGGATGGCTGGCTAAGAAATACGGAAGATTGGACGAACACTGGCCAGAAATGCTACATGATGGATTCCAGGAATGTATGAGAGTTCTGAAAGAAGATGGAGTGTTGATCTTTAAATGGGCGGAAACGGATATTCCGGCGCAGAAAGTTTGGAAGGCAATAGGGCAGAAACCATTGTTCGGGCATCACAGCGGAAAGCGATCGGGAACATTCTGGGGATGTTACATGAAAGGACAAGTATAAACAAAACGACGAAGGAGCTGAGAAATGATTGAACAGAGGAAGAGAAAGAAGACAGGTAAAGCTGGATAGTCAGCAACACTATAAGGAGTTGGAAGAAAGTCATGATGCGAAGGCAAGTGAGAAATTCCATACACCAGCTTATCAGAGCTATTCGGTGGAGGATTACCTAAAGAAAATGGGAGTAGACATAACGAAGGGAGTAGATGCCGGTGGACAAGAACATTCTGATTGAGTATGCGGATATGAAAGAAGAGATAAAAGACCTACGACGAAGAATTGAGCAGAATAAAAAAGAATTATTCAGATTGAATGGACAAGTTGTTATGGATTCAGTATCATGTGGGAAGAAGGGAAAGAAACCACTGGGAACGGTTAAAATCACCGGCAGACCGGTCACGGCTATTTCCCGGAAAGAATCACTGCTGAATAAACGAATCCGCAGACTGGAGGAGCTGGAAGAGGAACTCCTGGAGCTGACGATACAGGTGGATGAGTACATAGAGACGATAGAGAAGAGCGAGCTGCGGATTATCTTCCGGTTGTATTTTCTGGATGATTTATCGTATCCGAAAGTTGCTGATCAGATGAACCAAAGGTTTCCAAAGCGCCGGACCAAGTATACGGATGAGAATATTCGTAAAAAAATTCAAAGATATTTTGAAAATGTCCCACAATGTCCGGATAAAAAGTGATAGAGTATATACTGGAAACAATTAAAAGACACATGAAAGTAATTTGATTACGTTCCCCCCTAACTGAACCAATTTATGAATAGACACCTGGTAATGCTGGGTGTCTTTTTCGTTGCGTAATGTCGAGAAATGGGATATTATGGAAACAGGTTTAGGTATACGGAGGAAAGTATGAAAATAAAAGATATAGCAGAGATTGCGGCAGTAGTTATTGGCAGTGGAGGAATTGTAGCAGTGGTGAAAATTCTTTTTCCTAATTTAGGGCTAAAAAGACAGAAGAAGATAGAGTTAAATACAGAATTAGCACAAAAGAGGATTGAAGCGGCAAAAGAAGTGAAGAGAATAGAGCAAATGGCAAATGTTATTGAATTTGTGAATGTAACACATCCAGAACTCTTTCGTGAGAAAGGCAAACATGAAAGCAACATTGTGTATATGTCTATAATGGAAAACTTAGAAAGTCTCCAATTATTTGCAAATGAAATAAATAAAGCAAGAGTAGAACTGGATGATTATCTAAGTTGTAAAGTATCAGCATATTTGCTATATGCGGAAAAATACATTTTTTTAATAGATGAAATATTAGAAAACGTAGAGTACAAGGAAGATGAATTGTATATTCTAGGAATGTTACTTGCACCAGATATTCAAAAATGGCAGAGAAAATTGGATGAAATACTCACGGAAGAAATAAATGATGCACCATTTTGCTTGGAGGCAAAGACTGGAAGAAAATGGGAAAAAGAAAAAAGGAAATTGGAAAGGAAATTTAAAAAGACCATTTTATATAAAACAAAAGATAGCAGTAATGAATAATTAGGGCACCCTCCGGGGTGCTTTTCTAATGCAAAAAACGGAAAGAGAGAGGTGGTGACGTGCCGGATGTAAAAGAGCAAATCAAAATTGATTACCTATCAGGTGTCCCCCCGAAGAAACTATCGGAGAAATATGACACCAGTTTGAATACAATAAAGAGCTGGATCAAACGGTATGGCTGGGCCAAGTTGAAGAAAGAACAGGGTGCACCTTCTAAAGCAGAGGGTGCACCCTCTGTCGTACCCGGAAAAAGGAAACGGGGCGGACAACCAGGTAACAAGAATGCAACCGGTCCGCCGGGGAATAAGCATGCTGAGAAGTTCGGGTTCTTTTCCAAACATCTTCCGGAAGAGACGTTATCCATCATTCAGGAAATGCCGGAAGATCCGCTTGATGTTCTGTGGGACCAGATTCAGATTGCATATGCTGCCATTATCCGGGCACAGAAAATTATGTATGTTCGTGATCAGGAAGATGCGACAACGACAAAGATCGCAGATAGCTCCGGAAATATTTGTTCTGAAAAATGGGAAGTGCAGCAGGCGTGGGATAAGCAGGCGAACTTCCTATCAGCTCAGGCGAGAGCACAGAAGACGCTGGAAGGCATGATTAACCGGTATGAAGATCTGTTGCATAAGAACTGGGACCTTGCGACAGATGAGCAGAAAGCAAGAATCCTGCAGATCAAAGCGAATACGGAACGAATGAAATCCAGTGGCAACGATGATAGAGAGGACGGTGTGGTAATTGTCAACGATGCGCCAACAGGTGAAGATATCGGACATAGTGATACCGAAGTATCTGCCGATATTCAACAACCGGACAGTTAAACACATTATCCTGACTTCCGGACGTGCCGGAACAAAATCCAGCTATGCTGCTATCCGAACAGATTACCAGATTGTATCAGATCCGCATGGTTCTGCAGTAGTTCTTCGTAAGCATCACAATAAGCTCCGGAAGACAGTGTACAAGGAAATGATCAGAGGGATTAACCGGTTGGGAATCTCAAAGAACAAATTCACAATCACGAAATCCCCGATGGAGATCACTTACAAAAAGTATGGCACGACCATTTACTTTTCCGGATCAGACGGCATCGACGATACGAAAGGTATCATCGATGAGGATAAGCCGATTAAGCTGGTAGTGTTGGATGAGCTGACTGAGTTCTTCGATGATGGTGAAGGCGAAGATGAGCTGAGCAATATCGAAGCAACATTCGTTCGAGGAAATGACAGTGATTTCCAGATGATCTATCTGTATAACCCACCCAAGAATCCAAATGCACCGATCAACCAATGGTGCAAGAAGATGGAAAAGCGTGATGACTGCATTCACATTCATACGGATTACAGAGATGTTCCGGTCAGCTGGTTGGGGCATGCGTTGATTGCATCTGCAGAAGCAATGAAGCTTGTGGATGAGAAAATGTATCGGTGGGTATGGCTCGGACAGGCTGTAGGTGTGGATGAGCTGATCTATTACATGTTTGGAGACCGGCATAGGCAGAAGCCGGATCCTGATAGGCGATATGATCGTATTTATATTGGTGGCGACTACGGGCAGCAGAATGCAACGACATTTGAAGCATTTGGACTTGATACATACAGGAAGAAGTTCCCGGGACTTGGAGAATATTACCACAGTGGTCGTGAAACTGGAAAACAGAGGAGTCCGTCCGAATATGCGAAAGACTTGGTTGAGTTCATGAATGATTTACATGAAGAGTATGACAACCGAGTCTTTTATATTTTCCTCGACCCATCTGCAAAAGGTCTTGCTGAGGAAGTAAGGCGGGCAACCAGGGCAGTGAGCCTGGATTACCAGGTACTGCTAAGAGATGCTGAAAATGATGTGGCACTTGGAATCAGCCGTGTGCAAAAGGTTTTGAGCTTTGACATTATGACCACATCTCCAAAACAGGAATATGCAGTAAGTGAATTTGGAACTTATGAGTATGACAAGAAATCCATTGAAAAAGGCAAGGAAGTACCTGTAAAAGAAGATGACCATTGTATGGACGCAATCCGATATTGTGTTATGGGAGCTTGGAAGAGGTTGAAATACTGGCTGCCGAAAGATGAAACGGAAGAAATAGATGTATGTGATATTAGCAGGAAGGAGGTAGAGGACGATGAACATCTTTAATTATTTCAAAAAGAAGGGGATTGATACTGTGGATCCATCCTTTTACCGAAAGATAGCGGAATGGATATCCTGGTATGAGGGAAATGTCCGAAACTTCTCTTTCTACAAGGTATACAGTGGGCGTGGAACATACAAGCGCTGCAGGCGAAAGAGTATGGGAATGGCAAAGAAGCTGAGTGAAGATATTGCTGATCTCCTTTTGAACGAGAGAGTGACAATTACTCTTGATGATGATCAAACGAATGAATATGTGCAGCAGGTTTTGGATGACAACCGTTTCCTTGTGATGGGAAATGATTACCAGGAGCGGAAAGCCTTTACTGGTACAGTGGCGTACATCCCATATTTGGAAGATGTGGAGATTACAGAGGATGGAGAAGTTCTTTCTGGAAGAATTTGCATCAATTACGTGGATGCACCAAATATATACCCGCTAACATGGAATAATGGAAGGGTAACGGAATGCATTTTTGCATTTCCACATACGATTTCAAGAAAAAAATATGTCCAGTTGCAATCTCATCTTTTGGAAAATGGGGAGTACGTGATCAGTAATACTGTATTACGGTGCGAATCTGGAAGTCAGGAAGGAACGGAGCTGACAGAAGAGGAATGGAAATTATTAAAACCATTCAAAACACTTGCAAAAGAAGTAAGAACTGGTTCGGCGGAGCCACAATTTGTTATAGATCGCTTGAATATCACAAATAATGCAGATCAGAACAATCCAATGGGTGTTGCTATATTTGCAAATGCGATTGATGTGCTGAAAAAGCTGGATACCGAATATGATTCATATTGCAATGAATTTGAGCTAGGTAGAAAACGAATATTTGTCAGGCCGGAGATGCTGACAAACGAGGATGGTTCTCCGGCATTCGATCCGGATGACAGTGTATTTTACGCTCTTCCGGAAGATGATGCTAATGAAGAAGGAATGTTAAAGGAAATTGACATGTCACTTCGAACTGATCAGCACAGTAAAGCAATTAACGATGATCTGAACTATCTTTCTCTTAAATGTGGATTCGGTACTGATCGATATCAATTCGGAGCAACAGGAGCAAAGACGGCAACAGAGATTATTTCGGAAAATTCAGACATGTATCGGATGATTAAGAAGCATGAAATCCTGTTAGAAGATGCATTAAAGCAACTGATCCGGATTATCATTCGTTTGGGAATGGTATTGAACGAGCCACTGAATCCAGATGCAGAAATTGTAATTGATTTCGATGATTCAATTATTGAAGATAAGGAAACAGAACGCAATCGCGATCGGCAGGATGTGAGCATGGGTGTTATGAGTCATGCGGAATATCGTTCCAAATGGTACGGAGAAACATTGGAAGATGCAGCTGCTAAACTTCCGGAACAGAATCAGGTGATGGAGTAAGATGCGGGATGATTATAAGAATAAGATGGCCGGTAAGATTGCTGCCAGATATCAAGACCTGGAAGAACGGATCATGCAAGATATTGTTCGGAGGATCGTTAAAACTGGTGAGATTACCAGTACTGCAGATTGGCAGATTAATCGGTTACGGATCCTGGGACATTCTTCAGGGGATATCGAACGGGAGATAAAGAAGACGCTCAATGCTTCCTATCCGGAAATGTTTGAGCTGTACGATAAGGTAATCGAAAAGGAATATGTTCGAGATAAGGATGTATATGAGCAGATCAATGCAGAATATATACCGTATGATCAGAACGAGCAGCTTAATCAGATCACAGAAGCAATTATTGATCAGAGTTGTGAAGATTTGGAGAATGTAACCAATTCGCTTGGATTCTATTTGGATTATGGAAATGGTAGGAAGGTACTGACACCACTTGCTCAGGTGTATTCCGGATATCTAGATGCAGCATGCTACGATATTGTAACTGGTGCATTTGATTATAACAGTGTCCTGAGACGAGTAGTTACACAGCTCACGAACAGCGGACTTCGGAAGATTGATTATGCTTCAGGGAGAGCCGATCGGGTGGATGTGGCTGCAAGGAGAGCGGTCATGACTGGAGTTAGTCAGATTACCGGAAAGATATCTGAGTACAACGCACAGAAGCTTGGTACCGAGTATTTTGAGGTGGAGTGGCATGCCGGAGCACGTCCGACTCATGCAGTATGGCAGGGGCGTGTCTGGTCAAAACAACAGCTATATTCAGTATGCGGTCTGGGAACGGTCACGGGACTTCTTGGCGTGAACTGTTATCATACTTATTATCCGTTCTTTCCGGGATTGTCCGAACGTAACTGGTCGGATGAATGGCTGGATGCCAAGAATCTGGAAGAGAGTAAACCGAAGAACTTTGGGGATAAGGAATATACCTTGTATGAAGCCAAACAAAAGCAACGTCAGATGGAATTGGCGATGCGGGCGCAAAGAGAAAAGGTTCGACTGCTCCAGAAAGGCAAGGCTGATCCGGATGAAATTCTGTTGCATAAAGCAAAGTATCAAGGACAGTTAAATGAATATTCCAGATTTTGCCGGAAAATGAAGCTTACGGAAGAACGTGAGCGTATTTATCTGGACATGAAAGGACGAGTGGCAACAAATAGCAAACGACAGAATGCATTGTTCCCGCGGGAAATGATTGAGAATGCATCCAAGGATGTGGTTCAGTATAAACGGTATAAAGAAGTTCTGGGAGATTATATTGGTTCGCTTGTTAATTTCGGCCAGATGAAATATAATGATAGTGAGAAATGGAAAATTATCAGTGAAGTATATACAGATGTAAAATGGCAGAGTCAAGCACTGAAGAAGAAACAAATAGGAGAAGTACATTCTATCTCGTATAAAGGCACTCCGAATAGCGTGTTTGATAATTTCAAAGATGGTGTCTTGCAGAGACGCAGATATTACGGAAATGATGGAAGACCAAGATTAGACATAGATATGACGGATCACGGAAATTCAAAAGAACATCTGATTGTACCACATTATCATAACTGGTATCTTGATGAAAAAGGTAACTTGAAACGTGAAGCAAAGCACGATAATCCACTTAAATTAGGGCATGAAATTGCCAATAAAGATATTCTCGAGAAGAGGTGATTGAAATGATTGAGTATAAAGATTATGCAAAATTTGAGAACTTGTCTGAGCTGTCAGAAGCTATAGAGATAGGATTAGATATCGAGTTTATTCTTTATGGAGAAAGATATAATATTTCGTGGAGAGATGATGAGCCGTTTATATGCAGGTGTCCAGAAGGTGAGACTAATTTCTATACAGATGCCAAGGCAATGCTTGATAAACATAAAATAAATGATAAACAGTTAAAGGAATTATGGAATGATATGAAAGTATTATCCATGTAGCTACCACCAGTCGAAAGGCCGGTGGTATTTTTGCACGCAATTTTAGGAGGAGTAACAATGAAAAAAAGAATAGCAGTAGTATTAACAGCGATTATCATGTCGGTTGCATGTCTGACTGGATGCCAGTCAGCAACAAAAAATTATGGTGGAAAGACAACAGTGAAACTTGAACCAAATCAGAAGTTAGAAGAAATTACATGGAAAGATGACTCTTTATGGTATCTTACAAGACCGATGACGGATGATGATGTGGCTGAGACTCACACATTCCGACAGCAGAGAGATCTTGGTGCTTTCGAAGGAACTGTAACTGTCATAGAGACAAAGGAGTAACGGATGATAATTGTAACAGTAAAAGATAACAGTATTAGTATAACTGGCCATGCTTGCAGAAAAGCTTCAGATGGTATTGACCGGGCATGCGCTGCAGTATCGGCACTTACTTGCAGCTTGATCAATTCGTTACAAGATCTTACACACGACAGAGTTCAAGCAATGGCGGAAAGCGGAATGACAGTAATCAGATGGGAGAATTTATCAGATGGCGGGAAACTTCTGGTAGATTCATGGTTCCTGGGACTTACAGATGTCAACCGGGAATACAACTGCATAGAATTTCAAAAATAAACATCCGAGAGGGTGTTTTTATTATGTCCAAAACGTGAAGACGATATAAAAGCTCGGGAGCCTGTCGAGGCGAAACGGAGGTAGAAACATGAGATACAGAATGAATTTACAGCTCTTTGAAGACGGCGGCGGAGCTGGCTCTGGTAATCAGGGTGGAAACGCTGGGACTGGAAACGGCGGTCAGGGATCCGCTGGGAGCGCATCCGGAGCACATGGAACCGGAACATATACCTATGAACAGTTGGAAGAGATTGCAGGTGCACGAGTAGAGAGGTCTGAGCGGACAGCTCTTGCCAATTTTTTCAGAAATCAGGGCATGACAGAATCTGAGGTAACACAGGCAATCAATAATTTCAAAGCAGAGCGTGCGGCTAATCAGCCAAATACTGCAAAATTGCAGAAAGATCTTGATGATGCGCTGGCGAAAGTACAGCAGATGGAGAATGAGAAGACTTTATCTGGTAAAGGTGTTAGATCAGAAGATCTGGATTATGTCATGTTCAAGGTATCGAAACTTGTAGATGATAAAACAACATTTGAAAAAGCTGCAGATAAATTCTTGAAGGAGAATCCGAAATTTACAGGAAATGCCGGTTCTTATCGCATTTCCACATCTTCCGGAAATTCTTCTGAAGGTTCTGGTGGAAACATGAACGCTTCCATCAATGATCGTATCCGTGCTGCAGCGAGAAGATAACGGAGGTAAAAGATGAATAAAAACAGAATGAATTTAAGATTATTCGAAGCAGATGCAAATATCATTGACCGCACCGGTGCTGAATCTCTGATTCCAACTCAGGAAGCAAATGAGATCATCCAGGGAACGATTGCACAGTCGGCAGTACTGTCAAGAGGGCATAAGCTTGCAAACATGACAAGCAAGCAGTATAAAGTTCCGGTTCTTGATATGTTACCAATCGCTTATTTTGTAAATGGTGATACTGGCCAGAAAAAGACAACTAAGCAGGCATGGGATAAGAAGTTTATTGTAGCAGAAGAGATTGCGGTTATTGTTCCAATCCCAGAATCTGTACTTGATGATTCAGAATATGATATTTGGGCCGAGGTAAAGCCAAGAGTAACGGAAGCTTTCGGAAAGGTTATTGATGGAGCCGTACTGTTTGGAACAGAAAAGCCATCTACATGGAGAGATGGAGTAGTTGCAACTGCAACAAAGGCAGGAACCGTAGTAACATACGGCACCGGTGATGATTTGTATGAC
>OGIU01001739.1_pt1 | contig 9871 bp, 7 predicted proteins | sample 1571791 | NCBI WGS metagenome assembly OGIU01 (sample SAMEA2582104, study PRJEB24529) | metagenome | biome: Human gut stool | place: China | collected 2011
AAGTTATGTACCGGGCGTTTATTTTGCCGGAGAGATACTGGATGTGGATGGGATCTGCGGCGGATATAATCTGCAGTGGGCATGGTCCAGCGGATGGATTGCAGGAAGAGAGGCAGCAGATGTTACGAATTAATCAGTTAAAATTAAAAGTAGGACACAGCGAAGAACAGCTAAAGAAAAAACTGGTACGGGAATTGAAGATCCGTCCGGAAGAGCTGCAGAAATTTGAAATCCGCAGACAGTCCATAGATGCGCGGAAAAAGCCGGAACTGTACTATGTATACAGTATCGATGTACAGGTGAAAAAAGAAAAAGAGGTACTCAAAAAACATCCAAAGAATGTTCAGAAGACACAGGATGTGTACTATCAGATGCCAAAACTGGAAGGAGAAACACCGAAAAAGCGTCCGGTTGTTGTAGGAAGCGGCCCTGCAGGTCTGTTTTGTGCATGGATCCTTGCCTTGGCAGGATGTAGACCAATCCTTCTGGAGCGGGGTGCCTGTGTAGAGGAAAGACAGCGTGATGTAGAGGAATTCTGGAAAAGCGGGATTTTAAATCCAATGTCGAATGTACAGTTCGGAGAGGGAGGCGCCGGAACTTTTTCGGATGGAAAGCTCAACACATTGGTCAAAGATACATCCGGGCGAAATCGTTTTGTGTTGGAAACCTTTGTAAGATTCGGGGCACCGCCGGAGATTTTATACGAACAGAAGCCCCACATCGGAACGGATATTCTGATCCGGGTGGTAAAAAATATGCGGCTTGCGATCTGTGGAGCCGGAGGAGAAGTACGGTTTCACAGTCAGGTGACGGATATTGTTCTTGATGAGACATCACTTGTCGGAGTGCAGGTCAATCAGGAGGAAGAGCTGGAGACCGATACCGTGATCTTTGCAGTGGGACACAGCGCAAGAGATACATTTGAGATGCTCTATGAAAAGAATCTTCCAATGCAGGCAAAATCATTTGCGGTAGGTGTGCGCGCCGAGCATCCGCAGAAAATGATCAATGCCTCTCAATATGGAGCAGAGTCTGTGCCGGGACTTCCTGCAGCGCCTTATAAAGTGACAGCAAAACTGGAAAATGGAAGAGGCGTATACTCTTTCTGCATGTGTCCGGGAGGATATGTAGTCAATGCATCCTCCGAAGAAGGACGTCTGGCTGTCAACGGAATGAGTTATCATGCAAGAGCAGGAGAAAATGCGAACAGCGCCATTATCGTGACGGTGACTCCGGAAGATTACGGAAGTGAACATCCGCTTGCAGGAATGGAATTTCAGCGAAAGCTCGAAGAACGTGCCTTTCGAGCGGGAGGCGGAAAAATCCCGGTTCAGAGACTGGAAGATTTCTGCAAAAATCAGATCAGCACTTCGTTTGGAAACGTAGAGCCTCAGATGAAAGGGGCATATGCGTTTGGAGATGTGCGTGGAATTTTCCCGCAAGTGCTGGCAGAATCCATTGAGGAGGGAATGCGGCAGTTTGAACATAAGATCACAGGATTCTCAGATGGAGATACGCTTTTGTCAGGTGTAGAAAGCCGTACGTCTTCTCCAGTGAAAATTCCAAGAGATGAGAATATGGAGAGTGAGATCAAGGGGATTTTCCCATGCGGAGAAGGCGCAGGATTTGCAGGAGGAATCACCTCGGCTGCCATGGATGGAATGAAAGTGGCAGAGGCGGTGCTGAAAAAATATAACAAGATCGGGTCATAGAATCTTCATAAAAATTTAAGAGGTCAGACCTATACATGATTTTTAAATTGTGCTAAAATAAATCACTGTATTGTGTTATCATTCATATTTTTATGAAAAAAGCAAATATGAAAGAAATGGCATGTGAAGAGCGCCCTTATGAAAGATGTGAGCGGTTCGGAGCAAGTAATTTGACGGACAGCGAATTACTTGCTGTTTTGCTACGTACAGGTACCAGAGGAGAGAATGCGCTTCAGCTGGCGGATAAGATCTTACATCCTGTATTTTCGCAGAAGGGTGTGCTGAATCTTCACCAGTGGACGTACGAACAGCTGATGCAGATCAAAGGAATCGGGAAGGTAAAGGCTATCCAGATTTTGTGTCTGGCGGAGCTTAGCAGACGTCTTGCAAAAGCAACCGCACAGGAGGGACTGAATTTTTCAAACCCGGCGTCCATTGCCAGATATTATATGGAAGATTTAAGACATGCAAATCAGGAACAGATGAAACTGCTGCTTTTGAATACAAAATCCAGACTGATCGGGGAGACGGATATCTCGAAGGGAACCGTGAATTCAGCAGTGATTTCACCGAGGGAGCTGTTTGTGGAGGCACTGCAGAAGAATGCAGTGTCCATTGTGCTTTTGCATAACCATCCGAGTGGAGATCCGACACCGAGTAAAGAGGATGTGCTGATCACCAGACGGATTCAGGAGGCGGGGCGGCTGATCGGTGTGGAACTGTTAGATCATATCGTGATCGGGGATAATTGTTATGTCAGTCTCAGAGAAAAGGGACTGGTACGATAAGAACTGCAATAAGGGGACAAGACGCATGTTCAGAAATATATATGGCCTGGATCTGGGCACATATGAGATCAAGATATATGATAAGAGAAGAGACCGGATCCGCAGTGCCAAAAATGTGATTGCAATCCGGGATGAAAAAGATATTTTTGCGGTCGGAAATGCGGCCTATGCAATGTATGAGAAGGCACCTGAGAATATTCAGGTGGTATTTCCCATGCATCACGGCGTGATTGCCCGCTTTCATGAGATGCAGTATCTTCTGCGCGCATTGCTGAAGCGGGAAGGGAGATACCCAAACGGAGCAGAGTATGTGATCGCAGCGCCAACGGATGTGACAGAAGTGGAAAAGAAAGCGTTTTATGATCTGGTGCATCATTCAGCTGCACGGGCAAAAACAGTCCGGATTGTCGATCGTGCAATTGCGGATGCAGTGGGGATAGGACTGGATGTCTTTTCGGCAAAAGGCATATTTGTGGTCAATTTTGGCGGTGAGACAACTGAGCTTTCGGTTCTTTCGGGCGGAAAAACGGTGCTGAGCCGTCTGCTGCCTGTGGGAGGTGCGGCTTTAGATGAAGCAATCGTGGGCAGTGTGCGGCACAATAAGGAGTTTCTGATCGGACGGATTACAGCAGAACAGCTCAGATGGCAGTGCGGTATTTTAAAAAACACAAACCGAAGGAAGCTGACAGTGGCGGGAAGAGATCTGGCAATGGGAGTTCCAGGGGCCAGGCAGATCTCGGATGGTCTGGTTCGGGCTGCAATGAAAGATTCTCTTTCGGAGATTGTAAGAGCGATCCAGTCCATGATCGAGCGTACACCGCCGGATGTCCGGAGTGAGATTTTAAAATCAGGGATTTATCTGACAGGAGGTCTTGCACGTTCGCATGGTCTCCCGGCATATCTGCGACAGAGTACCGGCCTTCTTGTGACTGCACACAAGAATCCTGAATTATGTGCAGTGAAGGGACTGCGCACGATCATTTCCGATAAACATTACAGAAACCTGGCATACGAGATGTCAGATGAAGATTATAGGTGGTTGAGATAATATGAAGAAAAAAAATCAAAAATCCAGGTCAAATAAGTACTGGCTTCTGGGAACGAGTCTGGTTTGCGTTTTACTGATGATTTTTTCTGTGTTTGCAGAGAAGGTAGAAGGACCCTTCCGGGGAGTGGCTGATATCACGGTGATTCCCATGCAGAAAGGCATCAGTCAGATCGGCACATGGATCGGAGATGTCAGTGAAAATTTTGAGACATTGAAACAGCTGAAAAAAGAAAATAAAAAACTTCAGAAGCAGGTGGATCAGCTGACCACGGAAAACAGTAATCTTCAGGAGGAAAAATACGAACTGGACCGTCTTCAGGATCTGTACAAGCTGGATCAGACTTATGCAGAATATCCGAAAGTGGGAGCCCGTGTGATCGGGAAGGACTCCGGAAACTGGTTTAGTACATTTACGATTGATAAGGGAAGTAATGACGGCATCAAAGTAGATCAGAATGTGCTGGCAGGAAGTGGACTCGTCGGGATCGTGACTCAGACAGGTCCGACCTGGGCAACGGTACGTGCGATTATTGATGATTCCAGCAACGTCAGCGGTATGGCACTTTCTACTTCTGACAAATGTATCGTAAGAGGAGACCTTTCTTTGATCGGAGAAGGGAAGATCCGGTTTGAACAGATGGAAAATAATGATCATGATGTAGAGGTAGGGGAGCAGATCGTCACTTCTCACATCAGTGATAAATATCTGCAGGGACTTTTGATCGGTTATGTCAGCGAGATCAATGTAGATGCAAACAATCTGACCCGTTCCGGCTATATCACTCCTGTGGTAGATTTTAAAAATCTGCAGGAGGTGCTTGTCATTACAACGACAAAGGCGGAAATGACAGGAACAGATCAGAGTGAGTAGAGAAAGGAGCCTGCCAAGATGAAAAAGATCAAATTAAAACGATTTGTGATCACGGTTGTGATCATGCTGGCATGTTATCTTCTTCAATGTACCTTATTTCCATCTCTGGAACTGGCATCTGTGAAGCCGAATCTGCTGTTGATTGTGACAGCTGCCTATGGTTTTATGCGCGGGCCGAAAACAGGAATGTGGATCGGATTTTTTTCGGGACTTCTGATCGATATTCAGTTTGGAACGGTGCTGGGGCTGTATGCACTGATCTATCTGATGATCGGCTATGTGAATGGCCTGATGAACATAGCTTATTTTGACGAAGACATCAAGCTTCCGTTACTGCTGATCGCAGGAAGCGAGTTTGTATACGGGCTGTTGATCTACTTTTTGATGTTCATGCTCAGAGGTGAATTTGATTTTGTTTATTATCTGATGCATGTAATCATTCCGGAACTGATCTATACAGTTGGGGTTACGCTCATTTTGTATCAGCTGATCCTGTGGATCAACCAGAAACTGGAAGCAGAAGAAAAAAGGAGTGCAAGTAAATTTGTTTGAGAAAATCAAAGAAGTGTTTCATCGTATCGTAAATTCCCGGCTGACTGTTCTGATCCTTGCATTCTGCGTAATGTTTGCGATCCTGGTGAACAGACTGTTTTATCTTCAGATCGTAAAGGGAGACTACTATCTGAACAACTACAAGCTGCAGATCAAAAAGACAAGAGAACTGTCAGGAACAAGAGGCAATATTTATGACAGGAACGGCAATCTTCTGGCATATAATGAGCTTGCCTATTCCGTCACATTTGAGGACAATATTACCAATGATTCCAAGAAAAATGATACGATCAACGGAATTCTGGAGAAAGTTATGCAGATTGTAGAAGCGCATGGCGATTCTGTGATCAGTGACTTTGGCGTTGTTCTGGATTCTGCGGGAAACTATCAGTTTCTGCAGACGGATGAGACATTAAAACTGCGGTTTATTGCAGATGTTTATGGAAAGAAAACAATTGATGAACTTTCAGACGCGCAAAAACAGCAGTCTGCGGAAGATGTGATCCATTATCTTTGTACAGATGATACGTACGGGTATGGGATCGATGATAAAAATCTGGACAAGAGTCATGTTTTAAAGCTTGTGACCATGCGTTATGCCATCGGACTCAACAGTTTCCAGAAGTATATTCCGACAGTGCTCGCATCCGATGTCAGCGATGAGACGGTGGCGGCGATCATGGAAAATCTGGATCAGATGGATGGGGTAGATATTGCAGAGGACTCCCTGCGCCGGTATACGGACAGCAAGTATTTTGCGTCGATCATCGGCTATACCGGAAAGATTTCCCAGGAGGAATATGATGCGCTGACAAAAGAGCAGAAGAAAAAGTATTCACTTTCTGATATTGTCGGAAAATCTGGACTGGAGCAGACCATGGATGAGGTGCTTCAGGGAACGAAAGGTGAGATCAGCTATTATACGGATAATGTCGGGAAAGTAACGGATACGGTAAGCAAAAAAGATCCCGGAGCAGGAAATGATGTATATCTGACAATTGATAAGGATCTTCAGGAGCAGACCTATAAACTGCTGGAGGAAAAGCTGGCAGGAATCGTAAGGTCAAAACTTCGTAATGTAATGAATTACGATCCGAGTACAACAAATGATTCAAGTGAGATTATCATTCCGGTAGATGATGCCTACAATGCATTTATTGCGAACGAGATTCTGGATGAGACGCATTTCGGTGCGGCAGATGCAAAAGCAGTGGAAAAAACAGTGTATGAAATTTTTACCAACCGTAAGGCAAGTGTGATCCAAGAGATTCTGGCAGAATTGAATAATGCGGGTGCAACAGCCTACAAGGACTTGTCAAAAGAAATGCAGGCCTATATGGATTATGTATGTGATACCGTGCTTGCTAAGAACACTGGGATTTTAAATATGGATCTGGTGGATACAAAAGATGAGACGTATCTTGCGTGGGCAAAAGAGGAAACGATCAATCTGAACCAGTATTTAAATTATGCCATTTCGAAGAATTGGATCGATACATCCAAGCTGTCAGAGGAAGTGGCAGAGCAGAAATATTCTGATTCCGGAGAGATTTATCAGGGAATTTTGAAATTTTTAGAAGAATATTTGAATTCAGATGCAGATTTCGACAAACTTCTCTATAAATATCTTATAAAATCAGAGGGTATCAGTGGGGCACAGATCTGTGCCATGGTATATGAGCAGGGGGTACTTCCGATGGATGAGGCTGCGTACAATGGTCTGAATAACGGAAGTGTCAATCCGTATACCTGGCTGTGTCAGAAAATTGAAAATCTGGAGATTACTCCGGGACAGCTGGCTCTGGAGCCTTGTACGGGATCCGCGGTAGTCAGTGATCCCAATACCGGTGAGGTGCTGGCATGTGTTTCTTATCCGGGCTATGACAATAACCGATTGTCCAATACCATGGACTCGAAATACTACAATCAGCTGGTTACCGGTCTGTCCAGACCATTCTATAACAATGCCACGCAGGAGCGTACTGCGCCGGGATCTACGTACAAGATGCTGACAGCAGCGGCAGGACTTACAGAAGGGATTGTGACAGCAGATACGACATTTTATTGTACCGGAGTTTTCGATAAAATCACACCGAACCCAAAATGCTGGATATATCCGGGTGCTCATGGCTATGAGAATGTTGTGACTGCACTTCGTGATTCCTGTAACGATTATTTTTATAACATCGGATACGAGCTTGGCATGAACGGGCAAGAATACGACAGCAATAAAGGCACAGACACACTTGCAAAATACGCAAAAGAATTTGGACTGGGTGAAAAATCCGGAGTAGAGATTCCGGAGAGCGAACCGCAGATATCGGATGAATATTCGGTACAGAGTGCGATCGGTCAGGGAACAAACAACTTTACAGTCAGTCAGCTGAACCGCTATGTGGCTGCAGTTGCAAACAGAGGAACTGTATATAAGCTGACATTGCTTGATAAGACCACAGATGTGAACGGTAAAGTGATCAAAGAATATGAGCCGGAAGTGACAAACACGATCGATGATATCAGTGACAATACATGGAATCTGCTTCATCAGGGAATGATCGCCATGGTTCAGGATATGTCCCAGTTCAACGGAATGGAGATTTCCATGGCAGGTAAGACAGGTACTGCACAGCAGAGTGAGATCCATCCGGACCATGTACTTTTTGTCGGATTTGCACCGGCAGAAAACCCTGAGATCGCAGTTGCCGTGCGAATTGCAAATGGATATAGTTCCGCTTATACAGCAGAAATCGGAAGAGATATTGTCAAGAGCTATTACAAGATATCAGATTCCGATAAACTTGTTACCGGAAAGGCAGCACAGCTTGGCGCTGTTACAGCCGGTGACTAAAAAAGGATGTGAGGTGTATGGACAAGCTGGTAATGCTCAAAAGCAGCCGGTACGGTCTGGAGATCCATCTGAATCCACAGGCGGAATTTTCCAAACTGCTTCGGGAGATGGAACGGAAGCTGAAGGCTTCGATCAAATTTTTTGAAGGAGCAAAGATGGCGGTCGAATTTAAAGACCGCCTGCTTTCACAGGCAGAAGAGGATCAGTTATTAGAGTTGATCTCGAAAACAGCCGGGATTGATGTGGTCTGTATCATAGACCGGAATCAGACAAAAGAAATGGCATACAAAAGCGTGATAGAACACACAATGACGAATGTTCGGCAAAAGGACGGGCAGTTCTATCGGGGAACTCTCAGAAAAAGGCAGATTCTGGAATCAGATACCAGTGTTCTTATACTCGGAGATGTGGAGTATGGGGCAAAAGTGATCGCAAAGGGCAACGTTGTGATTCTTGGCAGACTGGAAGGATCTGTTCATGCAGGAGCCTGCGGGGATGACAAAGCCTATGTGGCCGCGTTATCCATGAAACCTGCATATATGCGTATCGGAGATGTCAAAGCAGGCAGATCGCTGCTTGCCATCTGCAGACAGTCTTTTAAGCACCCGCAGATAGCAGTCATGGGTGAAAACAGACTTGTTCTGGATTCGCTGTAGACAAATATGAACTTAAGTGTGAAAGGGAGAATAGACATGGGAGAAGTGATTGTCATTACATCGGGAAAAGGCGGTGTTGGAAAAACGACGACAACAGCAAATATAGGGATTGGGTTATCGCAGCTGCAGAAAAAAGTAGTGGTGATCGATACCGATCTCGGACTTCGCAATCTGGATGTGGTTATGGGCCTGGAAAACCGGATCGTATATAATCTTGTGGATGTGATCGAAATGGAAAATCCAAAGACCATTGATCAGCTGATCCTGGATCAGGATATAAAAGAACTGTATCAGGCCTTTGACCAGAAACTTACGGAAAATGAAAAACAGGTCATCTCCATGCGCTATGGACTGTTTAAGGGAAAAGAGCACACCCAGCGGGAAGTAGCAGGAGTTTTAGGCATTTCCAGGTCCTATGTAAGCCGGATCGAAAAAAAGGCAATTGGGAAATTGAGGGAAGAATTTGAAAAAATCCAATAAAAACACATAAAAAAGAGAAAAAATATGCATTGTTATTATTGAGGTTTCAGGCTATACTATTACAAAAGGACAAAATTTGTTCCTGGGAAGAAAGAGATAAGAAACGAGGAGGATAATACGATGGCTATTTTAGTAACCGGAGGTGCCGGATATATAGGCAGTCATACCTGTGTGGAGTTGTTAAATGCAGGATATGATGTAGTAGTAGCAGATAATCTTTATAACTCCAGCAAAAAGGCAGTGGACAGAGTAGAACAGATCACAGGAAAGAAACTGAAATTCTATGAAGTTGATCTTTTAGACCAGCCAAAAGTAAAAGAAATTTTTGATAAAGAAGAGATCGAGGCAGTGATCCATTTTGCAGGCTTAAAGGCAGTTGGGGAATCTGTACATAAACCTCTTGAATATTATAACAACAATATTACCGGAACTTTGATCCTCTGTGATGAAATGAGAAAACACGGAGTTAAAAATATTGTATTCAGTTCTTCTGCAACTGTTTACGGTGATCCGGCACAGATCCCGATCACAGAAAAGTGCCCGAAGGGAGAGATCACCAATCCTTACGGACGCACCAAAGGAATGTTAGAGCAGATCCTTACTGACCTGCATACAGCAGATCCTGAATGGAATGTAATGCTGCTGCGTTACTTTAACCCAATCGGCGCTCATGAAAGCGGACTGATCGGTGAAGATCCTAAGGGTATTCCAAACAACCTGGTACCTTATATCGCACAGGTTGCCATTGGAAAACTGGATCATTTGAATGTATTCGGAAATGATTATGATACTCCGGACGGAACCGGTGTAAGAGATTATATCCATGTAGTAGACCTGGCAAAGGGTCATGTAAAAGCCATGAAGAAGCTGGAAGCAAAAGAAGGTGTCAGCATCTACAACCTGGGAACCGGTGTTG
>OGIU01001745.1_pt1 | contig 9854 bp, 6 predicted proteins | sample 1571791 | NCBI WGS metagenome assembly OGIU01 (sample SAMEA2582104, study PRJEB24529) | metagenome | biome: Human gut stool | place: China | collected 2011
CTGCGTTTTAAAAGGCGGCGTATTCTTTATGTGCGAGCTGGCAAAACGCATCACAGTGCCGGTAAGCCTTGACTTTATGTCCGTATCAAGTTACGGCGATGACACCAAGTCCAGCGGAGTTGTCCGTATTGTAAAAGACCTGGATCAGCCGCTGGAAGGAAAAGACGTTCTGATCGTGGAGGATATCATCGATTCCGGAAGAACGCTTTACTATCTGATCGACATCCTGAAAAAGAGAAATCCGAAATCCGTACACCTGTGTACTCTGCTCGACAAGCCGGAGCGCAGAGTGCGCGATGTCAAAGTAGATTATACCTGCTTTAATATCCCGGACGAGTTCGTCGTAGGCTACGGTCTGGATTACGCACAGAAATATCGGAATCTTCCATACATCGGAGTAGTGGAGTTTCACGAAGACGAGGAGTAAAAAGAAAATATGAACAGACAGCGCAGTGGATTTGGACTCTACGCGGCGTTTATGGTGATTATCGTGCTTGCCATGTTCTACATCACCGGAAAAATCAGCGCAGGCAGCAGCCCAAGTCAGCAGAAATTTGAAACCGCCGTAAAAGACGGCAAAGTGACATCCGCGCAGATTGTCCAGAACAAAGAAGTGCCGACCGGCTCCGTCGTGGTACAGGAGCAGGGCGGTGACAGTTATACGGTCAACGTGACCGACGTAAACGCAGCTATCAGCCTTCTGGAGAATGCTGATGTAACGTACACCGTGCAGAATGTCCAGAGAGACAGCATTTTCATGACATCCGTCCTGCCGGCCCTGCTGCTCGGTATGATCCTTCTTTTCGGCATGTCGATGATGAACCGCTCCATGGGCGGCGGTGGAGGCGGCGGAAACAAAATGATGAATTTTGGAAAAAGCAACGCCCATATGTCCACCGACAAAGACAAAAAAGTCCTGTTCCGCGATGTTGCGGGCTTAAAAGAGGAAAAAGAAGACCTTGTTGAGGTGGTCGATTTCCTGAAAGCACCGGAGAAATATACACAGGTCGGCGCGAGAATCCCGAAAGGAGTTCTTCTTGTGGGCCCTCCTGGAACCGGTAAAACCCTTCTGGCGAAAGCTGTTGCAGGAGAGGCAGGCGTGCCGTTCTTCAGCATTTCCGGATCGGATTTCGTGGAAATGTTCGTCGGCGTCGGCGCTTCCCGTGTCCGCGACTTGTTTGAGGAAGGAAAAAAACATGCGCCGTGTATCATCTTCATCGATGAGATCGACGCCGTGGCAAGACGAAGAGGCACCGGCATGGGCGGCGGCCACGATGAGAGAGAGCAGACATTAAACCAGCTTCTCGTTGAGATGGATGGTTTCGGCGTCAATGAGGGCATCATCGTGATGGCAGCGACGAACCGTGTCGATATCCTGGATCCGGCGATTCTCCGTCCGGGACGTTTTGACCGCCGCGTGGTTGTAGGACCGCCGGATGTCATGGGCCGTGAGGAAATCCTGAAAGTCCATGCAAAGAACAAACCGCTGGCCGAGGATGTGGATCTGAAGCAGATCGCGCAGACGACCGCAGGCTTCACCGGCGCAGAGCTGGAGAACCTGCTGAACGAGGCAGCGATTATGGCGGCAAAGGACCGCAGAAGATTTGTGCGCCAGTCCGATATCAAGTCTGCTTTCATCAAAGTGGGCATCGGTGCGGAGAAGCGCAGTAAAGTCATTTCGGATAAAGAAAAACGGATCACCGCATACCATGAGACAGGCCATGCGATCCTGTTCCATATGCTGCCGGATATGGAGGCGGTCTATACGATCTCCATTATCCCGACCGGTCCTGGCGCAGCGGGCTACACGATGCCGCAGCCGGAGAACGATGATATGTTCCAGACGAGAGGCAAAATGATGCAGTACATCACCGTATGCCTCGGCGGCCGTGTGGCAGAGGAGCTGATCTTCGACGATATCACAACGGGCGCATCCCAGGATATCAAACAGGCGACGGCTACCGCGCGTTCCATGATTACGAAGTACGGTATGTCTGAGAACCTTGGTCTTGTCGCTTACGATTCCGACTCGGATGAGGTCTTCATCGGCCGCGACTGGGGCCATACGAAGAGCTACAGCGAGAATGTAGCCGCAGCCATCGACGAGGAAGTCCGCCAGATGATCGAGAAATGCCACGATCAGGCGAAACAGATTATTCTGGAGCATTCCTATGTGCTGCATGAGTGTGCAAAGCAGCTGATGGAAAAAGAGAAGCTGAGCCGTGCTGAATTCGAAGCCATTTTTGAGCAGGAAGCACAGATGACAGGAACAGCACCGGAAGTTTCTGGAGAAATCTGATATCTTTTTATTTGCAATAGAAAACCTGCAGAGAACAAAAAAAGTTTTTTGCAGGTTTTTTTCTGTGATTTTACGGGCGTTTGTGCAAATTAAAACAGAAAATCCGAAACGCCGGAAAAATTCATCGTTATTTTGAATAAGAATCAAATGAAAAAAAATCGCGATTTGTGCAGACTTTTCGAGGGACGTATGGTACTATAATAACTGTAAAAACCCCCCAATACATTATATAGTTTTTGCTACACCCCATAAGAGAAATACCTTCTCCAAAAGAGCCAGCGTACCCCGCTGGCTCTTTTACTATATAAAAATCCAATAAACACAATCGTTACATGTGTTCAGAAAAAGGTTGTATTACATGGCGGTGTGGGGTAAAATATAAGGAATGAATGATTGAGAAAGACAGAGGCGTTAGTTCATGGATAAAACAAGAATGCAGCAGTATATGTCACAGATGCGGGCGATGTTCAACAAGCATGCGCTCTACAGCGATGAATCCCCGCAGTATCAGATTCCGTTTGAGCCGAACCCGGGCGACACGGTGAAGATCCGGTTCCGTACCCTGAAAAATAATGTAGATGCGGTTTATTTCATCAGCGGTTCCACCCGTGCACAGATGCAGGTCGGTTTGGTCCGGAACGGTTTTGATTATTACGAGATCGAGATTCCGGTCGGAAATGAGCCGATCCGCTATTTTTTTGAGATTCAGGCAGGCCGCGTGGTCTGTTATTACAACAAGCTCGGTGTCACAAGAGAGCTGCAGGAGATGTACTCTTTCGGCATTATCCCGGGCTTCCATACGCCGGACTGGGCGAAGGGCGCTGTCATGTATCAGATTTTTGTGGACCGCTTCTGCAACGGAGATCCGTCCAACGATGTGCTGACGGGAGAGTACAGCTACATCGGTGAGCAGGTCAACAAGGTGGATGACTGGAACCGCTTCCCGGAGCAGATGGATGTCCGCAATTTCTACGGCGGCGATCTGCAGGGCGTCATTGACAAGATGGATTATCTGCAGGATCTCGGTGTGCAGGTCATTTATCTGAATCCGGTGTTTGTTTCGCCGTCGAACCATAAGTATGATATTCAGGATTATGACTATATTGATCCGCATTTCGGAAAGATTGTCTCCGACGAAGGCGATCTGCTCTGGCCGGGCGACAAGGACAATACGCGGGCAACGCGGTATATTGACCGTGTGACGAACAAGGCGAACCTGGAGGCGAGCAATGAACTGTTTATCCACCTGGTGGAGGAGGCGCACAAGCGCGGCATGAAGGTGATTCTGGACGGCGTTTTCAACCACTGTGGTTCGTTTAACAAGTGGCTGGACCGCGAGCGGATTTATGAGGCCGGAAAGGGCTATGAGCCGGGCGCGTATGTGGCGCAGGACAGTCCGTATCACACGTTTTTTAAGTTTTATAATGAGCATAACTGGCCGTACAATGAGTTTTATGACGGCTGGTGGGGCCATGATACGCTGCCGAAGCTGAACTACGAGGGTTCGGAGAAGCTGATGGAGGATATTATGCGCATCGGCGCGAAGTGGGTTTCTCCGCCGTTTAATGCGGACGGCTGGCGGCTGGATGTGGCCGCTGACTTAGGACACAGCCCGGAGTTTAACCACAAGTTCTGGAAGGAGTTCCGGCGCGTTGTGAAGGAGGCGAATCCGGAGGCAATTATTCTGGCTGAGCACTACGGCGATGCGATGAGCTGGCTGCAGGGCGACGAGTGGGATACGGTGATGAACTATGATGCGTTTATGGAGCCGGTTTCCTGGTTCCTCACGGGTATGGAGAAGCACAGTGATGAGTTTAACCAGGGGCTTCTCGGAAACAGTGAGAGTTTTATCGGGGCGATGACGTATCATATGCCGGCGTTTTATGCGCCTTCGCTGTATACGGCGATGAATGAGCTGGATAATCATGATCATTCGCGGTTCCTCACGAGAACGAATCATCGTGTGGGGCGTGTGGCGAATGTTGGGCCGTATGCGGCTGCGGAGAATACGAATAAGGCGGTGCTGCGCGAGGCGGTTGTGATTCAGATGACGTGGCCGGGGGCGCCGACGCTGTATTATGGGGATGAGGCCGGCCAGGTCGGGTTTACGGATCCGGATAACCGGAGGACGTATCCCTGGGGACAGGAGGATCAGGAGCTGATCCGATTCTATAAAGAAATGATTGCGGTGCATCGGAGATTTCCGGTGCTGGCGATGGGATCGCTGAAATTTCTGTACCATGATTATAATGTGCTTTCTTATGGACGGTTTAATCAGGAGGAGCAGGTGATTGTGGTGATTAATAACCGAAATGAGAGGGTGCATGTGGAGATTCCGGTGTGGCTTACCGGGATTAACCGGAGTTCGGTAGCGAAGCTGACGCAGGTGTTTGCGACGGATGCGGTGGGATTTTCTTCGGAGGAGAAAGAAATCGAGGTACCGGCGGGCATACTGGAGATGGATTTGCTGCCGTTATCGGGAGTGGTACTGCATAGACGCGAGGAGTGACGGACGCCTCGCCGCCGCATCACGCAAGACCGAACGGGCGGCGGCGAGGCTGGTAGTGGGGGCGGAAGGTTGAAAAATAGAAATGGAAAAAGAGCTCCGATTCGTATGAATCAGAGCTCTTAATCGTGCCGCAAACCGGGATCGAACCGGTACGGGTATCACTACCCACGGGATTTTAAGTCCCGGGCGTCTGCCAGTTCCGCCACTGCGGCATATGGACGGAGATGGATTCGAACCATCGAAGCAATTTGCAGCAGATTTACAGTCTGTCCCCTTTGGCCACTCGGGAATCCGTCCATGTATTTTGTTTTGTGTCAGAATGACTTCCGACATTGAATGATTATACTGGATGTGGAGGGAAAATGCAAGGGTTTTTTTGAAAAAAATAGAAAAAAGTTGAAAGGGGGGAGCAGGTCGGGTATAATATCAAATATATGGGCTTCTATATTGAGTAAAAATGGAGGATATAGGGTAAGTATGATTAAGATTAAGGATTATGTCCGGGTGGGGTCGCTGGAGGAGGCGTATGAGCTGAATCAGAAGAGAAGTGCCTGTATCCTGGGCGGGATGCTCTGGACGAAGATGGGGCAGAGGCAGGTGCAGACGGCGATTGATTTGTCCGGGCTGGGACTGGATCAGATTGAAGAGTCCGAGGAGGAGTTTTCGATTGGATGTATGGTGACGCTGCGGCAGCTGGAGGAGCATGAGGGGCTGAATGCTTATACCGACGGTGCGGCACGGGAGAGTGTGCGGAGTATTGTCGGGGTGCAGTTCCGGAATCTGGCTACGGTGGGAGGCAGTATTTTCGGCAGATTTGGATTTTCGGATGTGCTGACGCTGTTTCTGGCGCTGGATACGGAGGTGGAGCTGGTTCATGCGGGACGGATGCCGCTGGCGGAGTTTGCCTGTTCAAAGAGAGACAGGGATGTGCTGGTAAGGCTGATTGTGAAGAAGCATGAGGGTGTTACGGTTTATCAGAGTCATCGAAATTCCAGAACGGATTTCCCGGTGCTGACGTGTGCGGTGCGGGTGGAAGACGGAAAAGGATGTGCGGTGCTTGGGGCAAGACCGGCGAAGGCGGCACGTGTAGAGCTTCCGGCGGAGCTGGTGGAAAAGCTGGCGGCTGGAAAGGCATCTGCGGAGGAGCTGAAGGCGGCGGCTTCGGAGATTTCTGATCAGTTTACGTATGGCAGTAATATGCGCGGAAGTGCAGAGTATCGTCATCATCTGGGACGGGTGCTGCTGCGCAGATGTATGGAAGAAATTCAGAAGAAGGAGGAGCAGTGATGAAGATTTCGATGATCTTAAATGGAAAGAAGACGGAAGCGGAAATTGATGCAGACATGCTCCTGATCGATTTTGTGAGAAGCCAGGGATGCTACAGTGTGAAGCGCGGCTGTGAGACGTCGAACTGCGGGCTGTGTACGGTTTTTCTGGAGGGAAAACCGGTGCTGTCGTGTTCGGTGCTTGCGGCGCGGGCGAATGGATGTAAGGTGGATACGCTGGAAGGCCTGCAGGAGGAAGCAGAAGAATTTGGTTCCTTTATTGCCGGACAGGGCGCCGAGCAGTGCGGGTTCTGCAATCCGGGGATGATTATGAATGCGATTGCGCTGTTCCGGGAAAATCCGGATCCGAGTGAGGAAGAAATTAAAGAATATCTGGCGGGAAATCTCTGCCGCTGTTCCGGATATGAAGGACAGCTTCGGGGAATTTTGAATTTCCTTGCCTGGAAAAAGCAGCAGGGAGGTGCGTCATGAGCAGAGAAAATCATATCTATGAACCGGACTGGTCGGGAAGAACCGATCAGCTCTGCAGTGTGAATAAGCCGGTGATCAAAAAGGATGCCCTCGCGCTGGTAACCGGAAAGCCGGTTTATGTAGATGATCTGGCGCCGAAGGATTGTCTGATTGTCAAGGTACTGCGGAGTCCGCATGCCAATGCAATCGTAAAATCCGTGAAAAAGACGGCAGCAGAGCGTGTTCCGGGCATTGAGGCGATTTATACCTGGGAGGATGTGCCGAAACAGCGTTTTACAATGGCAGGACAGACCTACCCGGAACCAAGCCCGTATGACCGTCTGATCCTCGATCAGCATGTGCGCTACGTGGGAGATCCGGTGGCGATTATTGCCGGAAAAGATGAAAAATGCGTGGACCGTGCGCGGAAGCTCCTGAAAGTAGAGTACGAAGTGCTTCCGGCCATTCTGGATTTTCATCAGTCCAAGGATAATGAACTGCTGGTGCATCCGGAGGAAAGCTGGAAATCGCTCTGTCCGGTCGGTGCGGACAATCAGAGAAATCTCTGTGCAAGTGCGGAAGATCACAACGGAGATGTGGAAGCCGTGCTCGCAGAGTGCGATGAGGTTGTAGAGCATACGTATCATGTACGCGCAGCCCAGCAGGCGATGATGGAGACGTTCCGGACATACTGCTTTATGGATACCTACGGACGGCTGAATGTGCTGAGCTCGACCCAGATCGTTTACCATGCGCGCCGCATTCTGTCCAATGCACTCGGCATTCCGAAATCGAAGATCCGTGTTTCCAAGCCGAGAATCGGCGGCGGATTCGGAGCGAAGCAGACGGTGGTTGCCGAAATTTTCCCGGCGTTTGTAACCTGGAAAACCGGAAAACCGTCGAAAATGATCTTTACGAGAGAAGAGTCCCAGACAGCATCCACACCGCGCCATGAGATGGAAGTAACGATCCGCCTCGGTGCGATGAAGGACGGAAGAATCCGTGCGATCGATCTGTATACACTTTCCAACACGGGTGCATACGGCGAGCATGGACCGACAACGGTCGGCCTTTCCGGCCACAAATCGATTCCGATGTATGGATCTCTTGAGGCTTACCGGTTTGCGTATGATGTTGTGTATTCCAACGTAATGTCAGCCGGTGCTTACCGCGGATACGGTGCGACGCAGGGTATCTTTGCCGTAGAATCTGCTGTCAATGAACTGGCTCATAAGCTGAATATGGACCCCTTTGAGCTGCGGCTGAAAAACACCGTACAGGAGGGCGATGTGATGCCCGCCTACTATGGGGCTGTCAACACCAGCTGCGCGCTGGACCGCTGCCTTGTCAAGGTGCGGGATATGATCGACTGGGAGCACAAATACCCTGCCCGTGATATGGGCAACAGCAAGGTGCGCGCTGTCGGTATGGGCATGGCGATGCAGGGCTCCGGCATTTCCGGCATGGATGTGGGCAGTGCCACCCTGAAACTGAATGACGACGGCTTCTACACCCTGATGATCGGTGCGGCCGACATGGGCACCGGCTGTGACACTACACTGGCGCAGATTGCCGCCGAAGTGCTGGACTGCCCGCTGGACAATATCACAGTCTTCGGAGCTGATACGGATACCTCGCCCTATGACTCCGGCTCCTATGCGTCCAGTACCACTTACGTTACCGGAAAGGCCACCGAAAAGTGTGCCATGAAGCTGCGCGGCCAGATCTGCAAGCTGGGCGCAGAGCTGCTGGAATGCACCGAGGACGAGGTGGAATTTGATGGAAAAGATGTTTTCAAGAGCAAAGATCCCGCACAGAAAAAGTCTCTGAGCGAGATCGCGTATGCTTCTCAGTTCGGCCACATGGTTCCGCTGGAAGCCACCGAAACACATACTTCGCCTTTGTCGCCGCCGCCGTTCATGGTTGGTGCTGCTGAGGTGGAAGTGGATACCGAGACCGGCGAGGTAAAGCTGCTGGAATTTGATGCCTGTGTGGACTGCGGCACGCCCATCAACCCGAACCTGACCCGTGTGCAGGCTGAGGGCGGTTTGCTGCAGGGCATCGGCATGACTCTGACCGAAAACATCACCTACGATAAAAATGGCTACCCGGAAGAGAATTCTCTGTTCCAGTACAAAATTCCGGCCCGCACCGATGTGGGCAAGATCAAGGTTGAATTCGAGAGCAGCTATGAACCCAACGGACCCTTTGGCGCAAAGTCCATCGGCGAGGTGGTCATCAATACACCGCTGCCTGCCATTTCCGATGCCATCTATAACGCTATCGGCACCCGGTTCTATGAGCTGCCCATCATACCGGAAAAAATCGCCATGGCAGTTGCAGAAAAGCAGAAATGATCGACGAAAAAATTTTTCCGTTTCTTGCGGAGAAGGGACATGTTATTTCTCTGGTGGGCGGCGGCGGAAAGACCACACTGATGTACAATCTGGCTGCGCACTGCGCCCGCAAGGGCTGGCGGGTATTGGCCGCTACCACCACCCATATTATGCAGCCGCCCGGCGGGGTCTGGGCACAGACGGATGCAGAGCTTTTCCGCCTGTGGAAGTGCGGCAGTTATGCCGTGGCCGGAACCGCTGCACCCGGCGGCAAATTGACGGCCCCGCCGCAGGCACAGCTGGAGCGCTGGATGACCCTTGCAGATATCGTGCTCATTGAAGCGGACGGCGCAAAACGGATGCCCTGCAAGGCACCCGCTGCGCACGAGCCGGTGCTTTTACCGCAGTGCGATACGGTTCTGGCCGTAGCAGGGCTTTCTGCGTTGAGGCATCCGCTCCGGGAGGTCTGTTTCCGGGCAGAGCTTGCCGCAGAGCTGCTTTGTGTTCCGCAGGATGCGCAGTTGACACCGGAACTTCTGGCAAATCTGCTTGCAAGTGAAGCCGGTGGAAGGAAGGCTGTAGGGGATCGCAGCTTTTATGTTGTACTCAATCAGGCCGATACAAAAGAGCAGGCTGCTCTGGCCCGGCAGATAGCTGATATTCTGAAAAATATTTATCGTATTTCCTGCGTTACGTCTCATTTCGAGAAAGGAGAACGTGCATGAGCAAAGAAGGCAAGATCGTGTTCTGCACCGGCGGCGGATGTACCGCAAAGCTGGGGGCCGGAGCGCTGAGCCGTATTCTGGAAAAGCTGCCGCGCGGTGCAAGAGACCCGAGCCTTCTGGTCGGGTACGACAGCCGGGATGATGCCGCCGTGTACCGCATAACAGATGATATTGCGCTGGTGCAGACGGTGGACTTTTTCCCGCCGATGGTGGATGATCCCTATACCTTCGGCCAGATCGCAGCGGCCA
>OGIU01001746.1_pt1 | contig 9834 bp, 9 predicted proteins | sample 1571791 | NCBI WGS metagenome assembly OGIU01 (sample SAMEA2582104, study PRJEB24529) | metagenome | biome: Human gut stool | place: China | collected 2011
TATCTTGGATATGCGTTAGAAGGCATCAGAGATAAATTTGTACTTGCAACAAAGTCTATGGCGCGCACAAAAGAATCTATGGCGGCAGATATTGAGAAGAGTCTTCATAATCTTCGTACAGATCATATTGAATTATACCAGGTGCATAATCCGAGTATGGAACAACTTGATCAGGTGCAGGCGGCCGGTGGTGCCCTTGAAGCACTGCAGGAGGCAAGAGCAGCAGGAAAAATCGGACATATTGGTCTGACCGCTCATTCTGTGGAGGTTTTTGCCCGGGCTCTGGAGCTTGACTGGGTGGAAACTATTATGTTTCCATATAATATTGTAGAGAGTCAGGGGGAAGAGCTGATCTCAAAATGTGAGGAGAAAAACATCGGCTTTATTGATATGAAACCTCTGGCCGGTGGTGCAATTGAAAATGGAACGTTGGCATTGCGTTATGTCTGTTCGAATAAGAACGTTACTATTGTGATCCCGGGAATGGCGGAAGAGAAGGAAATCGAGGAGAATATAAAGGCCTGTCTTGATGATTCCCCGTTAAGCGAGAAAGAACTGGAGGAAGTTCAGACAGTACGGAATCAGCTTGGCACAAATTTCTGCCGCAGATGTAATTACTGTGCTCCATGCAGTGTGGGAATCGATATTTCGGGTGTGTTCCTGTTCGCAGGCTATCTTAACCGTTACGGGCTGGGAGACTGGGCAAGAAACCGTTACAGTTCTCTTGCGGTGAAGGCTTCCGCCTGTATAGAATGCGGCAAATGTGAAACCAGATGTCCGTACCATCTGCCAATTCGCGAAATGTTGAAAGAATGTGCACAACAGTTTGGTGAATAAAAAACATCCACAGGGAATTACCCTGTGGATGTTTTTTATGGACCTGGCGGGAATTGAACCCGCGTCCGAAAGCCTATTCATTAAGGCATCTCCCATCACAGTCGCTGTTTTAACATTCCCTCGGATGTACGCCCACCGACAGGCTTACTGCTTCAGTAGCTTCATGATACATCTACCGGGGCAAAGCTTACCCGGCAAGGTTTCTCACATAGTCGACACCAGATTCCTGATGTGTGAGTGCATCAGGGCTGATGAGCAGCACTTAGGCTGCTAACGCGTACTGTTCGTCTGCGTTTATATTTAGTTTCCCGGTTGGTACGCAGTCTGGGAGTCTGCGGATGGCTTCCCCAACTTCAAAGCCCCCGTCGAAACCAGTACAAGCCCTGAATATGACTCTTGCTACGCTGTCCTTTTATAAAACAGCACTGGTGGTAAGACGAAAGCGTGTTTCTTAATGTTGGCATATATTATATGCCAGATGAATTTAATTATATGAAAGAATTTAAACGCTGTCAAGTCTATTTTTGCTAAAATTTCTTTTTGTTTCTTTTGTATGTTCACAAAACCTACATAAATCTTTGCTATAGTACCGTTATAGAAAATTACAGATGATTGTTCATATTTCAATTTCATATAAAATGAACAATGATTTAGCTGATGAAAGAAGAAGCAGCAGGGTAGGATACGAGCTGCTTTGAAAGATAAAAAAGAAAACGGAGGAGATAAAGATGGATGCATTGAAAATCCTGGTGGTAGATGATGAAAGTCGTATGAGAAAACTGGTAAAGGACTTCCTGACAAAGAAGAATTTTCAGGTGCTTGAGGCAGGTAACGGTGAGGAGGCTATGGATATCTTTTATGAAGAAAAGGATATCGCGCTGATCATTCTTGATGTCATGATGCCGAAGATGGACGGCTATCATGTATTGCAGCAGATTCGCAAAGAGAGTAATATTCCAGTGATCATTTTGTCAGCGAAGGACGCAGATTCGGAAAAAATCCTGGGATTAAATCTGGGAGCAGACGATTATCTGGCAAAACCGTTCAATCCTTTAGAGGCGGTTGCCAGAGTGAATTCCAACATTAGGCGTTTTTATTCTCTTGGAACAAAAGTGGTTCAGGAGGGGTATTTATCTGTCCGGGATCTGGTATTGAATCAGGACGCGTGTACTCTGAAAAAAGGAGACAAAATCATACAGCTGACCTCTGTGGAATATCGCATCATGGAACTGTTCATGCAGCATCCGGGCAAAGTCTTTACAAAACAGCAGATTTATGAACATGGATGGGGGGAAGATTATATTGTGGCAGACAATAACATTATGGTCTGCATCAGTAAGCTGCGGGCAAAACTGGATGATGATCCTTCCGCTTATATTCAGACAATCCGTGGTTTGGGATATCGCTTGGAGAAGTAAATGAAGAAACAGAATGATTTACAGTGGTTTTTGATCAAAAAATTTATTGAAATACTAGCAGTTGTTGGAGTTGTGGAATATCTGTTGACTTTTTTGGTCAACAGATTTGTGCTGCCTAACGTACTGCTATATTTTTTTCCGGGCGTGGAAGAAAATCCGCTTTTGCTCGGCTCCGGCGTGATCTTCTTCCTGTCTGCAGTTTTAATGTTACTGATCTTAGGAGCATTGAATGCAATGTTTCCATCACCGCTTCATGAGATGGTACAGGCGGCTTTGGAACAAATGCAAAAAAATTTCATGCATACCGTTTCCGCTGGAAAAACTAATTTTTCTTTTTATGAATTAAACAGAGGGCAGGCAATTCTGCTTTTTCTGGTTGCTTTTGTAGTAGTGTTGGTAATTTTAACCCCGTATGTGTTAGGGGCAGTTTGTTTTGCAAAAATAACGATTAAAGAGTTTCGTCAGATCCAGAGAGAGAGGGAGGAGGAACAGAAAGAGTTTGACCGTAAAAGAAATCTGATGCTATCAGACATTGCACATGATCTCAGAACGCCGATGACCACGGTTAACGGTTATGCAAAAGCGTTAGCCGATGGCATGGTCAGGGATCCGGGAAAACAGCTTGAATATTTGCAGGCAATACAGAATAAGTCGGCAAGGATGAACGATCTGATTCATCTGTTATTTGAGTATGTAAAATTAGACAGTGAAGGTTTTTCACTGGACAGAAAAGAAACAGATCTGAGTGAACTGTTACGTGAAAATGCTGCACTCATTTATGCAGACTTTGAAGATGCAGGGATGGAATTCGAGATTGATATTCCAGAAGAAGTGGTTTCGGTATCCGTTGATTCAATCCAGTTTTCCAGAGTGATCACGAATCTTTTGAATAATGCAATGAAGCACAATGAGAGTGGTACGCATATAAAGATTGGCATGTACCGGAAAAATGGATACATTTATATTCTTATAGCAGATAGTGGCAGGAGAATTCCGGGCGAGCTTGCGGAACATTTATTTGAACCATTTACAAAAGGAGATGTATCCAGAAAAAGTGGAAGTGGAAGCGGACTAGGACTTTCGATTGCAAAAAAAATCATTGAAATGCATGGATTTCAAATGGATTTTATACAACAGCCGGACGAGAAAAAAATTCCGCAGATTGCAGGCTATACAAAAGAATTTGTCATCCAGATCGCGGACGACAGCTACGACTCATCCCTCACGGCATGACGAAAAGCGCAGGGCAATAAAAAGAAAGCTGCGCATATAGACAAGCCGGAGGGATTTTTATATAATGAATAAAAAGTATTGCAACAGGAAAAAGGAGACTCTCATTGGATACATTTGAGATGTTAAAAAGGCTGTTAAGCCAGAATGAATTTGAACTTTTGCTACCGGATCAGACAGGAGCAAAAGAAAAGAACACGGATAAAACAGATATTCGTCTGGTATATCAGATGAATGACACGATAGAAAGCTTTCTTGTTTTTAAGGAAGCAAAAATGACAGGTACATACAAAGAAGATTATGAAGGGGCTATTGAGGCCTCTTTTTATCGCGATGGGGATGATTACGCACTTGTTGTCCGACAGGAAGAGGAGGATTGTGTTGTCACTATCCTTTTTAAAACGCTAGAGCTGGAAACAAATCTGTATAATTATGGTGATATTGCGCATTTTTGGAGAAAAGGTTATGAAAATCTGCGGCAACTGGAATTTCGTATTGCGGTATTATGGGATAAATATGAGTATCTTGGTGAGGCTGTCTGCAATGAGGAAGAACGAAAACTCGTGCAGTTAGCCTATTTTCCACCTCTGAATTATACCTGTTATCCGGCGGTTTCAAAGCAGTACATTGTGCCGAGAGACAATCCATGGATACCATCGGATGGTGCATTTTCCTTGATGAAAGAGATGGCAGAGCAGGTGGGTGACAGAAAAATTAAAAAATGGATACATTTTTATGAAAGGTATCCATATCCTGTTGTTGCAAGGTATCTTGCGGTTTTATTACATCGGAATGCGCATGCAAAAGTAGTGGATCTGATCACAGAGAGGTTGAAAAAAGCGACATCCGTTTATCCTAATCGATCTTTTGGCGAAAAAGAGGATGAAAATATCGGGAAACTTTTAGGGCGGGCAGAAAAACGGAAAGAAGAATTGGAGCGTGCGGGAATCCATGCGGAGGTACTGCACGAAGAGCCGTTTACGACCGCAAAGGATACGCTGGATTTTCATGTGTATGTCATGCAATTGAAAAAAGGCGTAATAAACAGAAAAGTTTTGATCGAGGAAATTTCAGAATAATCACAGAAAAGAAAGAAGAATTTTGCAATGAACGAATTAATGGAGCAGATTAAGAAAAAAGATGCCAGGTCATTTACGCATGGAGGAAAATTTCATGCGGATGATGTGTTTGCGGCAGCACTTTTATTTTATATAAATCCGGAAATTACGATTTTACGTGGAAATCGTGTGCCGGACGATTTCGATGGAATTGTGTTTGATATTGGAAGAGGTGCGTATGACCATCATCAGAGGAACGGCAGAGTCCGGGAAAACGGTGTGCCATACGCTGCGTTTGGATTGTTGTGGGAAGCAGTCGGTGCAGAGATCCTTGGAGAAGAGCTGGCAGAGGAGTTTGACGAGGCTTTTGTGCAGCCGCTGGATCATAATGATAACACGGGGGAGAAAAACGAGCTTGCAACACTGATTGGGAATTTCAATCCGACCTGGGATGCACAGGGTGGAAATGATGAGGCATTTTTTCAGGCAGTAAGCGTTGCAGGCATGATCCTTGAAAACAAATTTGAGCGTTATCGCGGAAATGAGCGGGCAGATAGGCGCGTGGAGGAGATTTTAGAAGAACACCGGCAGGCGGTTACATCTGGTAAAAGGGACAGCGAAGATGAAAAGATTCTGATTTTACCGGAGTTTGTACCGTGTCAGAAGCGGTTGTCGGAGACGGAGATTGCATTTGTCATATTCCCATCCAATCGTGGTGGATACTGTATACAACCACAGAAGAAGGAATATTCCATGAATTACAAATGCAGTTTTCCGGCAGAGTGGCTTGGTCTTGAAAATGAAGAATTGGAACAGGTTACCGGATTACAGAGTGCAGGATTTTGTCATAAGGGAGGATTTCTTATGACGGTGGGAATGTTAGAGGACGCGGTGAAAGCCTGCCGTATCAGCATGGAGTTATATCATGAAAATCCGACGATTGTGAATCTCGGCGGGGATTCCTGCATAGATCCGCTGTTAAAGCAGCTTCCGGGAATGCAGGAGGCAACGGTGATACATATGGATTTTATGCAGCTCCCACAGCTTACAGTGGATGGAATTTACGGTGAAGCAGCGATGGACAAGCAGCAGTGGAAAAACGAAGTCAAAGAGAATCTGAAACGGATTTTAAAACAGAAGCCGGAGGCAGTATATGTGGAAGGAAATGTGTTTGAGACATATCCAATCGTACATCAGCTGCGGAAAAAACATATTCCAGTATTGACAATGATGGAAAAAGATGGACAGAAATTAATCATTAGAATTCCTTCCGGGTCTTAAGTTACAGGAAGATAAAAAGTAGAGAGGAGCAATTTTTTTGAAAAGTAATAAATACGAAATTGATATGTGCAACGGTTCCATCATGGATAAACTGGTTTCGTTTGCACTGCCATTGATGCTGTCTGGCATTTTACAGTTGATGTTCAATGCAGTGGACATTATTGTTGTGGGAAGATTCAGTGGAAGTGAAGCGCTTGCAGCAGTCGGTTCTACAACGGCACTGATCAATGTTTTTACCAATCTTTTTATTGGAATCTCACTTGGGGCAAACGTGCTTGCAGCAAGATTTTTTGCTGCCGGACGCAAGGAGGAAATGTCGGAGACCGTACATACCTCCATCACGCTTGCACTAATCAGCGGAATTCTCATGGCGTTTGTTGGGCTTGTTTTTTCCAAAGGGGCATTGGAATTAATGGGAACACCGGAAGATGTGATCGGACTGTCGACGCTTTATATGCGGATTTACTTTATGGGAATGCCGTTTTTTATGCTGTATAATTATGGTGCGGCGATTCTCCGTGCAGTGGGTGACACAAAAAGACCATTGTATTTTCTGATCATCGCAGGAGTGATCAACGCAGGCTTAAATATGGTATTAGTGATTGTATTTGGGCTTGGAGTTGCGGGAGTTGGAATCGCCACCGTGTTTTCCCAGATGGTTTCCTGTGTGCTGGTTTTGACCTGTCTTTGCAGAACAGAGGGAAGTTATAAGCTTTCTTTTTCAAAACTTTCTATGAAAGGCTATTACCTGAAACAGATTTTTCAGGTGGGAATTCCGGCAGGCATACAGAGTACCGTCATCAATTTTTCTAATGCGTTACTACAATCGTCAGTCAATTCTTTTGGTTCAACCGCGATGGCAGGTTACACGGCAGCAAACAATATTCTGGGATTTTTGTATGTTTCCATCAATTCTGTGACACAGGCATGTATGAGTTTTACAAGTCAGAATTTTGGTGTTGGAAAGTATAAACGAATGGACCGCGTACTGATCGACTGTATGATTTTATCGGTGGGAGCAGCACTTGTTTTAGGATGCGGGGCGTATTTTTTCGGAGCGGAAATATTACAGATTTATACAGAGGAAGCAGACGTGATCCAATGTGGTGTTGAGATTTTATCCATCACGACAGTTCCATATTTTCTGTGCGGTATTATGGATCTTTTTCCGGGTGCACTGCGTGGAATGGGATATTCCGCAGTGCCAATGGTATTGTCTATTATCGGAACCGTTGGAATGCGTGTTCTGTGGATTTTTGCATTTTTTCCACAGCACAGATCACTGTATTTTTTGTTTATTTCCTATCCGGCATCGTGGATTGCAACAATCGTGATGCAGGTGGTATGTTATTATTTTGTGAGAAAGCATTGTTATAAATAAAGGGGGAACGAACCAATGATAATCTGTAAAAACTGTGGGGCGGAATATGATGATGAGCAGGATCGCTGCCCTTATTGCGGTGGGGATAACTTTGGCAAATCTGTCCAGGTGCATGAAGACATGATGAATGAGCTGGAACGTGAAAAAAGGCGGTGGGAGAAAATGCCGGAGAAAGTGGCTGGCAAAGGAATGTCATGGACGGCAAGGCTTGGGATAGGGACAGTGATAGCAGTTGTAATCATCTGTATCATTGTATTTATTGTTTCAAGTATTTCCCGTAAAGTATCTTATCAGGTAGAACAGAAGAACTTGGAAAAATTAGAAAGCCTGTATCAGAGCGGAGATTATGAGGGAATCTGTGAATATCTGAAAACAGTGGAATATACCTATCAGTCTTATTTTGATAAATATACAGAGATTGCGGGAATGCAGCGTTATTTAAATTATCTGAATGATGAGGATGATTCTTATCTGAAATGGATCGTAGAGAATGATAAGGCAGATGCATTGAGCAACATCGATTATATCGTCGGTATATTAAGTGAATGTCAGGAGGCAGCGGACGCATATTACAAATATGAGGAAGAGGATGCTGTGACATATTACACAGAATATTGTTATGATTATATGAAGGAACACTATGAGATATCCGAGGATGAGATAAAGTCCTGCATAGATGAAGCTGGTGGGTTGACTTACGATGATAAAGATCAGATTACAGAAGCGTTACAGAAACTTGCAATCAGCCGATTAAAAGACAAAATGGAGTAAAGTATATGAAATGTTCAAAGTGTGGATATGATTATCCAGCCAAAGAGACAAAATGTCCTTATTGTGGAGAGCCGAATAAACTTGGTATGGAATGGGAAAAGGAAGAAGATGAAACAAGAAAAGAAACACTTCTTACCAAAGCAAAAGTGTTACATTCCATGCCACTTTATGTTGCCAATAAAATTATGAATATCATTCTTTTGCTGGCAGTTGTACTTCTTGTTGTTTTATTTCTTGTCTTTTTCATTTTAGGCTATGTGGATGAAAAGCATACAGAACATCAGAAAAGATCAGCGTCTGTAGAAGCAGCAGAAGAAATTTTCAAGACGGGAGATAATGCAGCGTTGGATGCGTATCTGCATGAGTATGAAGTTTATGCGGAGGACGGGTATGAAAAGTATACAGAACGTGTAGATATCTATGATAGATACAGCCATTTTATAGAAGAGGTGATGGATTTAAGGGAGAAGTCTGACTGGGAAAGTGACAAAACGCCAAGGGCATATGAAGTGGAAGATATCCTTTACTATGCGCATGAAATTTTGCTTCAGGATGATTATCGTATCAGTGAAATTGAATTTCAGGAAAACCAGAAATATTTCAGTGAAATCCAGCAGAATACGATTGCAACATTAATGGGGACTTTGGAAATGACAGAGGAAGAAGTGAATGAATTTGTAAAGTGCGATCGATATTATGATGAGGAGGAAACTTTTGTAAAAATGATTTTTGAGAGAAAGGGGTGGGAATATGAAGAAAATTAATATCACCTTTTCTTTTCGGGATGAAACTGGAGATTACAGCGTAAAAGTGTTCCCTTTTGTTATAAAATGCATAGTGTCAGTGATCGTGGTATTTAATTTTATAGTAATTGCAATGGCATTACCAGGAGAAATCAGTGATCATGTGAAATATTCAGGAAAGGAATATTATAAATCAAGGTGTGAGGAAAAGTATATTGACAGGGAGTTTGACAGCCTGCATGACTATTTAAATCTGTATCATCTGCAGGGAGAAGATTACGGGATTTATTGGGAGATGGTAAACGATTATGAGGATTATACCATATATATGAATTATAAATCCATGGAAGAGCAGGAAAATATATCTTTTTCTTATATGGGAAAATATGATCAGCCGCAGGAGATTTCCTTTATGACATCGCAAAAAATAGAAGAGTATCGCAATAAAGTGTTAGAAAATGCAGAAAATGTGAAATATGAGAGAAATAAAAGATATCTCACAGAGTTTGCACAGAAGGTACAGTGACACCAATGTTAGTGAATATTACAAATGCAGAATTTGTAACTTCTCTTGGTGCAGATATTATCATGCTGAATATTTTTGACGTGGATCATCCTGTGATTAATGGATTACCGGAAGTTGCCCCGGAAGATACTATACATGAGGTCAAACGTTTGACAGGAAAAATGCATGCATCCGGCATTCTCTCAGAATCGGGAGAAAAAATACTGACAAAAGAAGATGCTGAGGCATTTATTGAGGCAGGTGCGGATATTCATCATATCGGTGACAGTGGTTATATGGGAATGGCTTTGCCGGAAAATATTACAGCATATAGTGTTGCAATCCGTGGAAAACGGCATACTTACCGAAGAATGGCGATGTCACTTGGAAGATAAAAAATAGAATGGTGATTTTTGACAAAAAGAAATGTAATTTTTTGTCAAAAAAGATGTTGACAAATGAATTGTGGTTTGTTATTATTAACAGGCTGTCGCAAGTAAGTGATAACAAACCACTTCAAAACGAAGCAAAACAAAATAAAAAAGTTGTTGACAGGCGCAGATGATTATGATAATATATCAGAGTTGCTGAAAACAACAAAGAACATTGA
>OGIU01001747.1_pt1 | contig 9834 bp, 7 predicted proteins | sample 1571791 | NCBI WGS metagenome assembly OGIU01 (sample SAMEA2582104, study PRJEB24529) | metagenome | biome: Human gut stool | place: China | collected 2011
TTGTATGATAAAAAATATAGATATATTTATATATGTTCATTATCCATTTACTCTAGATGAGGGATATCTTTCTCCTAAACATTTTAAAACCTTTTGTGGGCTATTTATGATTCCTTACACACTAATAGCAGATGAATATTATTTATTTGTTTTAGGTGACTATGCAAATGATATTTTAAACATACGAAAAGCTTTCAAATACACTCAAAAAGATTTATCAAAAGAACTTAATATTAGTCCTGTTGATATTTATAAGTTCGAATCTTACTTAAAATATCCCACAAGATTACAATATAGAAAAATAAGCGAAATAATGTAGAAAGCTAGTGGCAAATGCCACTAGCTTTTATAATCTTTTCATCAATAAACTCTAAATTTAATATATAATATTTTTATTTTAAATTTAGGTAATTAAATGGATGTTGTATACTACAACCATTTAATTACCTAATAGTTAGTTCTAAATATATTCTATTTTGTATTTTTCACTTTAATATATCATTTCATTTCCTTAATTTTATTTTCAATAAAATTAATTTCATCATTTGACAAATTAAAGTATTTATATAACTTCTCATCTGTCCAAGTTTTTGAAAAATCTAAAACTGGCACAAAAACAAATGTTTTAGCTGTGGCATCCTGACTTGCTTTTGCAAGACTATGCATAAAACGAGCAAATTTAGTTCTCATATATAAAGATAAATTCACACTAGATTCTAAATCAACTAATTTATCTATTCCAATAGCTATATATGCTTCTGTACAAACCATACCTGGTTTTCCTATATAAGTATTCATATTATCATCAATTAATTCAGTACCAATATTATTAGCTCTTGGTATAAATACTTTCCATTTATAAATCCACTCTTTATGAGATGTTACATTTTCTTCACTTACATATCCAATTTGAAGCCCTTTTCCTAAACACTCTATATTGTGATTTTTATCTGGAGAATATAAAAAATCCTTAGATTTAGAAAAAGCACTACTAATACCAAATGGCTTACGTGGTGAAACCCATCCATCCATGTTTTCACTAGTAACTAATTTAACCTTTTCTAATATAGAAATCGCTTCACTAAATCTTATAAAAATATCTGCCCCCTCAATCTTTAATGGTCTCTTTGTATCAGATAAAATCTTTTCATAATCATGTGTAACTACACGAAGAAGCTCTTTTGAATTATCATAAGATTTTTGCCAAAGAAAATAACATACTCCTCCTCTAATATTTGTATTTGGGAAAATATATTCTGGTGATAAACAATCATGCAATTCTTTTAAATGAATATCCGAAAGCATTTTATCTCTAAAATTATCAAGCCCTTTCCCTCCTGCATACCATCTAGTAGGCATAATAAACGAAATAAACTTAGGATTAAGAGCAATGCTAGCTTCTACAAAATTATTATATATAGGTTTAGCACTCGCTTGTGCTCCATCATCCATTTTCATATAAGGTGGATTACCAACTATACTATCAAAAGTCATTTTTTTAACTCCTTTCCCCCAAAAACTTCCACGAAGTACACGCTTACGAAATTGCTCAGGTTTATTTTGAATCATATTTAATAAATCATCAAAACAATGAGCATTAAACTTCCCTTTTGAATATCCTAAAAGTGTCCTCTTAGTAATTGTTTTTGCCATAGGTGTTTTACATATAATAAATAAATTCTCCTCAATAGTCCTATGCCATAAAGCACGCTTCTCAACAATAGTTAATATTTTTTTATCTAAAAGAGTCAGTCAACAGTTTAATCTCGATCATTGGTGAGATACGTTCGTATAGGATGTTATACACAGCGTCCAGTATCGGCATATTGACATGGTGATGTTTGTTGATTTCCTTGATACATTTTGTACCGTAATATCCTTCAGCAATCATTTCCATCTCAATCTGCGCGCTTTTCACGGAGTATCCCTTGCCAATCATCGTACCGAATGTGCGGTTGCGGCTGAAATTGGAATATCCCGTCACCAGCAGGTCACCTAAATAAACGGAATCACTTACGTTTCTGTTCAGCGGATGTACCGTTTGCAGGAATCTGTTCATTTCCTGTATGGCATTGGACATGAGCACAGCCTGAAAGTTGTCGCCATATTTCAGACCGCTGCAGATACCGGCTGCAATGGCATATACATTCTTCAGCACCGAACTGTATTCAATGCCGGCAACGTCATTACTGACAGAGGTCTTGATGAATGAACTGGCCAGTTTGCGGGCAATGGTGCAAGCCTTGTCGGTGTCGGGACAAGCAATGGTCAAATAAGAAAGGCGTTCCAGAGCCACTTCTTCCGCATGGCAGGGACCTGCCAATACAGCAATATTCTCAGCCGGGACGCCATATTCCTTAGTGAAATATTCCGAGACAATCAAGTTGTCATCGGGCACAATACCTTTAATGGCAGTGATGATGAATTTATCCTTAATCTTAGTCTTCAGTTTCTTCAAGTGAACCTTCAGATAAGGGGAAGGTGTAACGAAGATGAGCGTATCAGATTCTTTCACGACATCATTGATGTTGGAGTTGAAGTTGATACGCTTGGTATCAAACTTGACGCCCGTCAGGTAGGCAGGGTTATGACCAAGCCGTTTGAAGTCGGCAATACGGTCATCGCGTCGCATGTACCAATTTATAGACTCCGCTTGTGACAGAACCATTTTTGCAATGGCAGTTGCCCAACTTCCTCCGCCCATGATGGCTATCTTACCGGGTAGTTTCATATCGAAATTAATAATTAAAAATTAAAAATTAAAAGAGGGGAAAGGAGTACCTTCCTCCTCCTCTTATCTTTAATCTTGCCTATTTAATTCTTTAATTTTTAATTCTTAATTCTTCCGACCCAGTCAGCAACTTCGTTTACGGTCGGGTTTGCCAGTTCCAATTTATATTTCTTGTTGATACCGCAGATGTCCATGTGGAGTTTTTGCGGATTCACATCTTTCATGTCACTCACCAGGTTGTAGCCGGCTTTCTGGATTACAGCCACCCAGTCTTCGGGGATGCCCAGCTCTGTGTATCGTGCAGGAGCATCTTTGGGGATAACCTTTTCCGGACGCATCTGCGGGAAGAAAAGTACTTCTTGGATAAAGGATTCGCCCGTCATTAACATGGTCAGACGGTCGATGCCGATACCGATGCCCGATGTGGGAGGCATACCGTATTGCAATGCTTTCAGGAAGTCCTGGTCGATGAACATCGCTTCGTCGTCTCCCTTTTCGCTCAAGCGGAGTTGGTCTTTGAAGCGTTCTTCCTGGTCTATCGGGTCGTTCAGCTCGCTGTAAGCGTTGGCAAGTTCCTTGCCGTTCACCATCAGCTCGAAACGTTCGGTCAGTCCCGGCTTGCTGCGGTGCATCTTGGTCAGCGGGCTCATCTCTACGGGATAGTCGGTGATGAAAGTGGGCTGTATGAAAGTACCTTCGCAGAATTCTCCGAAGATTTCATCAATCAGCTTGCCCTTGCCCATGGTGTCGTCAATTTCCATATTCAGTTCCTTGCACACCTGGCGGATTTCGTCCTCGCTCTTGCCTTCGAGGTCGTATCCGGTCTTTTCCTTGATGGCTTCCAGGATGGGCAGACGGCGGTAGGGAGCTTTGAAGCTAATGCTCTTGCCGTCTATCTCGGTTTCTGTGCAGCCGTTTACGGCGATACAGATGCGTTCCAGCAATTTCTCCGTAAAACTCATCATCCAGTTGTAGTCCTTGTACTGCACGTACAGCTCCATACAAGTGAATTCCGGGTTATGGTTCTTGTCCATACCCTCGTTACGGAAGTTCTTGCCTATTTCATATACACCTTCGAATCCGCCCACAATCAGTCGCTTCAAGTAAAGCTCGGTGGCGATACGCAGGTAGAGGTCTATATCCAGAGAGTTATGGTGGGTGATGAACGGACGGGCGCTTGCTCCACCGGGGATGGATTGAAGAATCGGCGTCTCCACTTCCGTGTAGCCGGCTTCATCCAGCACAGCACGCATGGTCTTGATGACGGTGGCGCGCTTCAGGAATTTTTCTTTCACGCCGTCGTTCACGATAAGGTCTACATAACGCTGGCGGTAGCGGAGTTCGGGGTCTTCGAAAGAGTCGTAAGCCACGCCGTCCTTATATTTCACGATAGGCAGGGGCTTGATACTCTTTGCAAGTACGGTCAGCTTCTTGGCATGGATGCTGATTTCGCCCATCTGGGTACGGAATACGAATCCTTCGATACCGATGAAGTCGCCTAAATCGAGCAAACGTTTGAACACGGTGTTGTACATCTCCTTGTCCTCGTCCGGGCAGATGTCATCGCGGGTGATATATACCTGGATGCGTCCTTTGGAGTCCTGCAATTCGATGAAAGATGCTTTACCCATGATACGGCGGCTCATGATACGTCCGGCAACGGACACTTGGCGAGGCTCTGCATCGTCGTTGAATTCAGCTTTAATATCGGTAGAGAAAGCATTTGTTACATACTCTGCTGCGGGATAAGGCTCAATGCCCATCGCGCGAAGTTCATTCATACTGTTGCGACGAATGATTTCTTGTTCACTTAGTTCTAATACGTTCATTTCGCTATATTTCACTCAATTTGGGTACAAAAGTACGAAACATTTTTCAGATAGCGAACCTTTTGACGGAAAATACGTACCTTTGCACCCGGTAAAAAGAAATAGGTATATAGTATGACAGCACAAAAGACACCCACAGCGTTGGGTACGGAGAGCATCGGAAAACTCTTGATGCAGTATGCCGTGCCGGCAATCATTGCCATGACGGCATCTTCTTTATATAATATGGTAGATAGTATTTTCATCGGTCACGGTGTGGGGACCATGGCTCTGTCGGCATTGGCACTGACTTTCCCGTTGATGAACCTCGGGGCTGCTTTCGGTGCATTGGTAGGCGTAGGTGCTGCTACACTGATTTCGGTAAAGCTGGGACAGAAGGATTATGATACGGCGCAACGGGTGCTGGGCAATGTGTTTGTACTGAATATTTTGTTGGGTTTGGCGTTTACCGTTATAGTCTTTCCTTTTCTTAATCCTATCCTTTATTTCTTTGGTGGCAGTGATGAGACGGTGGAATATGCGCGGCAGTTTATGGAGATAATCTTGTTGGGCAACGTTGTTCCCCATCTCTATCTGGGTCTGAATGCGGTGCTGCGTGCTTCGGGACATCCCAAGCAGGCGATGTATGCCACTATTGCTACGGTGGCTATCAATACGATATTGGCTCCTATTTTTATATTTATGTTCGACTGGGGGATTCGCGGGGCTGCCATTGCTACGGTGTCTGCGCAGGTCATTGCCTTGCTGTGGCAACTCAAGCAGTTCAATAACGCCAATGAATTGCTGCACTTCCGCCGGGGTATCTTCCGTCTGAAGCGTAAGATTGTATTTGATTCACTGGCTATCGGTATGTCTCCTTTTCTGATGAACCTGGCGGCTTGCCTTATTGTAATCCTTATCAATCAGGGATTGAAGAAGTACGGAGGCGACTTGGCTATCGGTGCCTTTGGTATTGTGAACCGCTTGGTGTTTATCGTAGTTATGATTGTGATGGGATTAAACCAGGGAATGCAGCCCATTGCCGGATATAACTTCGGAGCAAAGTTGTACGACCGGGTGAACAAGGTACTGAAACTGACAATAATCTATGCCACCTGTGTGACAACCTTTGGCTTCTTGGTAGGGATGCTGGCACCTAATCTGGTGGTGGGTATCTTTACATCAGACGCAGAATTGACGGAACTTTCGGCTACGGGATTGCGTATTACGGTGATGTTCTTCCCCATTATCGGTTTCCAGATGGTAACCTCCAATTTCTTCCAAAGTATAGGGATGGCGGGCAAGGCGATATTCCTTTCACTTACGCGGCAGATGCTGATTCTGCTTCCTTGTCTGCTTATTCTGCCGCACTTCTTTGGCGTGGCCGGGGTGTGGTATAGTATGCCGGTATCCGATTTACTTGCAAGCTTGATAGCACTGGTGATGCTGGTTTATCAATTCCGTAAGTTTAAGACTGCTGCAGCACATTAAAATAAAATTTTTCATATGCTTTCTGTAGATATTCCGTAAGAATATTTATATTTGCTATCTGCAAACTAATAGATTAACAAGCATATGGACAATAATTTTATAGTCAATATAGGCCGTCAGTTGGGTAGTGGTGGACGGGAGATAGGCGAGAAGCTGGCTACCCGTCTGGGAATTGATTTTTATGATAAGGAGCTGATTAGGCTGGCTTCCGAAGAGAGTGGACTATGTTGTGAGTTTTTTGAAAAAGCTGATGAGAAAGCTTCACAAGGCATTATTGGAGGGCTCTTCGGCATGCGTTTCCCTTTTGTCAGTGACGGGGCTATCCCTGCTACGAATTGCCTGAGTAATGATGCTCTGTTCAAAGTGCAAAGTGACGTGATACGCCGATTGGCGGAGGAGAAGTCCTGCGTGTTCGTGGGACGTTGTGCTGATTATATTCTTCGGGATAATCCACGCTGTGTCAATGTTTTCATTTCCTGCTCCAATGAAGAGCGCATCAAACGCCTTTGCCGAATGCATTCCATTTCTGAGCGTGAAGCGGAGGAGATGATGAACAAAGCGGATAAGAAACGCGCCGAATACTATAACTACTACAGCTATAAAAAATGGGGGGCTGCCGAGACATATCATTTGTGTATCGATTCCTCTGTATTGGGAGTTGAGGGAACGACGGATTTCATAGAGGAATTTGTGAAACAGAAACTCAATCTCAGGTAAACTGAGTGCTCGGTATGTCACGATTGAGATTCCTCTTACTGTTGTGGGTGTTCTTTCTGCCGGGTATAAAGGTATACGGAAGTTCCGAGACTTCGGCAAGTGTGGACCGGATGTCTTTCAATGCACACTGGAATACTCCTATCGAATCAATGAATGGTACACTAAACCTGGTGGATGACTATTACCTGACGGACGGTACTCCGGTGACCGACCGTAACTACGGGGAAATGAACAATGGAGCATTGGATGTGACGCGCCCCAATGCCGCCCATTTTGCCAACCGTGACCCACGGCTTTACAGCACTTTGTTTGTACCCGGCATGTCGTGGAACGGCAAGGGCGGGGAAGGCAATTGGTACGGTGGCGCAGCCGCTTCTTTGTCCATGGTCTACGTCATGAAATATTTCGACCCTAAGGACACCGGTAACTCCTGGGACAATGGGCAGGACTTCTACGTGGTACGCTATAATATCAGTATCGGCGATGGTATTCGTCCCAAAGAAACCCGTGCAGGGATGTTTTCGCCGAGCATACATGTTGCCGGTCCTGCGAAACATACGCTGGTAGAACACAATATTATTCATGCCAATGCAAAGCTGGCTGCTAACGTGGACCGTACGATGATTACTTCCGATTCTTGGGATGGTTTGGCCGATGACACGTTTTTCAAACAGAATACTTTCTATGCTGCCGAGGCAAGCAGATTCTCTATGATAAGCTCTACAAACAATCTGTTTGACGGCAATTGGTACATTGGTACTTACCAGCAATTGCCTGCTGACGAAAAGGCGCATACCGTTTCAGAAACCTATCAGAAGGAGGTGCTGGATGTGGACCGGAATGGGTATGAAGGGTTGCTTATGAACAACCGCATGGTATGCGGGGTGAAAGGCTACTTTGTGGATAAGGAGGCGATAGAATCTTTCTTTGATCGTTGCCGTTGATGGATAATCTTCAAAATAAAACCTCCGGTCTTTTCATATTATAGTTTTGAAAAGACCGGAGGTTTTATTTTAAGGAGGTTATTGCATTTCCTATTACATCATTGTCAGCAATATCATCTGCCCCGCCAAGATACGCAGGAACATAGTCAACGGATATACCGTGGAGTAACCTACTGCCGGAGCATCATTGCCTGATGTCTGATTGGCGTATGCCAATGCGGGAGGGTCTGTGTTGCTACCTGCTATCAAACCCATCAGGGTGAAGTAGTTCACTTTGCAGTAGAAACGGGCTATCATACCGATTATCAACAAGGGGATAACAGTTATCAGGAATCCATAGCCTACATACAGTAATCCGCTACCTTCTACTACTGTTTGTACAAAATGCTCACCAGCTTCTATACCGACACTGGCAAGGAAGAGCACGATACCGATTTCACGCAACATCAAGTTGGCACTCATGGTGGTGTACGTCACAAGATGCATTTTGTGACCGAAACGTCCGATGAGGATGGCAACTACCAGCGGACCACCAGCAAGACCTAACTTAACCGGTGTCGGCATACCCGGGAATGCAATAGGGAGGCTTCCCAGCAGGATTCCCAAAAAGATTCCCACAAAAATAGTTACGATATTCGGAGTGTCCAAACGTTTCAACTGATTACCCAATACGCCGGCTACACGTTCTACGGCATCCTGCTGGCCTACCACCATTACACGGTCACCTACCTGAAGTACCAGATTGGGATCGGCAAACAAGTCCATACCCGAACGGTTGATACGGGTTACATTTACACCGTACATGCTGCGGAAGTGGAGGCTTCCCAGTTTCTTGCCATTGATTTCAGATTTAGTGACGAGGATACGGCGGGAAACCATCGGAGTGTCCTGTTTTTCCCAGTCTACGTGTATTTCTTTTCCGATAAAGGCGGTTACCGCTTCGGCATCTTCTTCGGAACATACGATGAAGAGCTGGTCTCCTACGTGGAATATTGTTTCATGATTGGGGATACTGACGTGCCCCTCGTGGCGTATGCGCGAACATACAAACGGACGTCCCAGGAAATCCTTTATCTGGAGCAGGGTCTTTCCGGAAATTGATTCATTGCGTACTTCGAGGTGAAGCATGTGCGGCTGATGCTTAACATCGGCTTCCTGCGTGTTGAGTTCCTGTTCCTCTTTCTTGAGGTTCACCCGGCAGATATAGCGGATGGCTATGATGGAACCTATGATACCTACCACACCAAGCGGATAGGCGCAGGCATATCCCAATGCAATGGGGTCTCCCGTATAGTTTATCTGGTTCAAGGCTTCTTGTGCGGCACCCAGACCCGGAGTATTGGTTACGGCACCATAGAGAATACCTACTATCATTGGCAGGTCTATCCCTCCGTCAATGAAGTAGATGCTCAATGCTACTGCGATATTCAGCAACACGATACCGACAGCAAGCATGTTCAGCCGCATACCCCCTTTCTTAAAGGAAGAAAAAAAGGAGGGCCCGACTTGCAGACCGATGCAGAATACAAATAAAATCAAACCGAATTCGCGGATAAAATGCAAAATGTGTGTTTCGCCCGTGAAGCCAAAATGGCCCATCAGGATACCGGCAAAGAGGACGAATGTAACCCCCAACGATACCCCGAAAATCTTAATCTTACCCAGCAATACGCCCACAGATATTACGAATGCATACAAACAAACGATGTGAGCGACAGATGAAGAGTCCCATAGCAAGCTTTCTAACCAATTCATAGTACCTATTAATATGTCGTTTTTTAAAATTTCGCGCAAAAATACTTAATAAAAAGGAGGTGGCAAAGGCTTTGTGGTACTTTTTGCTATATCAACTTTGCAAAAGTAGAGTATGCTTCCGGTGAATACGCTGAATCCGTATGGGCACGGAGTCATCTGTTAGTGCAATTTTCTCTAAAAAAAGATTTTGTTCTAAGTATTTCCTTATATTTGCAAGTCTCTTGATGACAAAAATGAATAGTATTCATCTATTTAAATTTTAAATAAACTATGGCAGACAGTAAAGAAAAACTCTTCTCAGATTTTTCTCCTGTTTCCACCGAGAAGTGGATGGAGAAGGTCACAGCTGACCTGAAAGGAGCTGATTTTGAGAAGAAACTCGTTTGGA
>OGIU01001757.1_pt1 | contig 9797 bp, 9 predicted proteins | sample 1571791 | NCBI WGS metagenome assembly OGIU01 (sample SAMEA2582104, study PRJEB24529) | metagenome | biome: Human gut stool | place: China | collected 2011
CCTAAATACCGACTGCTTGCATAATCACTTTGTCGTGAACTCTGTTTCTTTTGCGGACGGTATGCACTACCACGACAACAAAGCAAATCTGCGGCTGCTCCGTCAGCGTTCCGATGAGCTTTGCCGTGAGTACGCCTTGTCTGTCATCGAACACCCAAGCGGCAAGAAAAAGCCCTACGCCCTTTACCAAGCCGAAAAGCAGGGGCGACCCACGAGGGATAATGTTGCCAGACAAGCGGTGGATGAAGCTATCAGCAAATCATTTACGCTGAAAGACTTTGACCGCCAGTTGGCAGAAATGGGTTACCGCATAAACTTTGACCCCAACCGCAAGTATTGGACGATTATCGGCAAGGGCTGGCAAAGACCCAAGCGGCTGTATAAGCTTGGAGAGGAATACACCAATGACAGGATTATGGAGCGTATCAGCGAAAATTCCTATGCGGTCAAATTCCAGAGCTTTTCAGAGCCACAGCCGCAGGTCAAGGTCTATCGGGTCAAAGGCTCATTGAAGAACGCCAAGAAAATGGGCGGCTTGCGTGGGCTGTATCTCCATTACTGCTACAAGCTCGGTATCCTGCCAAAAGGCAGAAAACAAAATTATGCACGGCTTCATTATCTCCTAAAGGACGACCTTATGAAGATGGAAGCCATCACACTGGAAACAAGGTTGCTTTGCCACAATCACATTGATACGGCGGAGCAGCTTTGTTCATATAAAGGCTCTCTGGAAACGGAGATGTCTGCCCTGCTTCAGAAGAGAAAGGAGCTTTACTCTAAATCCCGCAGAACAAGCGGCGAAGAAAAGAAAGCAGTCAAGGCAGAGCTTTCCGATATTTCGGGGCGGCTGAAAATTATCCGAAAGGAGGTCAGAATGTGCGAGGGCATCGCTGCCCGTAGTGATACCCTCAAGGAAAAATTGCAGACGATACGGGCAGACGAACACGAACAGCAAAGAAAGGAGCTGATGAAGAATGAACACAGGCGGCGAAGCGGCAGAACAAATCGTCCGAATGAGCTTGGAGGGCTTTGAGGTCGCTGCCAAAATTACAGGTGCAGGTGCGAAGAATATCGCAATCCTTTTGTATTCCATTCTCAAAGAAGAACAGAAAACAAAGGGCAAGGCAAGGCTTACGAATATGCTCCGTTCTGGCAAGGAGTTAAAGGTATTTACCGTAAGGAACAGCGACCTGAAGAAGTTTACGCAGGAAGCAAAAAAGTACGGCGTTCTTTATTGTGTCCTTGCAGACCGTAAAAACAAAGACCCCAATGCGGAGGTCGATGTGATTGCCCGTGCGGAGGACGCATCGAAAATCAGCCGCATTGCGGAACGCTTCAAACTGGCATCGGAAGCAACGGCTTCTGTTGTGACCGATGTGGAGAAAGCCAAAGACGAAAAGGCAGGTCAGCCAGAGCCAGACATCGGCGTACAGGACAAGGCAGAGAAAGACAAGCTCTTAGATGCCCTGATGGGTACGCCAATCCAAAAGGAGGAAAATGCCCCAAACCCCTCGGTGGCAAAGACCGAAAAATCCCCTCTGTCCGAGCCTACCTCAGAGCAGCCAAAGAAATCCGCAGAGGGGGCTACTATGACTAAGGAGAAACCTTCGGTCAAAGAGGAACTGCGGAAAATCAAGGAGAGCCGAAAAGAGCAGGAAGCAGATACTTCTTCTGCCCTGGACAAAAGCTCCGCTTCTGACAGGGCGAAGAAGCCGCCCGCAGGCAAGACGGAGCATAAACAGCCCCAGAAGCGGAAAAGAAAACCAAAATCCAAAGAAACGAGGTAAACAGTATGAGCATTTATGATGTATTCAGCGGCGGCAGCAAGCCCTTTGATAAAGCGGAATGGGCTGCCCAGAAGCAGGCACAGCGGCAGGAAGCCTATGAGCTGATTGACAACACCTGCTCCGAGATGATGGCAGACGGCGAGAGCTTCCGCCAGTATCTTGATGTGCAGGGGCGTTTTGACCGCTACTCGGTGGCGAACGCCGTTTTAGTATCGGCACAGATGCCCGATGCGACACAGCTCAAAGATTATAACGCTTGGAAGCAGAGCCGTGTCTATGTGAACAAGGACGCACAGAAAATCGTTATCCTTGAGCCAAGCAAGGAGTACACCCGTGATGACGGCACGAAAGCGGTAGGCTACAACGCAAAGGTGGTCTATGACATTTCCGAAACATCGGCAAAGGACAGGCAGCAGGCACAAGAGCCGAAAACGATGCGTGAGCTTGTATCGGCTATGATTGATGCAAGCCCCGTTCCCTTTGTTCCCGTTGCCGACCTTGAAATCCCTGCCTACTATGACAGTAAACAGCAGACGATTTTCATTAAGACAGGGCTTACTGAGGAACAGCTCTTTGTGAGTATGGCAAAGGAAGTGTCGGCGGCGGTTTTCGATTTCAAGCATAACGAGAGCCGTGATGCTTCCGATTTCAAATCCTTCTGCGTTGCCTATATGGTCAGCACCCGTTACGGCGTGGACACCAGAGGTTTCAGTTTTGACAGGCTTCCGAGGGAGTTTTCGGAAATGGACACGCAGGTATTCAAAGGCGAGCTTGGCTCGATGCGTGATGTTCTGGGCGAAATCCAGAGCGATATGTTTAAGAGCCTTGAAAAGAACAAGCCGCCGAAGAACAAAGAGCAGGAACGCTAATCGGAGGTGCAGCCTATGAAAGAAGAACGATACCACATCGCACTTGACAAGTACGACAAGAATATCGTTATCAATGCTTTGAACACCTTGCGTACACGGCAGTTGCAGGAGGAACGCCCCACCGACCCTGTTGATGAGCTGATTGACAAGGTGGCGAACGCCCCGACAAAAAAGGTCAGGGTCATTCCGTGCAGGTGCAATGAGGAACGATAACGACCAAAAGACGGGCTTAATCCTTTCTATCTGCGGCATCGTTCCTGTTGTATGGCTTTCACTGCTGACAGCACCCTATGTCAGCGGCGGCATCGTGGAGATAGTCAGCGGCTTATCCGTAGCAGTAAATAACCCGTTTTCCATAACGGTGTGTGAGGACAGCGTAAAGACTGTCCTTATTTTTTTGCTTGCCTACGCTATGGGCATCGGCATCTATTTCTCCACACGCAGGAACTACCGCAGGCGGGAGGAACACGGCTCGGCAAAATGGGGCAATACAGGTACTCTCAACAAGAAGTACCGAGATAAAAACCCGTTCGAGAACAAACTGCTCACGCAAAATGTGCGTATCGGCTTGGACGGAAAGAAGCACCGCCGAAACTTGAATATTTTGGTCTGCGGCGGTTCTGGTGCAGGTAAGACAAGGTTTTTTTGCAAGCCCAACGCTATGCAATGCAACACCTCTTTCGTGGTGCTTGACCCAAAGGGCGAAATCGTCCGTGACATTGGCGGTCTGCTCGAAAAGAAAGGTTATGAGGTGCGTGTCCTTGACCTTATCAATATGCACCGCAGCCATTGTTACAACCCCTTTGTGTATCTTCGGAACGACAACGATGTGCAAAGGCTTGTGACCAATCTCTTTAAGGCGACCACCCCGAAAGGAAGCCAGTCGCAAGACCCGTTCTGGGATACGGCGGCGAGTATGCTGCTTCTGGCATTGGTATTCTATCTCAAATATGAAGCACCGCCAGAGGAACAAAACTTCCCGATGGTTATGGAGCTTTTACGGGCAGGCGAAGTGCGTGAGGACGATGACAGCTATATAAGCCCTCTTGACGAACTCTTTGACCGTCTGGAGATGGTAAACCCAGAGCATATCGCCCTCAAGTATTACAGGGATTATCATTCAGGCTCGGCTAAGACCTTAAAGAGTATCCAGATAACCCTTGCCGCAAGGCTTGAAAAATTCAATCTGGAGAGCCTTGCAGGGCTTACCGCCACCGATGAGCTTGACCTGCCAAATCTGGGAGAAAAAAAGGTCGCTCTGTTCGCTCTGATACCAGATAACGACACGAGCTTTAACTTCCTTGTCAGTATCCTTTATACCCAGCTCTTTCAGCAGCTTTTTTATCTGGCAGACCACAAGTACGGCGGAAGCCTGCCTGTGCATTGCCATTTCATAATGGACGAATTTGCGAATGTTTCATTGCCTGATGACTTTGATAAAATCCTGTCCGTTATGCGTTCCAGAGGGGTATCGGTATCCATTATCCTGCAAAATCTGGCACAGCTCAAAGCCCTTTTTGAAAAGCAATGGGAAAGCATTGTCGGCAACTGCGATGAGTTTCTGTATCTGGGCGGCAACGAGCAAAGCACCCATAAATATGTGTCAGAGCTTTTGGGCAAGGAAACCATTGATACCAACACCTACGGGAAAAGCTCTGGGCGGAGTGGTAACTATTCAACAAATTATCAGATTTCGGGGCGTGAGCTGATGACCCCAGACGAAGTGCGTATGCTTGATAACCGTTACGCACTTCTTTTTGTGCGTGGCGAGCGACCTGTTATGGATTTTAAGTATGACATCTTAAAGCACCCCAATGTAAAACTGACTGCTGACGGAGGTCAGCCGCCCTATGTTCACGGCGAGCCGACACAGGCGGTTGCGACCCTTGTGTTTGACAGCGAAATACCTGATAACGCCGTAAGCGTTATGCCTGTCAGCACTTCCTATGAACTTCTGTCCGATGAGGACTTAGAAGAAATATTCAACATCTAAAGGAGGATTTATCTATGAAATTTTTTAACAAGAAGGACACCCAGAAGAAAGTAACCACAAAGCTGCCCATGACGGGCAAGGTCAGAACGGGTTTCCGCCGCTACTGCGTGGCGGTGCTTGCCCTCACGATGGTGCTTGGCACATCTATGACCGCCTTTGCTGCCAATGACCCCATTCAGGTCGTCAACAACCTTTCCGATTTTATCTTCGGTCTGGTAAGGGCTGTCGGTATGATTATGCTCGGCTTCGGTATCGTGCAGGTGGGCTTATCCCTCAAATCCCACGACCCGTCCCAGAGAGCGAACGGCTTTCTGACCCTTGCAGGCGGCGTAGTCATTACCTTTGCAAAGGAGATTTTGACCCTCATCACAGGCTAATTCCCCATATCCAGAGGACAAAAGACAGAGCATATCGGGCAGATCACTTCGTGGGCTGCCCGATATGCCCAATTTTAACAAGGAGGTGGTCGAATGTCTGATAACTGGGTCGTACAGAACTTGGAGAACGCCCTGAATACTTGGAATGAGAAGTTGGCTGAAATATGGCAGCTCGTTACCCAATCCCCAGAGCAATTCAAGGGCGGTACGATATGGAATGTGATTGTAAATATCCACGGTGCGTTGCAGGCTATCGGGCTTGCCCTGCTCGTGCTGTTTTTCGTCGTAGGCGTGATGCGTACCTGCGGTAACTTTGCAGAAGTGAAGAAACCCGAACACGCATTGAAGCTTTTTATCCGATTTGCCCTTGCCAAAGGTGCGGTCACTTATGGTCTGGAGCTGATGATGGCTCTGTTTAAGATTGTGCAGGGCGTTATCTCTACCATAATGAACGCCGCAGGCTTTGGAACGGCAACACAGACCGTCTTGCCCTCGGAAATCGTGACCGCCGTTGAGGACTGCGGCTTTTTCGAGAGTATCCCATTGTGGGCGGTCACGCTCATCGGCGGTCTGTTCATTACGGTACTCAGTTTCATTATGATAATGTCGGTGTACGGCAGATTTTTCAAACTCTACCTTTATACCGCTATCGCCCCTGTTCCTCTTTCTGCCTTTGCAGGAGAGCCGAGCCAGAGCGTCGGCAAGAGCTTTATCAAGTCTTATGCTGCCGTGTGTTTGGAGGGTGCAATCATAGTGCTTGCCTGCATCATCTTTTCGCTGTTTGCAGCGACACCGCCTGCGGTCAATCCCGATGCGGCGGCGGTCACAATGGTATGGAGCTATGTCGGGGAGCTTGTATTCAATATGCTCGTCTTGGTCGGTGCGGTCAAAATGGCAGACCGTGTTGTCCGTGAAATGATGGGCTTGTAAGGGAGGTGCTATTTTGGAAGTCAAGATAAATAAAGAAATCCGTAACTACACGGAGAGTATGTTTTTCGGACTGTCACTCAGGCAGTTCATTTTTTCTGTCCTTGCCTGCGGCGTGGCGGTTGGCTTATTCTTTCTGCTTCGCCCGCACTTTGGAACGGAAACGCTCAGTTGGGTGTGCATCTTAGGTGCGTTCCCCTTTGCGGCTATGGGCTTTATCAAGTACAACGGTATGACCGCCGAGCAGTTTGTCTGGGCGTGGATAAAGTCAGAGTTTCTGATGCCGAAAAAGATTGTATTTTTGCCCGACAATCTCTATTACAAAGCGTTGAAGCCGACCATTGAAGCCCACGAAAAGGGCTTGCCTGCCGTGCCAAAGAAGCAAAGGGCAAAAGCACAGAAGAAACCAAAGAAAGCAAAAAAGCGTAAGGAGGTAGACGATGTTAAAAACGCTTAGAAATCTGTTCAAGCAGGACAAGGAAAAATTTGTTGTGCCGAAATCGGTGCAGAGCGTTATCCCGATAAAGACTATCTGGGCAGACGGTATTTTCCTTGTCGGCAGCAACAAGTACGCAAAGACCTTTAAGTTTGAGGATATAAACTATACCGTGGCAAGCCGTGAGGACAAGGAAGCAATGTTCCTTGAATATTCGGAGCTTCTCAACGCTCTCGACAGCGGTGCGACCACGAAAATCACAATCAATAACCGCAGGCTCAACAAAGCGGATTTTGAGCAGACCATTCTTATTCCTATGTCCGATGACGGTCTGGATAAGTACCGCACGGAATACAACAAGATGCTGCTTGATAAGGCAACGGGGGCTAATTCTATTGTGCAGGACAAATATGTGACGGTATCGGTCTGCAAAAAGAACATTGAGGAAGCACGGAACTACTTTGCCCGTGTGGGTACTGACCTTATCGCCCATTTCTCCAGACTCGGCTCGAAATGCACGGAGCTTGAAGCGGAAGAAAAGCTCCGTATCTTTCACGACTTCTACCGCACAGGAGAGGAAACGGCGTTCCGTTTTGATATGTCACAGACGATGCGGAAAGGTCACGATTTTAAGGACTTCATCTGCCCCGATACCTTTGAGTTTGAAAAGGACTACTTCCGTATGGGCGACAGATACGGGCGTGTGATTTTTCTCAGGGAATACGCCGCTTATATCAAGGACAGTATGGTGGCGGAGCTTTGTGAGCTGAACCGTAATATGATGCTCTCGGTTGATGTTATACCCGTTCCCACGGACGAAGCCGTGCGTGAGGTGGAAAACCGACTGCTCGGCGTGGAAACCAATATCACGAACTGGCAGAGGAAGCAAAACCAGAACAACAACTTTTCGGCGGTCATTCCCTATGACCTTGAACAGCAGCGAAAGGAAAGCAAGGAGTTTCTGGACGATTTGACGACCCGTGACCAGAGAATGATGTTTGCCGTGCTGACAATGGTGCATACCGCCGATACCAAAGAGCGGCTTGACAATGATACGGAAGCCCTGCTCACGACAGCCAGAAAACATCTCTGCCAGTTCGCCGTGCTGAAATATCAGCAGATGGACGGATTGAATACAGCTCTGCCATTTGGTGTACGGAAGATAGATGCCCTGCGTACCCTCACAACAGAGAGCCTTGCAGTGTTTATCCCGTTCCGTGTGCAGGAAATCTACCATGAAAACGGTGTGTATTACGGTCAGAATGTTATCAGCAAAAATATGATTATCGCCAACCGCCGCCATTTACTGAATGGTAATTCTTTTATCCTCGGTGTGTCTGGTGCAGGTAAATCCTTTACGGCAAAGGAGGAAATGACGAATATCATTCTGACCGACCCTAATGCCGATATAATCATCATTGACCCAGAGCGTGAATATTCCCCGCTTGTTAAAGCAATGCAGGGAGAGGTTATTCATATCTCTGCGACAAGTGAAAATCACATCAATGCTATGGATATGAACTCCGATTACGGTGACGGTGCAAACCCTGTCATTCTGAAATCGGAGTTTATTTTATCCCTTTGCGAACAGCTCATCGGCGGCACGAACTTGGGAGCAAAGCAGAAATCCATCATTGACCGCTGTACGGCAAGCGTGTACCGCTACTATCAGCAGGGCAACTATCAGGGAACGCCGCCGACCTTACAGGACTTCCGTGAGGAACTTCTGAAACAGGATGAGCCAGAAGCAAAGGAAATCGCCCTTGCCATCGAGCTGTTTACAGACGGCTCTCTGAATACCTTTGCCAAGCATACCAATGTGGACACCCACAGCCGTCTTATCTGCTATGACATTCTGGATTTGGGCAAGCAGTTACAGCCTATCGGTATGCTTGTGGTGCTTGACAGCATCTTAAACCGTATCACGCAGAACAGAGCCAAAGGCAGAAATACTTTCATTTTCATTGATGAGATTTATCTGCTCTTTCAGCACGAATACTCTGCCAACTTCCTGTTTACCCTCTGGAAGCGTGTGCGTAAGTACGGTGCGTACTGTACGGGTATCACGCAGAATGTAGACGACCTTTTGCAGAGCCATACGGCAAGGACGATGCTTGCTAACAGCGAATTTATCATTATGCTTAACCAAGCATCTACGGACAGACTTGAGCTTGCCAAGCTCCTTAATATCTCCGACCTTCAGATGAGCTATATCACGAATGTGGGTGCAGGTCAGGGGCTTCTAAAGGTCGGCAGTTCCCTTGTGCCGTTTGTCAATAAATTTCCACGCAACACAGAGCTTTACAGGCTGATGACGACCAAGTTTGGGGAGGTGTAAAGGTATGGCAGATATTAAATTCAAAAGTGCGGCTCACCGTGATTTCTTTCTGGAAAATATGATGAAAAGCAGGGTCAACGACTGCTATCACAGGGCATTTTTCTATGTAATGGGAATTGCATCGGAAACGAGGGCAAACATTAACCAGATGTTTGACTTTAAGACCGACTGTATTGTGCCAGAGGGTATGCACGGCGGTTGGCAGACAAGCGGAACGGTCAAGGTCTGCCACCTTGCTTTCAATCTCTGGAACGGATATGCGGAGGAAGGACGGGAACGGTTTTTCACGCCAGAGGAATTATTCTGCTGCGAGTTTGCCCCGTATTTTATGGAGGGCATTAAGGTCAGGTATCCCGAATATTGCAGGGAACTTCCCACACCAAAGCAGCAGACAGACAATGTTCGATAACGAAATACCCTACGGGCATACCATTATGCCCATAAAATGGGCAGGAACAAAGAAAGGAGCAATCAATGAAAAAATATAAGATGCAGATTTGTGTAGCTGCCGCCGTACTGCTTTTCGCAGCGGCGGTTTTTTGCGGCTTTCAGGTGTATCACCACTATGCACAGGTGGACGAACAGACCGAAGCCTTTGAGCAGATAGCCGAGCTGGTGGAGCAGACCCCAGATACCGAGGGCGTTCCCGATGATACCCCTGTCAGCGAGGGCGAAGATGTGCTTGCAAAGTATAAGGAGTTGTATTTGCAAAACGAGGATATGGTCGGTTGGATTTCTATTGCCGGCACGACAGTCAATTATCCCGTGATGCAGACACCCAATGACCCCAACTTTTATCTGAAGCACAACTTTGAAAAGGCGTACAGCGATTTGGGAGTGCCGTATATCCAAGAGGACTGCGACCTTGCCGCAAGCGATAATCTTATTATTTACGGACACCACATCAAAGGGCAAAAGATGTTCGGGGCGTTGGAGAGCTACAAGGACAAGGACTTTTATGAGGAACACAAGAGCATTCAGTTTGATACCCTGACCGAGCAGGCAGAGTATGAAATCGTCGCTGTATTTAAGACTGTGGCGTACAGCTCTGAGGGCTTCCGATACTACGA
>OGIU01001759.1_pt1 | contig 9794 bp, 13 predicted proteins | sample 1571791 | NCBI WGS metagenome assembly OGIU01 (sample SAMEA2582104, study PRJEB24529) | metagenome | biome: Human gut stool | place: China | collected 2011
ATGGCCGAGGTGGCTAAGGATGGACTCTTACCCGCCAAGTGGCACTTCTACCGCCACGATGCGATCGGGGTCGCCCAAAACGTTGTCATCACCCAGGCCGTTTTGGTCTCGCTCTTCGCCCTCTTGTACGCCCTGCCCAACATTAACAGCGTCTTCTTGATGCTGGTGAATACGGCGGTCTTTATCTACTGCACCGTTTACGGGATCATTGGCTTAGCCTTCATCAGGGTGCGCTATTTATTGCCTAACCAGGAGCGCCCCTTCCGGGTGGGGAAAACTGGCAACGGGGGTGCCTGGGCCGTCACCGGGTTGTTAATGGTTGGCATCCTGATGATTGCCTTAACGACCCTGATTTCTACCGACCGATTATCGGCGGTCTTCATGTTACTCATCACCCTGCTTTTGTTTGCTACGCCTCTGATCATTGAGCACTTTAAACGCCCCGCCTGGCTAACCGACGCCCAAGCGGATCTTCAGAACGGAGGGAATTAAATGTCACTTTACGGAAAGCACGACCAAGAAGAACGTAACACCTTGGATCCGATCTTTGGCTCTTTTAGCGAGGACCACCCGCTGCCAAAGTATAAATTGAATGAACGCCCGGTCGAACCGTGAATTACCTACCAAGTGGTCAAGGATCAGCTCTTAGACGAAGGGAACGCCCGCTTGAACCTGGCGACCTTTTGTCAAACCTACATGGAACCCGAAGCCGTTAAGCTGATGAGTGAGACCTTCGATAAGAACGCGATCGACAAGTCCGAGTACCCGCGGACGGCCGAAATCGAGAACCGCTGCGTTAACATCATCGCTGACCTTTGGCACGCCCCTAAGGACGAGGAATTCATAGGGACGTCGACGGTCGGGTCCTCTGAGGCTTGCATGCTCGGCGGGATGGCGATGAAGTTCAGTTGGAAGCAACAAGCCGCTAAGCTTGGTTTAGACGTCAAGGCTAAGCGTCCCAACCTAGTTATTTCGTCGGGTTACCAGGTTTGTTGGGAGAAGTTCTGCACTTACTGGGACGTCGAAATGCGAACGGTGCCAATGGACTGGGAGCACCAATCCTTGGACCTTAACCACGTGCTGGACTACGTCGACGAGTACACGATCGGGATCGTCGGGATCATGGGGATCACCTACACCGGGCGCTACGACGACATCGAAGCCCTCGATAAGCTGGTCGAAGAATACAACCAGCACACCGACTACAAGGTTTACATCCACGTCGACGCCGCCTCTGGTGGTTTTTATACCCCGTTCATGGAACCTGACCTCAAGTGGGACTTCTGGCTCAAGAACGTAATTTCGATCAACGCTTCTGGTCACAAGTACGGCTTGGTGTACCCGGGGATTGGTTGGGTGCTGTGGTGCGATCAAAAGTGCGTGCCGGAAAAGCTGATCTTCCGGGTTTCCTACCTGGGTGGCGAGATGCCGACGATGGCGATTAACTTCTCCCGCGGGGCCTCGCAAATCATCGGACAGTATTACAACTTCATCCGTTACGGCTTTGAAGGCTACCACGACATCCACAAGCGGACCCACGACGTCGCCGTTTACCTGGCCCAAGAGATCGAAAAGCTCGGCCTCTTTGAAATCGTCAACGACGGTAGCCGCCTGCCGATTGTCTGCTACCGCCACAAGGAGGACCAAGATCACGAGTGGACCCTCTACGACCTGGCCGACCGTTTGGCAATGAAGGGCTGGCAAGTGCCGGCCTACCCACTGCCCAAGGACCTTGACCAAATCGAAGTCCAGCGGATCGTTGTCCGCGCCGACTTCGGGATGGGGATGGCCCACGACTTTGTTGAGGACATGAAGGACGCCATTAAAGAACTTAACGGCGCCCACCTGGTCTTCCACGAGAAGAGCTCCCTGAAAAAATACGGCTTTACCCACTAACTTTGATTAAATAAGCAACGCCCCTACCTTGAGAGCATCAGGGTAGGGGCGTTGTGCGGTTAATTAAATTGGGAAAGCGCAACCGAAACCTTTTCGACCACGTCGCTGGCAAGCGGGGTGACCTTACAGTGTGACATTACCACGCCCATCATCTTACGTTGGTCATTAGTGAGGTCCTCTTTGGTCAATTCCATTAAGAGGGAAATGCGCTGGCGGGCAATTCCCATGAGCTTATATTTTTGCTTAGGATCGGCCGACTTAAAGTTTTTTAAAAATGGCAGATTGCAAGAAATAACTTGAACGAATTTAATGACGTAGATTAAGCAAGAAGAGCTCGATTGGTGTGCGCCAGTTAAGACATTTAAGTGGCCGTGAATTCAGATACCAATTGATTTGAACCAGCTGGCGATCGCTCAGCTCTTCAATGGCTTGTCCCTTGGGAATAAATCGTCGCAAAACTCGGTTACGGTTCTCATTACTACCGCGTTCATGTGGTGAATAAGCATGGGCAAAATAAACCTGAGTACCAGTTTGCCGTTCAATTGTCTGATAGTTAGCGAACTCTTTACCATGATCCACGGTAAGCGTCTTGAGCTTGTCTTGAAGTTGACTAGCTAGTTCAAGTACGGCTTGAGTCATGGACTGACTGTCGCGACCATGGAGCCGTTTAACAATTGTCAGGCGACTCTTACGCTCCACAAAAGTAGCCACAGCTTGACCTTTACGTTTACCAGAAAGTACGGTATCAGCTTCAAAGTGGCCGAATTCCTGGCGAGTTTCGACTTTATGAGGCCGCTCCTCAATGGAGCGGCCGTGACTGAACGTACCACGCTTTTCTTTAGCACGATGACGACGAATTCCATGATCAGGCAAATCGGGCAACTGTATATCAAGCCATCCTTGATCAATCCAGTTATAGACCGTCTTGTAGGCAATCCCAAACCACATGGGCAACTTGTTCAGGGGACCACTTCTGGACTTGAATCTTTTCCTCGATCAAGTGTTTAAGGTTTTTAGTGAGCGAAGACTTCCGCCCCCGTTGACTAACCTTTCGTTCAAAGTCAGTTTACGCTAGCCCAGCCTGGTACTCACTATTTAGCCGGTGAAGTTCGTTAAAGATGGTGGTCTTACTAAAGTCTAAGTAGTTAGCGATGTATCGCAAGGAACGTCCTTCATTATGAAGCGTTTCAATGACAACACGGTTCTGGAATGATAAAATAGTGGTGCTCATCAAGGTCCTTCTTTCTAATGGATTGTGTGGTAACACCATTAAAGACCTTGATGGGTTTTTCTGTCCACTTAAATGTTCAACTTAAATTTTACAATCTGCCATCATCAAAAGACTAAATGCGGTCGTAAATCAATTACTCTACCGAAAGATGAACGAAAATATATTCAAAAGCAAGTCAACGCTGGCTGGACACCAGATACCATCATTGGTCGTAACGAGTATCATATTAGCTGTAGTATGCGAACCTTATATCGGATGTTCAAGCGTGGCGAGTTTGATGTCCGTCAATTGCCAATGAAAGGGCGTCGTCACCCTAATGGTTACGTTGAAACACGCGGCCGAGGACGAACTGGACAATTAGGTCGTAATATTGATGAGCGATACAACGATTATCCTAACTATCGCAATGAATTTGGTCACCTAGAAGCTGATACTGTTCAAGGAAGTAAGCATCACGGCGCAGTCATGACTCTGGTTGAACGACTCTCCAAAGTTGAAATCATTCTTAACATTCATCATCGTACTGCCGAATGTGTTAACACTCACCTTGATCAATGGCTTGCCAAAATACCACGGCACCTCTTCAAGTCCATCACATTTGATAATGGTAAAGAGTTTGCCGAATGGCGTGAGATCGCTAATAAGTATGATATTAGTACCTACTTTGCAGAAGTTGGTGCTCCCAATCAGCGGGGGTTAAACGAAAACAATAATGGTATTATTCGACGTGATGGGCTAAAGAAGGGCATGGATTTTCGTTCACTACCTGATGAATTAATCCAGCAAATTATGACACGCCGTAATAACATTCCACGCAAGTCACTTAATTACCAAACAACTTTAGAAGTATTCATGAAGCATATTACAGATAGCCGATTTCTAATTTAAATTGACATTCCGGGAATTAAAAAAGGGTAATACATCATTGCATTACGAATAAGATAATTGAGGCATACTTTTATTATGATTAAAAATAGAAAAGTTACAGAAAATAAGTACTTTATTTTTGACAATCCTAAACAAAAAAATTTGATTTATCTAATCAAATTTTTTATTACAAAAATTGAATGCTTTTTTTATAAGTTTATTCTTTTGTTAGCTAATCCTGTTGATAAGCAAAAGAAATATGATGTTGTACTTTGTGCAATTTTTAAGAATGAAGCACCTTACTTGAGAGAGTGGATAGAATATCATCTTATCGTTGGTGTAGATCACTTTTATTTATATAATAACAATTCTGATGATAACTATAAAAAAGTCCTAAAGCCTTATATTGATGAAGAAAAGGTTACTTTAATAGATTTCCCCTATAAGCATGCGCAAATGAAAGCCTATTGTGACTGTATTGAAAAGTTTAGAAAAAGTGCTAAATGGATTGGCTTTTTAGATATAGATGAATTTGTAGTGCCTATAAAATATAATTCTATCTATGATTTCTTGGAAAATTTCAATAATCGTCCATCTGTTAAATTGTATTGGAAGGTTTTTGGTACCTCCGGGTTGATAAATCGGGACGTACATGATTTAGTGACAGAAGATTTTAAGATAGCATGGCCTAAATATGATGAAGTCGGCAAATGCTTTTACAATACGAAATTCAATGTTAATGTTAAATCACCAAAGATGAAGACTCTACATCATATTTTTTGGGGTAACTGGAACGGTATAGATATACCGCCTGTTAATTGCTTTGATTCAATATCATTACGTGGATTTGACCATGTGAAGAGCAGTGAATTTCCTATTCAGATTAATCACTACTTCACAAAAAGTTATAACGAATACTTTGGAGTTAAAGCAAAAAAAGGAGATGTATTTTATAAAAAGAACCATTATATATCGAAATCTTTTTTTTATCGGCATGAGATGCTTTGCACAAAAGAGGATAATAATATATTTAAATACATTATTAAGTTAAAGCTTGCAATGCATTAATAATTGCAACTATAAATTGGAGTATTGTCTTGAAGAAGAAATCGTTAGGCGTTAATGCTATTTTAAATAGTCTACAAACCTTACTTAACCTAATTTTTCCGCTAATTACATTTCCATATGTTTCGAGAGTCTTATCAGTTGATGGCATGGGAAAATATAATTTTTCAAATTCTGTAATCAGTTATTTTATCTTGTTGGCTGGTTTAGGAATAAGTAGATATGCTGTTCGTGAAGGGGCTAGGCTACGTGATGATAGGGTTGAGTTTAGTAAGTTTGCTAGTAGAATATTTTCAATAAACTTATGTTCAACTATTGTTTCATATTTATTGTTATTTGTAGTAATATTTACATTTAATAATTTAGAAATATATGTAAACGCAATTCTGATTTTTAGCATACAGATATTTTTTACTACTTTAGGGGTAGATTGGTTATACACCATATATGAGGAATATGCATATATTACCTTACGTAATATTTTATTTAAAATAACCTCTATAATTTTGCTTTTCCTTTTTGTTAAACATAGTAATGATTACCTAAAGTATGCTGCTATAACTACTTTTGCTTCCGTAGGTTCATACGCATTAAATTTTATACATGCAAAAAAGTTTTGTGATATTAAAATAACATGGAAATTTAATTGGAAGCCGTATATTATACCTATCTTAACTATATTCGGTACTATGCTTGCGGTTACGATCTATGTTAATTCTGATATCATAATACTTGGTTTTCTAAAAAACGACTACACTGTTGGAATTTATAGTATATCTGCAAAAATTTATGGTATGGTTGGGCCAATGATTTCAGCTACGATGGCTGTGACGATACCTAGATTGGCAATGTTAATGGGAAAGAAACGTTATAAAGAGTATAAGAGACTTTTTAAAAGGTTATTGCAAAGCATGATAATTATAGTTATTCCTTCTGTCATTGGGCTTATGCTGACTAGCAGGAATGTCATATTGATTATTGCGGGTAAAAATTATTTACAATCTACTAGTTCACTAAGAATTTTAAGTTTAGCTTTATTTTTTGGTACTATGAATACAATTTTAGTTGAGTGTGTCTTAATACCTTCTAAAAGAGAAAAAGCTACATTAATTACTGCAATTGTAGCTGCAGTAATTAATGTAGCATTGAATTTTGTCTTAATTCCAATTTTATCAGAAAATGGAGCTGCGGTTACTACCGTTGTTGCTGAACTTTCATCAATGTTAATTAATTTCAGATTCAGTAAGGATATAATTGGAAAAGATCTTTTCAATAAAGAGTTCTTAAAAAATGGGTTATGTGCTATATTTGGAGGTATAGGTATTGCTCTTGTTTGTTTACTGATTGGTAATACAGTAAGTAGTAATGTGACTCAGCTAATTTTATCAGTAATTTTTTCTATTGCTATTTATTCGTTAATACTTTGGATATTTAGAAACGAGTTATTCTTTGATATTGTAAATAAAATTAAATTATTTATTAAATAGTGTCAGTATATAAGATTAACATTTGATAGCTGACTTGATTAGTGACTTTTGAAAGTATCGAATATGCATATTAATATTTTTGAAACCACTATACTGAATTGATACCCGAAATGTCAATTTAAGTTAGAAAGAAAATAGTTGCTCATCAGTGACGTAAGACATGAATACTTCATATGGAGATCGATAGCCTAGTGATTTACGGGGCAGGTTATTTCGCTTACTCATCAGTTGGGTTACCAATTCATCAGGAAGATTGCGGAAATCTAGCTGTTTCGTTAAGCCATCCCGGCGTAAAAGACCGTTGTTGTTTTCGTTCAGCCCTCGTTGATTGGGAGCACCAACCTCGGCAAATTGATTGGCAATCTCGCGCCAGCCGGCGAATTCTTTTCCGTTGTCAAAGGTAATCGATTTGAAGAAGTGCCGCGGGAATTTCCGAAGCCACTGACTTAAGTGGTGGTTAATCGCATCAGCCGTCTTTTCGTGCACATTGAGTACAATTTCGACCTTCGATTGGCGTTCGGTCAGGGTCATTACCGCCCCTTGGTGCTTTTTGCCTTGGAGGGGATCAGCTTTAAGGTGTCGAAATTCAGTGGCATAGTGCGGAAAGTCCTTGGCACGCTCGTGAATACTTCGCCCCAATTGGCCAGCCTTCCCGCGGCGCTCGACATAGCCATTCGGGTGCCGCTTACCTCGCATCGGCAAGGAACGGACATCGAAGCCGAACTGGCCACGTTCAAACATCCGGTAAAGAGTTCGCCGGTTACAACTAATTGGGCGCGCTGAGCGCCCAATTAGTTGTAACCGGCGTCCACCTCTGGGCAATTTTGTCGTTGATATAAGTGAGTTCAGCCAGTGACAACTGAGTACGTTTTCGGCCACAACGTTGCTTATTGCGCATATAGTGATCTTGATAATCAGCAATTGAGGCACCGGTTTCTAGGTAACGATAAACGCGATAAACGGTTTCGGCGCAACGGTTGATCATTTGGGCCACTCGGTACGCTTTAAGCTTTTGCACGAAAGAATGGGCGATGATTGTCAGCTCGTTTGTGGTAAGATGGGTGTAAGTCATTTGTGGTTTCCTTTCTTTTGTTTAGGGGTATTCAAAAGTCTACCACAAATGGCTTTTCTATTTTTCTAACTTAATTTTACAAACGGCGATAGTTAAATTCGGTGTGAAGCATTACATAAATTAGCTTAGAAATTTATGGGCTTAGAAGGAGTTTAATATATGAAAGGAATAATTTTAGCTGGTGGATCAGGCACACGTCTGTACCCGATCACTAGAGGAATTTCAAAACAATTGATTCCGGTTTATGACAAGCCGATGGTGTACTATCCGTTATCAACGTTGATGTTGGCAGGGATTCGTGACATTCTGGTAATTTCAACACCAGAATATATGCCATTGTTTAAGAAGCTGTTAGGTGATGGTGCTGACCTAGGTCTGAACTTCTCCTACAAGGTTCAGGAACATCCAAATGGTCTAGCAGAAGCCTTTATCCTGGGTGAGGACTTTATTGGCGATGACTCAGTGGCCTTGATCCTTGGTGACAATATCTACTATGGTGCCGGCCTATCACAGCTGGTTCAGGCCGCATCCAAGAAGACCGACGGAGCGACCGTCTTTGGTTACCATGTCAATGATCCCGAACGCTTTGGGGTTGTCGACTTCGATGACCAGATGCACGCCCTGTCGATCGAAGAGAAGCCGGCCCACCCGAAGAGCAACTACGCGGTCACCGGCCTCTACTTCTATGATAACGACGTGGTGGACATCGCCAAGCACATCCAGCCATCTGCCCGGGGCGAGTTGGAGATCACCGATGTCAATAAGGAATATCTCCGCCGTGGCAAGCTCGATGTCAAGCTGATGGGGCGGGGTTATGCCTGGTTAGACACGGGGACCCACGATTCGATGCTGGAGGCGGCCAACTTTATTGCCACGATTGAACGGCGGCAAAACTTGAAGGTCGCAGCTCTGGAGGAGATTGCCTACCGGATGGGTTACATTGATAGGGACAAGCTAGTCGAACTGGCCCAGCCGCTTAAAAAGAACGACTACGGTCAATACTTATTACGGCTGGCTAAGCAAGATTAGGAGGAGAATAATGGGACAATTAAAGGTACAAACGACTAAGTTACAAGATGTTAAGATTATTACTCCAAAGGTTTTCGGTGATAACCGAGGTTTCTTCGAGGAAACTTATTCCGACCGGGACTTCAAGGAAGCCGGGATCGATTTCAACTTCGTTCAGGACAACCAATCATTGACTAGCCGGGCCGGTGTTCTACGGGGCCTGCACTTCCAACGTGGGAAGGCTGCTCAGACGAAGCTGATCCGGGTCGTTACCGGGGCCGTATTGGATGTCATTGTGGATGTGCGAAAGGGTTCTCCTACGTACAAGCAGTGGGAAGGCTACATCCTCTCCGCAAGTAACCATCGTCAACTCCTGGTACCACGTGGTTTTGCTCATGGCTTCCTGACTCTGACCGACAACGTTAACTTCCTTTACAAGGTGGATAAATATTACGACGCTGAAGCCGATGGTGGCTTCTCCTTCAAAACACCAGAATTAAACATCGACTGGCCAATCGAATTCGATAAGGCGATTACTTCCGAAAAGGACGCGGCTCAACCAACCTTTACTGAATTTGAAAAGAGCAACCCATTTGTTTATGGTGAAATCTAAGGAGTCGAAAACATGGAGAAAGCATTTAAGAACATTATTGTTACCGGGGGCTGCGGCTTCATCGGTTCTAACTTCGTTCACTTCCTAGTTAATCACCATCCCGAGGTTGAACACATTACGGTTTTAGATAAGCTGACCTACGCTGGTAATCCTGCTAATATTGCCGGTTTGCCAAAGGATAAGGTTGAATTGGTTGTTGGCGATATCTGCGATCAGGACTTAGTTGACAAGCTGGTTAGCCAGGCCGATGCGGTGGTCCACTATGCTGCCGAGAGTCATAACGACAACTCCCTGATCGACCCAACCCCATTCATCAAGACTAACATCGAGGGGACCTTTACCCTGATCCAAGCCTGCCGGAAGTACGATGTTCGTTACCACCAGATCTCCACCGATGAGGTTTACGGGGACTTGCCATTACGGGAAGACCTACCGGGCCACGGTGAAGGTAAGGGTGAGAAGTTCACGCCTGATTCACCATATCGGCCATCCAGTCCATACTCCTCATCCAAGGCTAGTTCTGACCTGTTAGTTCGGGCTTGGGTACGCTCCTTT
>OGIU01001760.1_pt1 | contig 9792 bp, 11 predicted proteins | sample 1571791 | NCBI WGS metagenome assembly OGIU01 (sample SAMEA2582104, study PRJEB24529) | metagenome | biome: Human gut stool | place: China | collected 2011
AAGCCGTACTTGAACTAGCTAGTCAACTTCAAGACAAGCTCAAGACGCTTACCGTAGATCATGGTAAAGAGTTCGCTAACTATCAGACAATTGAACGGCGAACTGGTACACAGGTTTATTTTGCACATGCCTATTCACCGCATGAAAGAGTCAGTAATGAGAACCGTAACCGAGTTTTGCGGCGCTTTATTCCCAAAGGCCAAGCCATTGAAGAACTAAGTGATCACCAACTGGTTCAAATCAACTGGTATTTGAATTCACGGCCACTTAAATGTCTTAATTGGCATACACCAATCGAGATCTTCTTGCTTAATTTACGTCATTAAATTCGTTCAAGTTATTTCTTGCAATCTGCCATAATTAGTCCTAAACATTAAAACAATCCTTATTGGCTAAGTGCTACAGATTGCTATAATTTGTTACCGATAGTAGAGGAGATGTCAATAAAATGAACGGCAAGCAGCGTATGGTTGAACAGTCTAAGCAATGGTTATGCGACGCCCTTATAAATTTAATGACGAAAGAGAACTTTCAGGATATTTCTATTACTGAAATTGCCCAAACCGCTGAATTATCGCGAAAAACGTTCTATCATTCTTTTAAAAATAAAGAAGCGGTCATTAATTACCTGTGTGATCAGTTGTTCGATCAGTACTTTAAACAATTACTCCAGCAGAAACCGCAGGTAGGGGAAATGATGTTAAAAACTACTTTTGACATTTTTTTAAATTTTTGGTGGCGAAAACGGGATTTAATTCAATTATTGATCCGCCAAGGCTTATTTGATCACATGAATGAAATTTGGCAGGAAAAAGCAATCCCCCGTTATCAACAGTTTGCGGCTCCTTGGCATGTTCAGGGCACTCCTACCCAAGTGAATTATGTAATGGCTTTTCAACTAGGTGGTTTAACTAATATTCTACGTATCTGGTTAGGACAAGATCAGCCTGAGCCACCAGAACAAATTAAGGATCTAATGTTTTTGGCTGCTCAGCAATTAGCTGATAGTTTAAATACAAATTAGATTAGTTAGACAGAAACAATCAGGATTTAACTAAGATTATGAACACCATTCAAAATAAGGGGGGCCACCTTAGATGTGTTAAATTTACCGTCCATGACAGGGATTGCTGACCCCAATTTACGTCAACTGATGACCAACTTGATTATTGAACTCTATAAGTATCAGGCCGAAAGTGAACGTAAGCGAATTATTGAGCGCCAGCAGCAAGGGATTGCCTTAGCTAAGCAGCAGGGTAAATATCATGGACGCAAACCCCAATATGTCAAAGATGATCCCCGGTTGCAACATGCTTTTAAACTTTATCAGGCGGGCATGAGTGATGTAGATGTGGCTCGTAATACCGGGATTAAACGGACGACCTTTATCAGATATCGCAAAAAGTTTAATATAAAAAGATGACGCTGCCACTCAAACGAATCTTGGATCTTTTGCACCTTGCCAAGCACTAACCATAACCTTTGATAATGAAAGTTGCCCTTACATTAGTCCATTTAAGTAGTGATCGATAAGGAGCGATGCTCAATGTACAACCAAATTACCATTACGCCAACCGAACTGGTCGTTTCCCCGGCCGGTCTCGACCGCCTCTGGGCGCTGAAGGGAGCCATTCGGGTGCCTTGGAGGCACGTGACCGGTATCTTTCGTGATCAGGGGGCCTTTGAGGAGCGCAAAGGTTTTCGCTTGCCCGGAACCGCAATTCCTGGTTTATACTACGCCGGTAGCTTTTTTTATGACGGTCAACGCCGCTTCTATAACGTGCGCCGTAATAGTCCGATCGTTGTTATAACGCTGATAAACGAAGGCTACGACCGGCTGATTTTGAGTGTTGAAAACCCCGCCACCGTTATCGAACGGGTGACAGGTCACTTGTTAAACGAGGCGTAAAATAAAATCAAAATTTTCGTTACTCAACCGACTTTTTACCCGGAAACGGCGCGAAAAGCCGGTTTTTGTATGCTTATAAATAAACGTATTTTTCTTATTTGAAAATCTAATTGATCTATCTTGTCTATCGGGTGTAAACTAAATATAGTCAAAGGGGTCGGGATGAAGGTTATTCAAGCCTCCTCATATACTACTGATAATTCACCCTTTGACCGTATTTTTATCCACTTTGATTTAGTGGATTGGGAATCTTGATCTTCATTCCGATAATTATCATGTACGATTACATATAGACTGGCGATGAATTTACATGGCGATAAGCGAAGCCCAAAAGCGTGCCAACGTGCGCTACCAAAAGAAGAACCCAGATGTTGTTCGTCGGATTCAATACAAGAGTCGGGGGAAGAACTTTATCCTTAAATCGGCAAATGAACAGGACCTTCGTCAATTTGAAGAATGGATCCAAATCCGCCGGCAACAGCTGACCAACTAACCAGGGACGTCCGAAGGGGCGTTCTTTTTTTATGCACACAAAAGCAATTTTATTAAATTAACTGACGCAAACTAGCTCTTCATTCCAATCATCGCCCCTTTATCGACCGGTTGACTTTGTTTTTTTGACAGCGCATACTAAAAAACGAACTATTTCCCGATGAGAGAAATTATTTGCGATAAGGGTGAAGTCAGAATGAAGAACAGTACACTGAAAATTAAGCTACTGCCGGCTTGGCAACTGACTCAAAGACAATTAGTTCGCCACGACATGATAAGTGATCGATCGATAAAATCATTGCTGGGTGATGGCCCGTTAACCACTTTGGGGGAGGACCTGGTGGAGCGACTATTTATGGTGGCGCCCAAAGAGGAGTTACTGGAACGGTCACTGAAGCTGACCCTGCTTGATGACGATCGCCCCCGCCTTTACACCCCCGTTTTACTTCCAGCATAACGCTAAAACCCTCTACTTATGGTGGCTTTGTCACCGGGACCACAACTGCCTGCGGGCGGTGGCGGTGCGGGGGACGCTCAACCTCTTGCAAAAGTACGAGGGCCAGTTTGGGCGCTCCCTGCTTCAATTCACGATCGCTAACACCAAGGAAGTGGTCCACCAAATCGTTAGTTCCGGCTTGACCCCGGTGATGATCCGGTGCCACCAGGATAATTTGATTGACTTTTGTGACTTTTGCCGCCTCCATACCCACTGCCGGGTGAAAAACCACTGGCAACTCTTTGAACGGGCCCTCAAGAAACCCGCCCAGTCCAACGACATTTTCTTCACCTCCTATGAGGACCTGGTTTCGCCCAAACTGTCGACGGTTTGCCTGACTGAAGGTAAGCACGGCTCGATCTTGCCCCAGATTATCGCCCTGCTAATTTTTAAGGGGCCGGAGGTCAGCGACACAATTGACTACGGCTTGCGCTACATTCAAAACCGTGACTTGGGCGACCACCGCCTGCGGATTACGACCCGCCACGGCGTCCGGAGCTTACGCCTGTCCGACCGGGAAGAGGAACTGCTAAAGCAACTCGTGGGGGAAAACGAGGATAAGGTCGGCTGCTATTTAATTCACGGCTGCCGGCGGGTACAAAACCAAACGATCAAGCGGTGGGCGATTAACCATAAGCTGTGCCAGCTAGCGGCTGATTTCTACGGCGATCAGGAGCTAATGAGCTACCGGACGATTCGCCGTAGCGGGATGATGTATTGGCTGACCGAGCGGGCCCAGGAACGCTTCGGGGCCGTCAGGGGGCTTTCGGTTGACCAGCGCAACGCCCTGATTGATGAGTTGATGGCAACCCGGGATTTCACCGTCACCGCCACCAACGGCCGGGTAACCATCCAACGGGTCTGGGATCAGTACTTGGCCTCAACCAAACACGGGATTACGGGGGAATAGCCACGGGATTGACCACGTTTTCAAAGTGAGTGCGGTCTAACCTCCTCGACGGGCCGTAGGGCTAAGGATAGGGCACAGGTTAACGCCCTCGGCGGTGTTCTGTGGCCAGACTTAGCCACTAGGCCCGTGGTTGGGAGCACGTTATCTGACTAACATTCGTGAACACAACAAGAGGCTGGGAGAAAACTGTGTTTTCTCTCAGCCTCTTTAGTTATTTATGGTCAGATTTTTTGTTCTACGTCGGTTACGTGCACGACCAGGACTTTCCGCAGCCAAGGGAAGTTAGCCTTCATCTGGTCGAAGTATTCGCCGCTGGCTAAGAACTCCCCGGTTGCGTGGACGTGGTAGCCCCGCCCCATCCCTTCGGTTCCTGCAAACTTCTTGGAGCCAAAGGCGATCGTTAACGGACTGGACTTTTTCTGGACGTCGGCTTCAATTGACCGCATCCCGGCGGCCGGAATTAAGAAGGTTTGGTCATCAATAACCTGAATGTAGTCGCTCCAGGTGTTAACGACGTGCGCCGGATTACCTTCGACGGAGACGATGGTGACTGGCTGCGGATCTGGCATGATTTCTAATAGGCCCTTGGTAAGGGTGGTACTTTTTTCAAGCATTAAAATGCCCCCATTCTTTTTGATGTACTTACTTTATCGTATAATGGTGTCAGATCTTGTCACCATTGCAAAAAGGGGAAATGAACTTGCAAAAATCCGTCCGCCTCAACCAAGAATTGATTTACCTCAGCGATAAGCACTCCTTTCACTTAAGCGACCTAATGACCACCTTCAAAATTTCTAAGCGGACTGCCCTCCGCGACATTGAAAGCCTAGAACAGTTAGGTCTCGCCCTTTATTCAACGCCTGGTCCGGCTGGCGGCTACCACCTAATTCAAGAGGGGTTGTTAACGAAGGTCTACTTTAACCCTGATGAAATCCACGCCATCTTCTTCGCCCTCAAAGCGATGTCAATGATGAGCGAAACGCCCTTTAACGAACCTTTTAAACAAATTAGGGCCAAGCTCCTCATGAATTTAGCCCCTAATCGCCAAGCGGGGGTTCGGCGGCTAGAAGATGCGGTCGCCTACTACACCGTCCCTGCGGTCAAACACAACCCGTACTTGCGGAACCTATTGACGATTATCTCACACAATCACTTAGCCAGCGTCACCTTTAACGGTCAGGCTCTGACCATCCAGCCCTATCAGCTCCTTTACCGGGACGGCTATTGGTTGGTGGCTAGCTGGGACCCGACCAGTCAAACTTGCTGGAACTACCGGTGCGACTGCCTGACTAGTTGCCAAGAGCTAGCCTCGCTCCTAGCACTAACCAAACAAGAGCTCCAAGCAAAAATTAAGCTCTTTAATCACGGCGAGGGTGGGGTCAAGTTCAAGGCGTTGTTAACAGAGCATGGTCGGGACCACTTCTTGCGGAGTAATTACCCCAGCATGCGACTGGAAGAAAACGCCGGCCGCTACTACTTGACTGGCTATTATAACGAGCGGACCTTCGATTACGTCGTCGACTACCTCTTAACCTTTAGCAACCACGCCAAGCTTATAGAGCCCCAACCGCTAATTGACGGTTATTTAAAAAAATTGCGCACCCTGCTGAATCAGTATGCCGATTAAGTGGGTGGAAAATAACTTTCTCGGCAGGTCGTCTGACTTAGCTAGGGTGAGCGGTTGGTAGGGTACGTACCGTTCTTCAGACGGCTTAGACACTAGCAGGCTTGCGGTTATTTGCCACGTTTTCTGTCTAACATTCGGGAATACAACAAGAGCCTGAGAGAAAAGCGGCTCTTCTCCTAGGCTCTTGTGCTTAGTTTTTAAAGCTGTGGACGGGGGCGGGGAGTTGGCCACCACGGTGAATCATGGCGGCAGACGAGGCCTTATTGACGCCCATAATCGGGGCGTGGCCCAGTAAACCACCGAACTCGACCGTCTCGCCAACCTGCTTGCCGGCGACCGGGATGACCCGCACGGCGGTCGTCTTGTTGTTAATCATCCCGATGGCGGCCTCATCGGCAATCATGGCGCTGATCGTTTCGGCTGGGGTGTCCCCCGGGATGGCGATCATGTCCAGGCCCACCGAGCAGACCGCCGTCATTGCTTCGAGCTTATCGAGGCTTAAGGTGTGGGCGTTGACCGCGTCAATCATCCCGGCGTCCTCTGAGACCGGAATGAAGGCTCCCGACAAACCGCCGACGTGGCTGCAGGCCATGATCCCGCCCTTTTTAACGGCGTCGTTGAGCATGGCTAAGGCAGCGGTGGTCCCGTGGGTGCCGACTTGTTCCAAGCCAATTTCCTCTAGGATCTGGGCCACCGAGTCGCCAATCGCCGGCGTTGGGGCCAGCGAGAGGTCCACGATGCCGAAGGGAACCCCCAGGCGTTGGGCCGCAATCGTGCCGACTAGCTGTCCCATCCGGGTGACCTTAAAGGCGGTTTGCTTGATCGTTTCGGCGACCACGTCCATGGGTTGCCCCTTGACCTTTTCCAAGGCCGCCTTAACGACCCCGGGACCGGAAACCCCGGCGTTGATGACGACGTCTGGTTCGCTGACCCCGTGGAAGCCCCCGGCCATAAAGGGGTTATCCTCGACGGCGTTACAAAAGACCACCAGTTTGGCGTTGGCCATCAGGTCCAACTCACTGGCCCTTTTGATCACCGTTCCCATGTCCTTGACGGCGTCCATGTTAATTCCGCTGCGGGTGGAACCAACGTTGACCGAGGCGCAGACCAACTCGGTTTCGGCCAGGGCTTGGGGAAGGGAGTTAATTAAAACGCGATCGCCGCTCTGGTAGCCCTTTTGGGTGAGGGCCGAGAAACCGCCGATAAAGTCGATCCCCACGGCGTGCGCGGCCCGGTCGAGGGCCTTAGCGTACTTAACGTAATCGGCGTCACCACTGGCGGCGGCAATTAAAGCGATTGGGGTAACGGTGACCCGCTTGTTAACGATTGGCAGGCCAAATTCGGCTTCAATCTGGCGCCCGACTTTAACCAGGTCCTGGGCCTTAGTCGTGATCTTGTCGTAGATCTTTTGGCAGGCCCGGTCGCTGTCGCTATCGATACAATCGAGCAGGGAAATCCCCATCGTGATTGTTCGGACGTCGAGGTTTTCGTCGGCGATCATCCGAATCGTTTCTTGGATCTTTTCGATTTCCATGGCGCCCTCCTAAAGTTGGTGCATGGCTTGGTAGAGCCGTTCGTTGCGGATGTTAATCTCCACGCCAAGCTGGGTGCCCAGGTCCTTTAAGTCGGCGGCTAGCTTAGTGAAGTCCTGGTCAGCCGGGACTTCAACCATCATCATCATGGTAAAGTAGCCGCTCATGATCGTTTGCGAAACGTCAAGGATATTAATCTGGGCGGTGGAAAGGTAGTGGCTGACCCCGGCGATGATGCCGACTTGGTCTTGACCAACGGTAGTAACAATTGCTTTCATGAAGATCACCTCAATGGTTATAATTTGCTCTAATCATACGGGCTTCCGAACGGAAATGCAATTGTTCTTCCAGACGTTCGGGTCACTTTTTTCTAAATCCCTTATTGACATACAAAAAGTAACCGGTTATAGTTAAAGCACTTTGAAAGGAGGGAACACCAATGACTAACGTATTTACTAAGCAAGCCGTATGTTGTTGTGGAGCGCGTCAATTACGCGGCTCCACTCTTTGGCGTTCCCTCAAACGGGGATAAGCTTAATCCGGAGTAAGTGTAATTGGCGCTGATTCAGCTTGAATCGGCGCCTTTTTTGTATCCTCAGTTAGAAAAGGAGTAACCAAGATGCTAGTTCACAATGTTTACCAATTAATCGGCCACACCCCGCTCTTGGAGTTGCCGCTTGACGTCCCCAACGGCAGCCACGTCTTTGCCAAGTTAGAAATGTATAACCCGGGGGGCTCGATCAAAGACCGCCTGGGGATGGCCCTGATTGAAGACGGGATTTCCCGCGGGGCGATCACGAACACGACCACGATCATTGAACCGACCGCCGGTAACACCGGGATCGGGGTCGCCCTGGCTGCCGCTAAGCACCGCCTCAAGACAATTCTGGTGGTTCCGGAGCACTTTAGCTTTGAAAAGCAGACACTGATGAAGGCGCTCGGCGCGGAGGTAATTAACACGCCGGACGAGGGCGGAATGACCGGGGCCACCGCAAAGGCCTTGGAGCTGGCCGCCAGCATTGCCGATTCCTACGTGCCTAACCAGTTCGCTAACTTCGATAACCCACGGGCCTACGAACGGACGCTGGGCCCGGAAATTATCAGTGACTTAAACGGGCAACCAATCGACGCCTTTGTGGCCGGGGCCGGCACCGGGGGCACCTTTGCCGGAACCGCTAAGGCGCTCTTAAACGTCTACCCGAACGCTTACACGGTTGCGGTTCAGCCCAAGGGATCCATTCTCGATCACCAACCCAAGGGCGACCACCGTACCGAGGGGATTGGGGTTGAACAGGTGCCACCCTTCTTTAGCGGTTTAAAGATCGACGAGGTCCAAACGATTACCGATGACGATGCCTTTGGCTGGGTTAAACGGGCGGCTAGGGAACTGGGGCTTTTGATCGGCTCTTCCTCTGGTTCGGCCCTGGCCGCCAGTTTGAAGGTCGCCGAAAAACTACCCGCCGGCGCCAATATCGTCACCATTTTCCCCGACTCTAGCGAACGTTACTTAAGCGAAAACATTTACGAATAAAGGAGAAACATTATGAAGTTTAATACCCAATTAATTCACGGCGGCATTAGCGAAGACCCAACCACCGGGGCGGTTTCGACCCCAATTTACCGCTCCTCAACCTTCCGTCAACACGTCCTCGGCGGTGGCACCAAGTGGGAATATGCCCGGACCGGCAACCCGACCCGTGCCTCCTTGGAACTCTTAATGGCCCAACTAGAAGAAGGGGTCGCTGGCTTCGCCTTTGCCTCGGGATCGGCCGCCATCCACGCCGTTTTTTCCCTCTACTCCTCCGGCGATCACTTCATCGTTGGTAAGGACGTCTACGGGGGGACCTTCCGTTTGATCAACAAGGTCCTAAAGCGTTTCGGCCTCGAATTTACGGTTGTCGACACCCAGGACCTAGCGGCAGTCGAAGCGGCCGTGCAGGACAACACGGTGGCCATTTACTTTGAAACACCCACCAACCCGCTCTTGGAGGTTTCAGATATCGAAGCGATTGCTAAGATCGCCAAGAAGCATGGCTTAAAGACGGTCATTGATAACACCTTTGCCACGCCGTATAACCAACGCCCGCTGACCCTAGGCGCCGACATTGTAGTTCACTCCGCCACCAAGTACCTGGGCGGTCACTCCGACGTGGTGGGGGGGATTGCCGTTACGAACGACGAGGAAATTGCCGAACAGTTGGCCTTCATCCAAAACTCAATTGGCGCTGTCCTTGGGCCCGATGACTCCTGGCTTCTGATGCGGGGGATTAAGACCCTCGGCGCCCGAATGCGGATCCACCATGAAAACACCGCCGCCGTCATTGAACTGTTGGAAAAGGACCCGCGGGTTGCTCGGGTACTGTACCCGGGGCTGCCAGATTTCCCGGGACATGATATCGCGGCTAAGCAAATGGACCACTTCGGCGCCATGGTGTCCTTTGAACTGCAAGCGGGGCTCTCGGCAAAGAAGTTTGTCGAAAGCCTGCAGGTGATCACGCTGGCCGAAAGCCTCGGTGGGATCGAGAGCCTGATTGAAGTGCCGGCGGTGATGACCCACGGTTCCATTCCGCGTGAGGTCCGCCTGCAAAACGGGATTAAGGACGAATTAATCCGCTTGTCGGTTGGGATCGAAGACGAAGAAGACCTCGTGGCAGACTTACAGCAAGCCCTGGACCAACTGTCATAATAAAAAAACCGCCAGCGGTGCAAGAGCACCACCGGCGGTTTTTTATACGGAAAAGGTCAGGAAAAACCTTTTTCCTTGTCCCTTATTTTAATAAATATTGGCCGGAATCCCGTGACTTTAGTCATGGGATGGATAGGCTT